>OKVN01000799.1_pt1 | contig 10712 bp, 10 predicted proteins | sample 1606961 | NCBI WGS metagenome assembly OKVN01 (sample SAMN03281020, study PRJEB24777) | human gut metagenome | isolation source: fecal sample PR170 from 1 month old male Malay infant, vaginal delivered... | place: Singapore | collected 2005-12-29 | reverse complement strand
CGCGACGTGCTGCGCGAGCACATCCACATCGACGGCATGCCGCTGCACATCATCGATACCGCCGGTCTGCGCGATGCCAGCGACGAAGTTGAGCGCATCGGTATCGAACGCGCCTGGCAGGAGATCGAGCAGGCCGACCGCGTGCTGTTTATGGTGGACGGCACCACGACCGACGCCGTTGACCCGGCAGAGATCTGGCCGGACTTTATTGCCCGTCTGCCGGCCAAACTGCCGATCACCGTGGTGCGTAACAAAGCGGACGTGACCGGCGAAACGCTCGGTATCAGCGATGTGAATGGTCACTCACTGATTCGCCTGTCGGCGCGGACCGGTGAAGGCGTGGATGACCTGCGTAACCATCTCAAGCAGAGCATGGGCTTTGATACCAGCATGGAAGGCGGCTTCCTGGCGCGTCGTCGTCACCTGCAGGCGCTGGAAGAGGCGGCAAACCACCTTGTTCAGGGTAAAGCGCAGCTGATCGGCGCGTGGGCGGGTGAACTGCTGGCGGAAGAGCTGCGTCTGGCACAGCAGAATCTGAGCGAGATCACCGGGGAGTTTACGTCGGACGATCTGCTGGGACGGATCTTCACGAGCTTCTGTATTGGCAAGTAAGTTTTAGTCCACCCTCGTCCGTGAACGTTCACTAACCCGCATTAACTGCCTGTTAATGCGGGTTTATACTTTCCATACTCGTCCATAGTCGTGCGGGTTCATCCGCGATTTTTGTGTCCTGAATTGTGACCATCTTTAAATCCCTCGCGTGTCATTGTTTATTTTTTGAGCTAAAAATCACATCAAATGGACACAAAAAACGGTATAAAAAACGCTCAAATCTGCCTTCTCATGGACACAGTGAAAAAGAAGGCGTCAATAATCCAATATTAAATAATCTATTAGAAAGGATGCTCATGGACACACTGTAGAGGTGAGATATGGCACTTTCAGATACCAAACTACGCACACTTGCCCCCAGAAACCGCCCTTGGCAACTTGCCGATCATGACGGGCTGGTGATTGAAGTTCTTCCCACCGGACGAAAAATCTGGCGTTTCCGCTACCGCTTTGACAACAAATCGCAAAAGATCACGCTGGGCGAATACCCGGCTTTCTCACTTGCAGAAGCGCGGCTTTGGCGTGAAAAGTGCCGCTCAATGGTTGCCCATGGCATCAATCCCGCGCAGAAAAAGCAGGAAGAAAAGCTTAAACAGAAAGACCCAACGACAGTCAAAACATTCGCCAAACGCTGGCTGACCGATATCGTTGAAAAAAGTAACCGCGATCCGCGCAACATCACTCGCGTTATCGAGAAGGACATCATTCCCATCATCGGGAAGCTGGAACTCGAAGAACTCACAACTGCCCATATTCAGGTCGTGCTCGACCGCATCAAGCAACGAGGTTCGGATCACGTCGCGCTACTGACGCGAAACGTGCTTAAACGCATGCTGGCCTATGCGATTTCCAGGGGAATCATATTCAACAACCCGGCAGCCGCTATCGAGGCCCGTTATATCGCACAAGCAACAAGCCGCGACGTGGCGCTAACCGCAGAAGAGATCGGAATCCTATTACGGGGGATCTACACCTCTAACATGAACCGACGCCACAAGCTGGCTTTGCACCTGCTGATCATCTGCATGGTGCGTAAATCGGAGATGATTGAAGCGACATGGAGCGAAGTTAACTTCAACGCGCTGGAATGGCGTATCCCCGGCGAAAGAATGAAGATGGATAACCCGCATATTGTTCCGCTGTCAAAGCAGGCGCTGGCGATGTTCGAAGAGCTAAAATTTCTGGCCGGAGATTCTCCATACGTCTTCCCCAGCCGAAACGACCACCGACGCCCAATCTCCAAAACAACGCTTAACTGCGCAGTGCGTACACTGGATCTGAACGTCAGGGATTTTGTTATTCATGACTTCCGGCGTACTGCCAGCACATTGCTCCATGAGCAAGGCTACAACTCAGACTGGGTGGAGAAATGCCTGGCGCATAAGATCGGCGGCGTTCGCGGTGTTTACAATCGTGCGGAGTACCTGAATCAGCGCCGGGAGATGCTTCAGTCCTGGGCGGATTTTGTTGATGCGCAGATTGAGGAGGGGCGGAAAGTGGTTATCGGGAAGTTTGGGAAGGCTTATGAGATAAACATTAGAAACAGATAGTTAGGAAAAATTCAGTCTAAAATAGCTTAGTATGAGAATCACCTTCACCTTAAGAAAGTTACATAACAGATTGAAAAATTTAAATTTTTATAAAAATAGAAAGGTTGAGAAATTTACGTACGATGTGCATAATAGGCTCATTGGACGTACCTAATTTAATGAGCTAACACATTGAAAAAGCAGAGCAAGAAAAATATTAATGAGTATCTTAGCGTTACAGATCGTAACCCCCTCCTATTGCAGGGAGATGCCCTTTCTGTTCTGAAGTTAATTCCTGATAGCTCAGTTAATTGCGTCATTACTTCGCCTCCGTATTGGTTACAAAGAGAATATGAGAGTGGAGGTCTTGGCCAAGAAAGGAAGAAAGAAGATTATATTGCAAGCCTTCTTCTAATTTTCTCTGAAATTAAGAGAGTGTTAACTAATGACGGTTCTTTTTGGCTCAACATAAACGACACTTATAATAAGAAAAGTTTATCAGGAATTCCCTGGCGTGTCGCCATTGCTATGATGGATGAGCAAGACTGGATTTTGCGCAATGATATCATCTGGAACAAACTTAAGGGTGGTATGGATAGTTCAAAAGACAGATTAAATAATATCCATGAAAATATTTTTCATTTTGTGAAAAATGCAAAATATTACTACAACATTGATGCTATCAGAACAACTTCACGGAAAGCATCCATAAAAAATGGCGCTGTAGTATCAGCAACTGGCATCACTGGTGTGAATTATAAGAGAAGAATTGAACTATCAACCACACTATCTGACGAAGAAAAAAACCTAGCATTTACAGCTCTTGAAAATATCCTTGAAGAAATAGCCAAAAATAAAATATCTGATTTCCGAATGGTTATTAGAGGACAGCATAGAATTACACATTCAGATAGTGAGAAGATTTCTGGTCGAGCTCGAGAACTGCGAGATAAAGGATTTTATTTCCTTAAATATCATCCAAAAGGAAGTAAACCTAGCGACGTATGGGAAATCCCCCCTGAGGATGCTCAAAAGCGAGGAGCTCATTTTGCTCCATATCCTGAAGAGGTTTGTATAATTCCTATATTATCAACATGTCCTCCTAATGGCATAGTTCTTGATCCTTTTGTTGGAACAGGCACAACAACGGCTGTTGCTTGTAAGTTAGGTTATAGATCAATCGGTATTGATATTTCTAAAAGCTATTTAAACATTGCTGAAAAACGAGTTAAAAATACATAAAAATAGGAGATGATTATGTCTGACAATGATTATGATGTTAATAGTTATACATTTAGTTTGATCACCCAAGGTCGACATAAATTCTATTCTTTAACACTATATTCTGATGTTCTAGCTGAAACTTGTTTTGTGACAACAAGATATGAAGATCCCTTAGAAGGTTTTCAACGCCGACTAGATCAAAGACGGGCCCAAGAAATTGCGGACTATATTGATAGTGGTTTTGGTACAATCCCTAATGCTGTCGTGCTATCTGCACAGCCAGAAGCAGAATTAACTGTCAAAAAAGGTGGGCGTGCATTAACGATAAAAATGCATCCAAAAGCATTTCTAGTTTTGGATGGCCAACACCGAGTGTGGGGTTATAAATTAGCGAAAAGTAAACTACGTATCCCAGTAGTAATTTATACAGGATTAACAAAAGCAGAAGAAACAAGGTTATTTATTGATATAAATACAAAACAAAGACCTGTTCCAAGTGAGTTACTGCTCGATATTAAACAACTCGCTGAATTAGAAGGCGATACAGAAAGTCTTCTTAGAGATTTATTTAATCAGTTTCAGAAAGACAAGTTTAGTGTATTAAATGGATTATTAAGCCCTAATGAGAAACTTAAAGGTAAAATAAGCAGAACTACTTTTAACACCAGTTTTTCAAATATAATTGGCGTTCTTGGAAACAAAGATACAACAGAATTATACTCTATATTTAACTCTTATCTGGGAGCCGTTATGGATATTTTTGAAAAATCAGGAGTTAAAGATGAAATAACAACGCCAAATATTTTTAAAGCAATTATTTCATTTTTCCCAGAAGTCGCATCCAGAGTTAAATATAAATTTAATGCAGAATACAGCATTGATAACTTTTCTGAAATAATTCAACCTGTTATGCCCGCACTAAACAAAGGCATAATATCGAAATCTAAACGCTCTTACAAAGTACTCCTTGATACACTAAACAACTCATTGACAAAAAATTTCCAACTTTAAGGAAATATTACTATGTCAGCGGCATCTGATGTATTAAGACCATATTACATTGATGGTTTAGCAAACATGAGTGGTGTTACAGACACCACCTTTAAAACATGGATAGAATTAGAGCCTCAAATTCTTGATAGTTATGATGAGACTATTAAAAAATTTACATTTTATATAGGTGATAAAGAGAAATTACTACGCTCAATTGCTTTTGATATTTCCAGAATGTCAATTGCCACATTTGAATCCATATATTACATATCTTCGGAACACGAATTACCACGATCCACTGCGTGGCCATTAATAAGATCTTATTATGCGGCTTTTTTTGCAGCTCATACTATTTTAAGAATATTTGGTTATGCTGTCATTCAATTAGAAAAAGGTCAGTCTGATAAGTTAGGAAATGCATTAAAATATCATGCAATTCCACCGAAGAGTAGCATCGGTGACGGCCTTCATTTAGTCATTTTCCATAAAGATCTGACATCATTCTCCATACAAAAGTTAAATAACGGCTCTCATGAAGACACTTGGTTAGTTCTTTCCGAATTATTAACAAAAATCTCTACAGATTTTTTAATAGACAAAAATCCTGTAAGCAATCAAAAAAAACAAGATCTTTTTGGAAAGATTGACACCCTAGTAAAAATAATGAAGTCACATCCTTGTCATCATCGTGCAAATTGGTTGTCCAGACTTCGGAATGAGATTAACTACCAGCACAAACATGGAACCTGGTATCCACATGAAAAATCTAAGAATTTCAGAGAAAATGTGTTCAACAATTTAAATTCATGGTGTAAAGAACCAAGAATCCAACTTAATGAAAAAGCTCACCAACTAGATAAGTATACTCAAGCTTGTACATTTCTCGTATCATTAACACGAGAACTTATATACGATATATTAGATAGAAACCCCTCAGATGAATCATTTTTGAAATCATCAACAGTTAAAGCATTAAAACAAGCTGAAAATAAAAAAATCGAATAGTACATTAGAGGGCGCTTATTATAAAGCGCCCCTCTAAATAGGATGATAAATATCATATCTCATATAAATATGAAGTATTAACATACCTTAAAGAAATCATCATTTTGCTTAATTATAAAACTTTCAAATCCCAAAAACAGTTTCCCGCATCTTTCCGCTTCCCCACGCTCTACCCTATCCCCAACTCTTAGCAGTACCCCTAAAAGCTTCCTGTTCTAAGACGAACTGCGACCTGTAAGAAGCGCCTTTGGCGGTCAGCCCCCCGGTCAACCAGGGAACGAAGCGTAGTCTGAAACTGACCTCCTGTCTCGATACAGGTGACCACACCCTATATCGCTACCCTGTTGCAAGCGTAGCGACAGACAGAACGCTGTAGAGAAGTCGGACGGCATTGCCGAAGGCTTTGCGTCCGTACTTCCTGCTGAATGTGCAAAACGCGGCGTCACTTTTAAGAGCGCAAGCGAGTAAAAGTGACGCCAGCGCGCAGATCAGCTTCAACCCAGCTACTGCCTGCAATTCCACTGCAACAAACAGGCTGACACTCAAACAGATGTCAGAAATTCACTTACCCAGAGGAGAAACCAGCACTACCGAACCGATACCGGAGGACAGGTCATTTTACCTGTGGGGATATACCTGCCTGAGCAGGCGGCTGCATTCGTGCATCACCGTACCCCGTCATACCTCATCCGCGCATTCTCCGGCGCACCGGTATCGTTCAGCACAGCACGCTGTGCCCAACCGCGCGTCGGAGAATTGAGTGGAGAATAGCTATGTCGAAACTTACAAAACGCATGGAAAAACTCGCCCTGCTGGCTGGCGGCAGTTTTAAAACAGTCCATGATCGCCTCCGTATCGCCGGGCGTTTAAGCCAGCATCTGCACAAGCTGAATATCCAGATTCAGGATCTCCAGCATATGAAATCGTCACATATCGAAAGCTACGTGATGGCACGACGGGAAGCAGGAATTACGCCACGCACGCTACAAAACGAGATGGCCGCCCTGCGCACCATCCTTGCTCAGTCTGGACGTCAAAAATTTGCCCAATCGGAGCGCATCAGCAATAAAGCGCTCGGGCTGGGTAACGCCAGCCGGGCAGGAACGCATCTGCCATTAACCTCAGAACGCTGGTTGTCGGCGCTGTCTGCTTTTCATGAAAAGGATGAAGGGCTGGCTCTGACGCTGGAGCTTGCCAGAGCAATGGGTTTGCGTTCACAGGAAGCGGTGCAGTGTTGTCAGTCTCTGAAGACATGGGCCGCTGCGTTAGAGCGTGGAGAAAATCGATTGCAGGTGGTTTTTGGCACCAAAGGATCACGTTCCCGTCAGACGGTGGTGCTCGAACCTGAAAGGCTACGCAGCATCATGAACCAGGCTATCCCCCTGATGACACAACGCGGGGGACGTTTGCTCAATAAACCCGATCTGCGCACCGCAATGAATTACTGGCGTGGCAGCGCAGTTCGCGCAGGACTGACTGGCCCCTATGCACCACACAGTCTGCGCTATTCATGGGCGCAAGAGGCGATGGCGCACTACCAGCGACAGGGGCTGAGTATAAAGGAAGCCAGGGCGATGGTTGCGATGGATCTCGGTCATGGCGATGGTCGAGGGCGCTACATCCAGCAGGTGTATGGGAGGCAATCATGAGCTATTACGTTTCTGCCGTATCCGATCGGGCACGCAATAACTGGCCGAAAATATTTGAACAACTTGGCATTTTCATTCCACCAAATCATCGGCATGGCCCGTGTCCCTGTTGTGGGGGTAAGGATCGCTTCAGGATGGATGATCTGGAGGGGCGCGGCACATGGTTCTGCAATCAGTGCGGCGCAGGTGACGGACTGGATCTGGTTTCCCGCTTCTTCGGTTGCGCACTGGTTGCGGCCGCCGGAATGGTGCAGGACATGGATCCTGTACCGCTGGTTCCGCCAGCCAGGGAAAAATCACAGGCTTTGAATATGGAATCGCGTATTAAGACACTGCTTCGTCATTGCGAATCCGGAGAAGCGCCGTATCTGACAACGCGAGGCTGGCGACGAGCCCAGTGGCTTCTGACTGAGCGTAGTAGCCGGACAATCTGCGGCGTGCATTTCGGGGCGGGTACGCTGGTATTGCCAATTCGAAATACAGGCGCGCAGCTGACAGGTGCGCAGTTCATTCATCCAGGAGGGAAAAAGTACCTGCTGCCCGGTAGCCATCTGAAGGATTGTTTTTGCCCGGTACATCAGGCGAGCCGCAACGGTAGACAGGAACCCTGGGCACCGGACAACAAACCACTGGAAGGCATCATCATTACCGAAGGATATGCAACCGCGCTTGCGGTCTCATGCCTTCATCATTTTCCGGTCGTTGCTGCCCTGTCGGCACACAACCTGAAAAATGTGGCCATCGCTTTCCGGGCGCAGTGGCCTGAATGCCACCTTATCCTGGCTGGCGATAATGATTGCAGTCAGGAGAAAAATACCGGGTTGCTGAATGCAACCGCCGCTGCCGAGGTAGTGAAGGGCTGTGTGGTTCTCCCTGCAGACACCACATTGAGCGACTGGGATGAATTTTACCGTCACTACGGTGAATCCATTTCCCGGATTGTGTTCAACCAGCAGCTTCCTGCAAATCTCAGGTCGTAAGCCATGACAGCATCAGACCGTACTCTCACCACCACCCTTCCGCTGCGCCGGGGCTCGGAAGGTTTTAACACGAGTCAGGATTATCTGGTTAAAGGACTCATTCCCGCCGGGGCGCTGTGCAGTATTTACGGCCCCGGCGGCTCTTTTAAATCCTTTCTGGCGGTATCGCTGGCGTGCCATATTGCCAGCGGTACGTCATGGGGCGGAAGGCGAGTCAATCAAGGGGCTGTGCTGTTTATCGCCGGAGAAGGAGGAACCGGTGTATCGCGGCGGATCCGCGCCTGGGAACTCAGCGTTAATGACGAGATGGCGCTCGATAACCTGTTTCGCGTCGACTGCCCGATCTTTCCAGCCGCTCCGGGAAGCATCGAGCAGGAGATCCTGGCGGCAAAGGACATTCAGAACATGACCGGAATGCCGGTACGGCTGATCATCCTCGATACGCTGGCCCGCTGTTTTGGTAACTCAGATGAAAACACCGCGCGGGATATGGGCGCATTTATCCAGGGTTGCGACGCCATTCGGTATCATACGCGCGCAGCGATGATGATCGTTCATCACTCGGGTAAGGATCAGGAACGGGGCGCACGCGGTTCAAGTGCTTTTCAGGCCGCGCTAGATGCCGAGTTTAACGTCAGGCGCGAGGGACGTCGCAACGCTATCACCCTGAGTTGTACAAAGATGAAAGATGCGGAGATGCCGGAGGTCACCGCCTACGATCTTGAGGAAGTCGTTATCTATACCGATAGCGATGGCGAACCAGTGACCTCACTGGTGCTGAATGACGAGCCCAGGCAACCTGACGATGACTTACTGAGTAGTGGCATACCACCCGACGTTCCTCATATCACCCGCAACCATACGGCGTTATGGCGCTGTATTAACCAACGCATCAGCCAGAATAAGCCTTGTACCCGCGCGCTCTTGCGCGACGATCTACGCGCAAAGGGAATTAACGTCGAGAAGAAATTTTCGCGCTGGCTGGAGAAACTGCTGCGCGAGCAACTGATTGTGCTCGATGGAAAACAGATCCGGCTCCCGGATACGGGGGAATGATGGTGGAACCCGGAATATGTGGTGGATACACTGGCAGGTACTCGACTCCCCCCACATTATTCATCTTTAACAGCGAAAGATGGGGGATGCCCTTTCAACCCGTGCCATTGCTGTGCTCATGGAATTCACCTCAGAGAATATGGGGGAGCCAGCCAGGAAAAAGTAGGTGGGGGAATCAACCACAACATCTGTCCCTGATGCTGTGGTCGCTGTAAGAATTACTGAGGTAATTTCTCGTCTCTAAGCCGTCTGATCTCATCCTCTTCAAAAGCATCCCTTAATAGTTGTAGCTGGTCGGCAAGGATGAGAAGCAACGCATAATTCGGGCCGATATCGTCAGGATGCTCAAGCATCACATGCACCAGGACTCGCGAGCGATCGACCAGTTCTCTGGCTGAGGGTTGTTCTACGGTGATTTTCATAGATACCTCCGGCCGAGGCTGATGCAATGGGAAATTCAGGGACAGGACACATACGCAGCGCTCCGCTTCGTGATAAGCAGGTTAACGCCACCACCGGAGACGCCAGGCTCACTGGTGGTGACCCAGACAGGGTTGGCGTACCGGTTATCACGACCCGGCGCTTCTATCGAAGCCCCTGCCTGAGCCACCATTGAAGGGGCGAGCGCAGGCCGCGCCAGTAGCACTGCAAACATCGCTACCGACACTCGTGATAATTCGGAACGCCAATTCCGGTTGCGGTTTTGCCGCAACGTGGGGACTATAGCGCAAGTCAGTACGCAAAAACTATGCTTATCGCCTCATAACAGAGGGCTTATGCGTGCCGCATAAAATCTTATATTCAGTTATTAAGAAGGCAAGATTCATTGGCAAAAGCTATTGCCACTACAGAGTCAGCCTGCTAACTATGTTGATTGTTTGCTAATGGTGATGGCCATGACTACCGAATATACCGTTGTTGAATCTGTTCCCTCTGCCGAAGATTTTTGTCGTTTACGAAGTATATCAGGGTTGTCAGCACGACCGCTTGAGGCTGCCAGGGTGGGTTTGCCGAGAAGCTGTTATGGCGTACACATTCTCTGGCAAGGAGTGCCTGTCGGCATGGGGCGTATCGTTGGAGATGGTGCATTAAACTTCGAGATAGTCGATATAGCCGTCGACCCCGCCCATCAGGGGCGTGGACTTGGCCGAATCATTATGGAAAAAATTATTCGATGGCTGGACAGCAACGCTTATAAAGGGGCTTATGTCTCTCTGGTGGCTGATGTACCGGAACTCTACGCGAAGTTTGGTTTTGAGTTAGTCCGGCCGGAAAGCGAAGGAATGGCGAGAGTCTGGGGGTAATGTTGTCATCTGGATCAGCAAACATCCCGCTTTTGTGTCCTTGAATGTGCCCATAGCCATGACTTCAAAGTAACGTATCGCTGATAGATTAACGAGTTAGCTCGATTTTCCAGCTTCTGTATTGTTCCCGCTAATCCATGGTGATTTCCTCCTGGGAAATCACCATTGTCCAAATGGCAACTCGCCTAATCCCTTTTCACCCCCTATCCTGCATGCCTGCATCTATGGGGGGTTTATGGCGCGTTTTCTGTTTTGTAGTTTCGCATTAGTTCTGCTTTATCCGTCCGGTATTGATATGTATCTGGTGGGATTACCGCATATCGCCCGCGATCTGGGCGCCAGCGAAGCGCAGCTGCATAT
>OKVN01000791.1_pt1 | contig 10779 bp, 19 predicted proteins | sample 1606961 | NCBI WGS metagenome assembly OKVN01 (sample SAMN03281020, study PRJEB24777) | human gut metagenome | isolation source: fecal sample PR170 from 1 month old male Malay infant, vaginal delivered... | place: Singapore | collected 2005-12-29 | reverse complement strand
TAGTGCAATCATCATTCGCAACAGCAACCCGGATATCAGCCGAGGCTCCCGATGCGTCCAGTGCGATCTGCTCTTTTGCATGCTGATTGGCCTCGACGATGGTGTTGAAGATGGTCATGGTGGTCAGTACGTTGGAGGTAATGGTCTGGGCTGCGTTTACCTGCTGCTCGGCGCCATCGGCTCTGGTTTTCTGCTCAGAAGCAGCGTTGTGATAATGCATTGCCAGCCATCCAAGGCAAACTACCAGGCAGATCACAATGGCGCTGATAATGGCGGTTAACCGGCTCATTTCACACCGTCCAGGCAGAGCTGTTTCTCTGCGGCGCGACGAGTCACTAGGCCGGGAAGAACCTTCCCACCACCGTACACCCAGCGAGGAAACTGGTTGCATGCCTGCGTAACCTGACCTTTCAGCAGCAACGAAAACAATGTCGATTTCTGCATATTGGCGCAGCCTGCGTTAAAGGTGATCGACGTTACCGCTGAGAATGTGTTGTCGCTCAGCCGTCGGCCATTGCCATAGGTATTTACGCAACGCTCGGCCTCAAGGATGTTTCTTTCCCAGTCAGCGGCGATCTGCTTGTCAGTTTTGCGCACACCGGGCTTAACTCCGTGCGTGTTCCCGATGCCATCGGTGAGCACAGCTGCCGGACAGACATACGGATCACGCCGACAACCTTCAGCATTACCAATCAGCTCAAGCCCCCGTTCGTTGGTACGCACGTGACCGGCATTCAGCACTATTGCGATAATCGCTGCCACAGAACAAACCGCGCCGGTGGCACCAGCTCTTTTATTCAGTTGCGCCATCGTTGTTTATCCTGTTCATTGATTCGGTGATCACTTCAGCAGACGATGGGCGCTCACGAACCGGCTTCTGCTGCACGCCATGGAGATAATCAGCCAGTAACTGCGTTCGCTTACTGTCTTCGTTACGCTCTTTCCGTGCATCCATTCTCCCCAGCACAAACGACGCGAGAGAAATCACCACGCCGATAAAACCAAAGAGGATATAAACCATGTCCTGTGTAGTAATCCCTAGCATTGAGGCAACAGCAGCCAGCCACGCAAAGAAATGGGTAACGATATTCTCGTTCTGGTTGTTCATTTTCATGGCCTCTGACCTCCGTTGACGACGGATGGCGCTGTGTGTTTGAAGAATGGGCGGCTCAACGGGCTGGATTAGCAAGAACGCCACCAGTTCATTCCCGTGAGCCTTATGAGACATGGAATGGTTGCCTGATCGACGGTCTGGCAACGCAAATAAAAAACCCGCTCAAGGCGGGAAGTAATACCAAGGGTAAAAGCGACGGCGCGGTAGCCGTAATGGTCCCAAGGTAGAGGGATTTGGTTGTGGTGGCCGGTGCTGATCTCCGGTTTGGCGTTCATGCTAGATTCCGTGTCTACGGTGCCGACCTCGCATGAGTAAGCGGTCGCGCATCAGCCTGCGCATTCACCACAACGGAAAGAGCACTGGCTAACCAGGCGCGCCGACTCTTCACGATTATCGGCTCAATGCTCTAACCTGTTGCGTGCTCCGTTTCGTGGAGCTGACGGCCAGGCGATCAATCTGGCACCTATCAGGACTTATTTAAGCGTTAGTGCTCATGCCCGTGTCTGGAGCATCTGGCGGGGATCGAACCCGCATATTCTGGTTGGAAGCCAGACGTAATTACCAAACTACGACAGATGCAATCTGGTTCAGGGCTCTGCGCGGAAGGGCTTTAACGTGTCGTGCAGCACGTCTCTACCCAAGAGCCCTGACCGGATTGCAGATAAGAAAAAGCCCCGGCGAGTACCGAGGCTTAGGAGATGTGGGTGCTGCTCTACGACGATGTGACAGGGGTACTGATGCAATGCATCTCGCGAATACCCCTGTCGTATCGCCGGAAAGCAAAAACCCCGCAAGGGCGGGGCTTTCGTCATGTTCAAATTGTCGCTTCTCATCGCTGCCATCGCGGCGCAGCTCTGCCAAGCATGAATGAATTATCTAAACTTCTGGGTGAAAATCAATGTCAATTTCAATAAAGAGCACAAAAAGCTAAAACAGCTAACTTCTCAGGTTTTTGCGGGCGGCTAAAAATGCCTTACCCTGAAATATCTTGAGGCACCATTTCACACGCTCTCTCGACTGGTCCGCCGTCAGCCAGGGCGCCAGCTTCTGAAGCTCTCTGGTTATGTCCGATATTTTTTTTCTGGTTGTGTAGTAATTCATTCCGACGATGTAAATCGGGTCGGTAACCTCAAAAGCATCCAGTACGCACTTCTCCATAAAGTCAGCGTCATCGTTACTGATGGCGGTATCTATCACGCTGCCCTCCTGCTTCGGCCAGAGAATTACCTGCGCACGCTTCAGAGCATTGGGCCCACGAAAGCCCTCTGCCCTTGCCTGCTCAATTGCCGCGGTAAAGCGCTCTAACGCTTTATCTGACCATCTTTCCCCCTTAACTGACCACCAGCAAGAGTGCGCTGTGGGCTTACGCGGGTATACCTCCCCTCTCTGGCTTTCCCCCCATACAGTAAGAAGTGACTTAATCCAGGCTGACTGGATGCCAGTCAATAACTCAGGGCGCCCAAGGTATCGCTTGTGCGTGGCGATCGCGACCTCTGACATAGCGGTGTTTTGTCTGCGGCGTTGTAGTGGTGTCATGCAATATCTCCCTTACCAGCAGCAAACTGCGCCAGTGACATAAATGCGCGGCCCTTTTCTTCTAGCACCGCTCGATTGATGTAACTAAACCGCTCGCCAGCCCATGACTTATCAAAAACGACAATGGCGCCAGCGAAAAACGCACTGGTCGGCCTTTGTTTGTCGTCGGCTGGCTTAAACCACTCGGGCAGATCGAAACCAATTCGCCCACGAATAAAGCAGACGTGATCCGCATCTTCCGGCCACCACGTTTCGCTTGTGGCTGACTTCACCAGGAAGACATAGCGACCGCCCTTCTCGCGTTGTGCGGCGGCGTAATTCATGATGTGCGTCATGCCAGTGATGGCTTGCTTTTCGTGGTACTGAGAGCGGCTGTAAGGTGGGTTTCCGTAGGCTGCGCCGCCGATTGAGGAAAGCATTTCCGACCAGTCCTGTGTCAGCGCGTTATCTTCTGCGGTGTACCAGACAGGGCATTTTGCGTTACTGTCGTCTGCGAACAGGTCCAGCATCAACGGGCCAAACATCGCGTTAATGCCCCAGAAAAGCAGATCCGGAGTCCGCCACTGGTCGCCGACTTCTTTTAAATAATGATGGGGTGCTGAACGCAGCGCCGTAAGGGCTTCACAGTAAAAATTAGTCATGCGACCTCCATATAAGCGCGAATGAAAGCCGCAGCTGCCTGGGCGTTTATGGCGTTACCGTACCCTTTCAGGCGACCGACGCGGTTGCTGCTTGCCACTCTTGCCACCCCGGGCTCGACTCGTCCCATGCGTGCGGCAGCCCCATCAACCAGCGGGAATGTGCTGGGTTCAACTGGACGCCATTTGCCATCTCGACAAAGAAGCCAGTCCGCATCTCTCCAAAAACCGTTAACCTCAAGGGTCCGGAACTCATCGACCATGCCGCCATGCTTGGCAAATCGTCCAGCCGCCCCTTCCTCTGCATTTCCGATTCGCACCCCTGCAATGTTCTCGATCCTTTCTCTCCGTCCACTGCCCTCGGTGTTGGCCAGCCCGTCATGAACGCCTGGCGCGGCAGCTGGTCCAGTCGCTCCTTCCCGTCCCGCTGCGCCGTCATTCCCGCTGAGTCCTTCCAGTCTCGCGACGTTGGCGTTACCCAGCCCGCCAATGCCGACGCCGATTGCAATCCCGGTGCAGGCCCGCGCTTTTTGTCCGGCGGCCTCGGTCCGCCTGTCATATCTCCCACTACTGGAGTGGGCCACCCAGTAGGCCCGCTCTCTGATGTGCGGCGCGCCGATGCCCGCTGACGTAAACGGCACAAGCCCGAAGGCGTATCCCATTCCTTCCAGGTCAGCTTGTACAAGGTCGAACCATACGTTTGCGTTACCTGCTGCAACCTGTTCGCCAAAGACATGCTGAGGCCTGCACTCGCTGATAAGGTGGTTGAAGGCTGGCCATAGGTGCCGCTCGTCAGCAAATCCATCGCCCTTACCTGCCGTGCTGAAAGGCTGGCACGGGCAACTTCCTGTCCAGACCGGTTTGTTATCCGGCCATCCGGCCAGACGCAGAGAATGTGACCAGACGCCGATCCCGGCGAAAAAGTGGCACTGGGTAAATCCTCTGAGATCGTCAGGTGTGACATCTTCAATACTCCGTTCGTCAACTTCGCCCGGGGCGATATGCCCGGCGGCTATGAGGTTACGCAGCCACTGAGCTGCAAAGGGATCTATTTCGTTGTAGTAAGCCGCCGGCGTCATACAGTAGCCTCCCCTAACTCCAGGAGTACCTGACTCAGTAACTCAGCCTCAGTACCGAACTTTTCTTCCCATGACTTACGGCCAGCATGAATAGCAACGCCGTAGCCTCCAGTACGGTGATGGGCATGGCATAGCGGAATGACATGGAAGTTATCAGCGCGGACAGATAAGCCAGTACCAGAGCTGCAGTGATGGATTTCAGCAGGCGATTCGCCGTAGTTGAGGTTCCGGCATACGATGCAACCCAGCGCAGCTACGCGGCTCAGATGGAGCTTTTCAGCCTTGGTTTTGGATTTGCTCATATCGCACCGCCCTGGTGCGACAGACAAGCAGAAACACCAGCGTTAGTGATAGCCGGTGTCAGGGGGTAAATCTTTTGAGGGTGTTTCTTCTGCGCCATCGGTTTTTCTCCGTGGCACAGCAGTCGATAAGCTGGGTTGTTCAGACCCGTTGCTTATTATAAATCAGGCTGAGGGATACAGGTAGTGGGTTTTGCGTTTATCGTCATATTTTTAGAAAAGAAAACCCCGCCAAAGCGGGGTCTTATTCAGGAGCTTTTTCGGCAACCTTGTTGTGAACTTCCCACAGGCTAATGCCACAGCTCGCGCAGAAGTTGGCAAGGTAGTCCAGGCCAGACCACTCGCGAATCCCTCCGCGAGCAGCCTCCACAAACACAGCTATATCTTTCCCCCGCCATAAGCCGAACAATCGCCAGCCGCCGCCATCAGGACTTTTTACCGCGGCTATGCGCGTTAATACGCCGGTCTGATACAGCTCAGTGAAGGCCGGTTTCTTCCTGGTTATCATTCGCATAAATACAAACCTGTGATTTGTTGATAACAAATAGCGTGTTTGCGTTTTATTGTTTTGTCCCTTGCTCTGTGTTTTTCAGGTCGTTCTCTGCAAAGAGAATTGCGGTCCTGGCTGAGCGCAAGCGGGCCGTTGCGTTCTTCTCTTCGCGTTCGAGGTTGGCGACGGCTTCGCGCAACTCATCACGACGGTTATGAAGCTGCTGAATCTCTCTCACCACAGCCTCGCCATCAGTCGCGCACTGAAGAACGTACAGGAATGGGTCAACGGCGCAGCCACATTGCAGGCAGAGGATGACCCGCCCCTTCTCATCGACTTCAACGGCTTTATGCTTGCAGTGCTGCTGCCTGTAGTCCTTTCTGTCGGTTACGGTAATGTTCAGTAGCTTCTCTTCGTCGCGCTTTGGCTGCACCAGAGTGATGACGTTGTCGCTGTCATTTTCCATCTGGCACCTCCTGAGGGGCGGCTGGATATGCACTGCCCTCCTGACCAGGTTCATTGCTCCCGGTGCAGGCATTTCTATGGTCATTTGCCCGTGGGCATCTCTTATTCCCGCAATCAGGACACACCACAAAGCGCATATCGTTCAAGACCACAGGTCGGCATGTGCGGCACCAACAATCAGGAATAATTTCAGGAATATTTTGTGGTGCGTTTTGTGGTTGCGGGGCGGCTGCGAGCATGGCGGCGCGGCAGGCGTTCCATCCTTCGTTAAAGCTCCACAGCAATGGATGGTCATCAGCATCAACGGTCTTATCTTTTTCATCCGGCACTACCTGCGCTGGCTGCGCGTGGCGATAGAGCTTAGTGCCAGGCGCAAACGACTGGATAAGGCGGCGATAAGCTAGGGCATCACCTCCATCGTCGCCAACAATAATCGCCGGCTCGCCGTCCATTGCGGCCAGCGCCATGCGGGCCAACTCTCGTTCTTCTGATGCGCTCGGCTCTGGTCCATTGCCCAGAAAAATTTGCTGAATTCGCTCTCTGGTTATGGTTGATTTGGTCATTGGGCTAACCTCCGAAAGAAATGTGAACGAACGAGAACAGCCAGAGGATGAACTCAATTACTCCCCAGCCGACCACCGCGCAGATGATGCCGAAAATAACAATTGCTCCGCCAAGACCATCTAAATTAAGCATCACTCAGCCTCCACCTTGATGCCAGCGGCACGGTCAAGGCGCTCAATTTCCGCCAGAATTAAAGCTCCAGCCTTAACCAGGTCACGGCGAGCGTCCGTAGGCCTCCACCACGATGGGTCCCATGGCCATTGCTTCGGTACTGGATGGCTATCGTATGGAATGCCATTATCTTCTAAATCCCATGACGCAGCGGCGGCATGGAACGCATAGCAGGACGCAGCAAAAGCCAGTTCGGTGTTTTTATATTGGTCATCATGCTTAGGACTCCACCCCTCTGCCGTAACCTGCCGCTGGCGCTCAGCCAGTACGTCAGCGGCGGCTGCGGTGACGGTGCGGGACTCCAGCTCGGCGATGCGCGACCTCAACATAGAAATAGTGGTTTCGTAGCTCTCCGCCATCCCGGCCACGCCAGTGGTGTTTTCCGCCTGCGCCTTCTCCAGCGCCTCTACCAGCTCAGCGCCAGCCGCTTTCCATGCCATCCACATGGCCTGAAGCATGAAGTACAATTGCTCATCGTAAATTTCTCCTTCGGCGTATGCGCCATCTTCAAAGGCTGGGAAGGTTACATCGGCCCCCACAACATCATTTACAAACCACGCTTCGAATTTTTCTCTCTGCGCCAGTTCGGTGATATCAGTTGTCATGCGGCCTCCTGCTTGACTAGCGCCAGCCCATCTTTGATAAATGCGTGGTACCTCTTCCCGGTAAGCGCGGACTCAACCACAGGAGTCAGCGGCAGCAGGACCGAAATAACTTTGGAGAATTCATCAAATCCGATATCGAATTTCTCGTAGAGAAGTTCATCAAAATCAAAACCATCATTTCTCTGCTCATCGGTGATGCCGTACATAGCGCTCAGTAATTCTTCAATATCAAAGTAGTCGATGCTCATTTGTCGGCCCCCTCGCGCAGCTGCCGGAAGTTATAGAACGCCAGGCGGAAATCTTCAGCGTACGAGCGATCAGATTCATAGCAGATAGTTTCCAGGTCTCCGCTATCGATGATTTCGGCGATGTTGGCAGGCACCCCATCAGCCTTAATCCCGGCTACGATGCGATCGGTGGCATGGGTTTCCAGATTCATATTCAGCGGGTAATCAGCATCAAGTTCTTCATGGATGAATTCAGCCAAATTATTGCGGCTTTCCTTCAGCGCCACATTCTCCGCAGCCAGCTGCTTAAACGCTTTCGCCAGCTTCAGGAACTTCTGCTCTCTGATCGACAGCTCGCCTGCACTCTCCAGGGAGGCGATGAGCTCGTTTACTGCCTGTAATGTGGTAGTCATACAGCCTCCCCAAGCACCCAGCGCAGAGCCGCAGCATAATCGCCAGTGGCACCTTCGAGGGCTTTTGTGATTTCTTTGCGGGTTTTCAGGCGCGGCTTTGCCTCGCCGAGGATCTGACGCTGACGCCGGGCTTTTTCGTGGCCAGTTGTGCCTGCGGTCGCCTGCTCGATCTCTGCCACTTTCGCCCGCTGCTCTTCAGGTGGGAGCGCACCAAGCTGACGCGCCTGGGTAACGGTAACTGTGCCAGCCTCCACCGCTTCCCTGACGGCCTGAGTAGCATCGAGAAGGGAGAGCGTTGCACGAACGGTCTGAACGCTGCAGCCAAACAACACCGCAATGTCGTCCTCATCGAGCCCGCGGTCGAGCGCATCTGACATTTTTCTAGCCCGACCCAGCGGGGTATCAGGTCTGCGAATTTCGTTTTCGCTGACCATGTATTTAGCCATCTGATTTGCGGATCCGCGCTTAACGACTCCGGGAACAAGCAGCGGGTCCTTACCCTCTTTCAAAAGAAGCTTATTTGCCTCCAGAGTATGCTTAACGCGCTGACGACCAACCACCACGCAGGTGAGCCCTGTCTCAGGGTCTTTCCAGACGATGATCGGCTCCAGTACACCCAGCTCCTTGATGTTCAGAACCATCCCTTCGTCGATCGGCAGGTTGATACGTTCATCGTAGAGAAGATGGGTTTTGTCGGTAACAAGGTGCAGCTTTTCCGGTTCGAACATCAGAACGTTGGTTTTGCCGCTGGCGCCATACGCGTCGATCGAGTTTTTAGCCATTTTTCACTTCACCTTTTTTCTGTTCGACCTGCTGAGACCATTTTTCAATCAGCCGGATTTTGGATTTACTCATGCCACCAGCCCAGTAACTATCCTGTACGCGGATATATCCGTAAGGGCATCTCAGGGCCCCCGAACAGGCGCCAGCCTGGTAATCCCGAAAATAAAACTCCGCAGCTGAACCACAGACCGGGCAATCAGGTATCTCTCGCATCACCGGGTCACCTCGCGGATTTTCTGGAATTTAGTGCCGTGGTGCGGATTAGCAGGGTTAGTAACCTTCGAATTCATAAACCCGGCGGCCACCAGACGTTCACAGCGGTAGCGAGGGCGATCAACGAAACCAGCCAGGGACTGCCACTCAAACCAGACGCCAACCGGCACAGACTGGAGCAGTTTGATATCCAGCGCTGTGAGTTTGCTGGTTACCGCTACGGGCTCGGTGCTTCCACCCGGCATCCAGTAGCCATTCAGGTTTTGCGCTTTGCCTTCGCGCTCCAGCACCATCAGGCGGGCCAGCATTTCAGGTGCTGTCAGGTCGAAATAGACAGCCAGCTCACGGCAGGTGACTTTCTCCAGCTCTTTCAGCACGTCAGTAATTTTTTCCATCGCTTTGCTCTCACAGTTGAATATTCTTGTTCTTTGCTTTTTCCGCCTTCGCCTTCAACAACTCAGCAGGCGTGGGGCCTGGGGCGTGACGTGGTGCTTCAATCTGTTTACGTACTGGCGGTATTTGCCCCCCATCACCTACATGTTTTTCCCACTTCACCAGCTGTCGGGCCGCAAGCCCTTCAAGCTCTTTTTCGGTCATTTGCCGTTCAATTCCGGTGCGGCGCATTTCAGTACAAATTTGGTACAAAACCGGATGACGCCAGGGAAACTGTTCTGCACTGTCAAATCGGTATGACTCATTCCTCCAGCGCTGGTATTCGGTCATGACGTCCTGCACCACCAGACCAAGAGCGCTACCACAACAATCAGCGGCAAGCGTGACAAACTCAGCAAGGTCAGGCGGCCACGAATTACCCGTTCTGCATCGCTCCACCAGCGCATTACAGACGCTCCTCGTCTGGTCGCTGGTCAAGCTCCCAATCTGCGCAATCCACAGGTCCGACGGAGCTGAGCCGTTTTTGGTCTCCCAGCGGTTGGAGTAAATTTCCAGCATGAGAACCCAAAACTTCCATGCCCTCTCCTCGTGCTCTGAGCTGTGCAGCACGCGCTGCATGTGCTCGCTGTACGGCTGCGTTTGCAGTGGAACCTGATTCCAGTCCTGCATTTTGAGTACCTCTCGGTTTTGTTGGTTTGGCATTCTGCAGGTGGTTAGCGAATTTTTGCTCCCACTGCGACTGGTGAAACACTTTGCCCTCTGGCTCCCAGTAGGCGATGAAGGCGTTTAGCTCAGCCCTGAGGTTAAGCCCCTCGGGAATAACCTTCCCCCAGAAGGCGACGCGCTGCCGAAAATCTGATGACGGCACCCAGGTTGCTGTTATCGGGAATTTCCCGAATTGCTCAGCAGCAGGAAAATTAACGCCTGGTTGTCCAGGGTATTCCGGCACCGGTCTGGATTGTTCAACCTCGAAATCTTCCTCGCTCGCGTTTTTATTGGGGTTTAATTCTTTCGGTTCCTCTGGGGGATTCCGTATCCCGTTTTTGGGATCGTTTGAAGGAAAAAACGGGATCGTTTCGCCATCATTAACAGACCCGTTTTTGGGTTCGTTATGCTTAACAGTCCCGTTTTTGGGTTTATTTGAACGATCCCGTTTTTGGTAATGTTCCCGTTTTTGGGTTCGTTCAGAGTCCTCAATGCTTTCTTCAACACCAACTAATCTGTAAACAGGGATTTGCCTAGTTCGCCCGCGACGCTCACCAGTGTCCTGAATTAGGCCAATCTCCACTAAATGTTGCAGGCTTGCTTGCACAGTTTTTTTATCCAGTTCGGTTGCTTCGGCAAGCGCTGCAATTGACGGATATGTTGTAAAGTCCGCGCCACACATGTCAGCCATCCAGGTTAATACTGACTTCGCAGATGACCGTCCCGTTTTGGCTTTTTTTGCCCATCGCATGGCATCAAGACTCATCCTGCACCTTCTTAAATTTCATCTCGAACTCCCGACGGCCGACCTCGCATTCACTGAAGTAACCTTCGCGGCAAAACACCACTCTCTGCGAAGAACTCCTCAAAACCGTCACCACGTGTCCTCTGCGTGCGTGCTTAAACCGCGCTCCCGCCTTAGGGATATCGTTACTTGCACGATCCCCTTCAGACGGTTCATACGCCGGATAAGCACGTTTCAGACGCGCAATCAGTTCAGCAGCAGAGTGGTTACACATAGTCACCTCCAGAGTTAGTGGGGTTACGGCGCTTTAACAGCAACGGATTGATTAGCCCTGCGGTA
>OKVN01000789.1_pt1 | contig 10788 bp, 10 predicted proteins | sample 1606961 | NCBI WGS metagenome assembly OKVN01 (sample SAMN03281020, study PRJEB24777) | human gut metagenome | isolation source: fecal sample PR170 from 1 month old male Malay infant, vaginal delivered... | place: Singapore | collected 2005-12-29 | reverse complement strand
CATGGTTTACGTTTGGTATCAAACCCGTTTGACACCCCCTGTTGAAGAATCCACTCACCCTGTCAACCGTATTAAACTTCATGCTGATGTTGTTTCCGATTCTTACAAGTCAACCATTCGCTTGGTAGGTGTGGCCGAGGCGCTGCCATAGGAGATAACCTCGCTCATTTCAATCTTGAGCTTGAGAAGGACTTGACGGGTAGAGACCTTAAGGATAAAGAATTTACATTTAAATTAGTTGATGTGACTGATAGTGCCAATCCTGTTGACTTAGGGGAAACCACTAATGATGGCAAGGGTAAAATCGTCTTTTCAGATCTCTCACTCAGTAAGCCAGGTATCTATCATTATCGTGTGACAGAGGTTCCAGGTAATGACGAAGATGTGGTCTATGACAAACTAGAGGCCAATATCACCATTCAGGTTGTTCGTGAAACTGTGGACAATCAAGTCAAATTAGTTGCCAAGGTTGCCTATCCAGAAGACATTATCTTTAACAATAAATTGGTAACACCAGCCAAGGCCAAAATTGCATTTGGTAAGGAATTGACCAAGGCAGGCGTTAAACAAGATCTAAAAGCAGATCAATTCCAATTTGTTCTCAAAGACCGTTTTGGAAAAGTCCTTGAAACTGTTGGCAATACAGCTGATGGTCAGGTTGCCTTTAGTGAGTTAACCTTTAACAAGGTAGGTACTTACAACTACACTGTTGAAGAGCTTACAGGTAAGGATGATTCAATTGTTTATGACAGCATGAAAGCTGCTGTTTCTATCACGGTAACACGTGATGGCGACGCCCTTGTTTCAACCGTGGTTAATCCTAAAGACACTATCTTTAACAATAAGTTTGTGACTCCAGCTAAAGCCGCTATTCAGTTCAGTAAGGAATTGACTAAGGCAGGTGTCAACCAAACTTTGACTGCTAATGAGTTCCAATTTGTTCTCAAAGATAGTGCCGGTCATATTGTCGAAACAGTTGGTAATACAGCTGATGGTCGTGTTGCCTTTAGTGAACTTCACTTTGATAAGGCAGGAACTTACACTTATACTGTTGAAGAAGTTAAGGGAACTAACGAAGATATCATCTATGATGGTATGAAAGCGACTGTCTGGATTACAGTGACACGAGATGGTGATGCTTTGGTATCAACAGTCGCTAATCCAAAAGATACTGTTTTCAATAACTATGTGAAAGACGTGCAACCAGCTAAGGCCAAATTCGAATTGACCAAGGTTCTTACAGGTCGCAACCTCAAAGATGGTGAGTTCAGTTTCGTCCTCAAGGACGACAAGGGTAATGTTATCCAAACAGTGACCAATAATGCACAAGGAAACATTAGTTTTGAAAATATTGTCTACGACAAACCAGGTGTTTACTACTACACTGTTGAAGAAGTCAAGGGCAATGAAGCTGACGTGGTTTATGATAACATGGTGGCTAAGTTCCAGGTGACCGTTACTAAGACTGTAGGTGAAAAGGAAAATCTGCTTGTAGCAGCTGTCCTTCTTCCTTTGGATACAGAATTTAACAATAGTTACATTCCTCCAAAACCTCCTACACCGCCAACACCGCCAACACCACCGACACCACCAAGTGTCCCACCTAAACCACCAGTGGTTCCGCCAACACCACCAACTCCGCCTACTCCACCGGTGACTCCAAAACCAGCTAAGCCAGTTCAATCCTCTGAGAAATCAGGACCTCAACTTCCAGAGACTGGTCAAGCTAACGATACTGCCTTGCTTGCCCTTGGTGTGGCAGCAGAAGTGGCAGCAGTCATGGGTGTAGCATATAGCCATCGTCGCCGTAAAGACGTTTAAGATGATGACCTAAAAGATCGAGTATTCTCGATCTTTTTTAGTATTTGGCCACCCATCTCATTAAATGAGAAATCAAGATAAAGCCAACTGCAAGATGAAATTTCTACTAAATTAAGCTATAATGAAGAGTATGAAAGTTCTACTTTATCTTGAAGGAAAATCGGTTCTTGAAAAATCAGGAATCGGACGGGCTCTCCACCATCAGATGCATGCCTTGGACTTGGCGGGGATTCCCTATACAACGGACATCTTGGGTGATTACGATGTCGTTCATATTAATACTTATGGGCCACGCAGCTTGATGTTGTTGCATGCTGCAAAACGCCGTGGCAAGAAGGTCATCATGCATGGTCATTCGACACGTGAGGACTTTGAGAATTCATTCATCGGTTCTAACCTTTTGGCCCCACTTTTTGGAAAATATTTGGCCCACATGTACCAAAAGGCCGATTACGTGATTACGCCATCTGAGTATTCCAAAAAATTGATTCAGTCTTACGGAGTTACCACACCAATCATTGCTGTTTCAAATGGGATTGATTTGAAAAAATACGGTAAGGATCCACGTAAGGAAGAAGTTTTCCGAGACTACTTTGGTATCGAGGAAGGACAGCCAGTGGTTATTTGTGCGGGGCTTTATTTCCAACGCAAGGGAATTGAAGACTTCGTCAAGGTGGCCGAAAAGATGCCTCATGTTCGTTTTATTTGGTTAGGTAGCATCAGCAAATGGTTGATTCCTAAGAAGATTCGAGACATTGTCAATGGTAAGCATCCTGATAATGTCAGCTTCCCAGGTTATTTCAAGGGAGCCGTCTTCCAGGGGGCTATGAGTGGTGCTAATGCCTTCTTTTTCCCATCTTACGAGGAAACTGAAGGGATTGTGGTGCTAGAAGCCTTTGCTAGTCACCAGCATGTAGTTTTGCGTGATATTCCTGTTTATGAAGGTTGGGTTGATGACAAGTCGGCCTCATTTGGGCACAACGTGGACGAATTTGTAGTAGCCTTGCAAGATATTATCGATGGTAAAGTGGACAAACGTGAAGAAGGCTATAAGGTTGCAGAAAGTCGCTCGATTGATGATGTCGCCCAAAAGCTTGTTGAAGCCTACAAAGAAGTATTGGAGATTTAAATGCGTATCGGATTGTTTACAGATACCTATTTTCCACAGGTATCAGGTGTTGCGACCAGTATTCGCACGCTGAAGACGCAGTTGGAAAAAATGGGACATACAGTCTTTATCTTTACCACCACTGATAGAGATGTTGACCGCTATGAAGACTGGCAGATTGTCCGTATTCCGAGTGTGCCTTTCTTTGCTTTTAAGGATCGCCGTGTAGCTTATCGTGGCTTTTCCAAGGCACTAGAGATTGCTAAACAATATAAGCTTGATATTATTCATACGCAGACAGAGTTTTCATTAGGTCTGCTAGGGATTGCCATTGCACGCGAACTTAGGATTCCTGTTGTGCATACCTACCATACTCAGTATGAAGACTATGTCCGCTATATTGCCAAAGGTATGGTTATCCGTCCAAGTATGGTTAAGTACATTGTTCGTGGCTTTATGAGCGATTTAGATGGAGTCATCTGTCCGAGTGAGATTGTTTATGACCTTTTGCTCAAGTACAAGGTTGCAGCTGAAAAACGTGTCATTCCAACTGGAATTGAACTTGAAAAGTTCCAACGTCCAGAGATTACTGAAGATGATGTGACGGACTTGAGAACTAAGCTTGGTATCGCCTCTGATGAGACTATGTTGTTGAGCCTTTCTCGTGTGTCCTATGAGAAAAACATCCAGGCTGTACTGGCTGCTCTCCCTTCTGTTTTGGAGGAAGACGACAAGGTGCGTTTGGTTGTGGCTGGTGACGGTCCTTACCTACCAGATCTTAAGTCTCAAGCCAAAAAACTTGGTATTCAGGACAAGGTGGTTTTCACTGGTATGATTGCGCCTAGTGAGACAGCACTTTATTATAAGTCTGCTGATTTCTTCATTTCGGCATCAACCAGTGAGACTCAGGGCTTGACCTATCTGGAAGCCTTGGCTAGCGGTACCCCTATCATTGCCCACGGAAATCCTTATTTGGATAATGTGATTACAGACCAGATGTTTGGAACGCTCTATTATCATGATAATGATTTAGCCGGGGCCATTTTGGAAGCTGCCATTGCAACACCAGAAAAAGACGAAACTAAGTGGGCTGACAAGCTTTATGAAATTTCTGCGGAAAACTTCGGAAAACGTGTCTATGAGTATTACTTGGACCTTACGATTTCTAAGGATTTCCACAATGACTTGAATGGTGAAGACAGTACCATGAAACGCTTGACGCGTATGGTAACTTATTTGCCGACTAAGGCTATTACCTTGCCTGTTAATGGCTCTGTTCGTATCCTTAAAGGATCAGCCAAACAGGTCAAGAAAATCAGAAATATCACGAAACTTTTGGATTAGGAAAGCTACCAGATTTTCCTAGTCAGATAAAATCTTAGAATTGATTAATAAAAGAGATAATTAGCTTGAAAAATTACAGTTTCATGCTATAATAACGCATAGAGACATATCAGTCATGGGAAATCTTTCAGAGAGCGTGTGGTGCTGGAAATCACGCAGAGGACATGATTGGGACTACTCGATTAACTTTTTATGCAAACATAAAACGGTGGCCACGTTAGAGCCAATCAGAGGTGTAGGACAGACTCGTTTTTTGTCGTACATGAACTAAGGTGGAACCACGTTGCGACGTCCTTTTTAGGATGTCGCTTTTTGTATTGTTTGGTATGCTTTACAATTTTTAGAATGTCTAGTTTAGATAGAAAAGCTTTACTTTGTGACTGAATATTTTCTCTTTGATTACTAAAAGGATTGTTTAGAACGGGGTGACACTATCTTTTTAGTTGAGGGAGAATTTTATGGGGTTCAAATATGAAGCTATCAAGGCCTACCTGATTGACCACGGTGTGGATGCTAGTCTTGCTGAGACCATGCACGCTATCTATGCTACTAGGAGAATCGGTAGGTCAACTTTTGAGTATTTCCTAATTGTTTTTACAGAAACAGAGGTTTTGATTATTTCTCTTACTCTTTTAGGAAAATTAGGAGATATTATCGCCAAATTTCCTGAAGAGACGATTAAGTCTTATCAGTTTAAAAAACGCTTGTTTATTGGTTATAAACTTCGCATTTTTCTAAATGATGGCAGGGAGCTAGACTTTAATGTCAACAAGATATTGATTGGAGCGGGTTGGCATAAGACGGAATTGCAAAGCATCCTAGAAACAAACTATTACAACAAAAACATTAAATAGAAAGGAAGAAGGGGCTCATCCTTTAGAGCTCTGACATCTTAATTATGATTAACATTACTTTCCCAGATGGCGCTGTTCGTGAATTCGAATCTGGCGTTACAACTTTTGAAATTGCACAATCTATCAGCAACTCTTTGGCTAAGAAAGCACTTGCTGGTAAATTTAACGGTAAATTGATTGACACAACTCGTGCGATCACTGAAGATGGAAGCATCGAAATCGTGACACCTGATCACGAAGATGCCCTTCCAATCTTGCGTCACTCAGCGGCTCACTTGTTTGCCCAAGCAGCTCGTCGCCTTTTCCCAGATATTCATTTGGGTGTTGGTCCAGCGATCGAAGATGGTTTCTACTACGATACAGACAATGAAGCTGGTCAAATTTCTAACGAAGACCTTCCTCGTATCGAAGAAGAAATGAAGAAAATCGTTAAGGAAAACTTCCCATCAATCCGTGAAGAAGTGACTAAAGACGAAGCGCGTGAAATCTTCAAAAATGACCCATATAAATTGGAATTGATTGAAGAACACTCAGAAGACGAAGGTGGTTTGACTATTTACCGTCAAGGTGAGTATGTTGACCTTTGCCGTGGCCCACACGTGCCATCAACTGGTCGTATCCAAGTCTTCCACCTTTTGAATGTTGCAGGTGCTTACTGGCGTGGAAATAGCGACAATGCTATGATGCAACGTATCTACGGTACAGCTTGGTTCGATAAAAAAGATCTCAAGGCTTACCTTAAACGCCTTGAAGAAGCTAAAGAACGCGACCACCGTAAACTTGGTAAAGAACTTGATTTGTTCATGATTTCTCAAGAGGTTGGTCAAGGTCTTCCATTCTGGTTGCCAAACGGTGCGACAATCCGTCGTGTCTTGGAACGCTACATCGTGGACAAGGAAGTAGCAGCAGGCTACCAACACGTCTACACTCCACCAATTGCCTCAGTTGAGCTATACAAGACTTCAGGTCACTGGGATCACTACCGTGAAGATATGTTCCCAACAATGGATATGGGAGATGGTGAAGCCTTTGTTCTTCGTCCAATGAACTGTCCTCACCACATCGAAGTTTACAAACACCATGTGCATTCTTACCGCGAATTGCCTATCCGTATCGCTGAAATTGGTATGATGCACCGTTATGAAAAATCAGGTGCCCTTACAGGACTTCAACGTGTGCGTGAAATGTCACTTAATGACGGTCATACTTTCGTAACACCTGAACAAATCAAAGATGAGTTCCAACGTACGCTTCAATTGATTATCGACGTTTACGAAGATTTCAACTTGACTGACTATCGTTTCCGTTTGTCATACCGCGACCCTAAAGATACTCACAAATACTTTGACAATGATGAAATGTGGGAAAATGCTCAAAGCATGTTGAAATCAGCCATGGATGACATGGAACTCGACTACTTTGAAGCAGAAGGTGAAGCTGCCTTCTACGGTCCAAAACTTGATATCCAAGTGAAGACTGCCCTTGGTAATGAAGAAACACTTTCTACTATCCAATTGGACTTCTTGCTTCCAGAACGCTTTGACCTTAAATACATCGGAGCTGATGGGGAAGAACACCGTCCAGTTATGATTCACCGTGGGGTTATCTCAACAATGGAACGCTTTACAGCTATCCTTATTGAAAACTATAAAGGAGCCTTCCCAACTTGGTTGGCACCTCAACAAGTAACTGTTATCCCAGTTTCAAACGAAGCCCACACAGATTACGCTTGGGAAGTTGCTAAACAACTTCGTGACCGTGGTATCCGTGTTGAAGTGGATGAACGTAACGAGAAAATGCAATACAAGATTCGTGCGTCTCAAACACAAAAAATCCCTTACCAATTGATTGTTGGTGATAAGGAAATGGAAGACGGAACTGTTAACGTTCGTCGCTATGGACAAAAACAAACACACACTGAAGTTGTGTCAGAATTTGTAGAAAATATCCTTGCTGATATTGCTCGCAAATCACGCCCAGATGCCGAATAAATCAGAAAGTCGGTTAGCTAAGCTAGCTGACTTTTTAGTAGGATAAACTATGCATGTTTTTAGGAAAAGACTTTTATTTCTGCTGGGAGCAGTTCTAGTCTTGTTGCTGGCTAGCTTTACTTACCATAGATTGGCCTTGCAAAGAGAGAAGGTTTCTCTCAACCCTATGGGACAAATGGTGTCTGTCAATGGCCATGAAATGAGCATCTTTGTAAAGGGGGAGGGGCCACAAACTCTAGTTTTTCTTTCTGGTGCTGGAACGGCCTCTCCCATTCTAGATTTTAAAGACTTGTATGATGGGCTTTCGAAGCAGTATAAGATAGTCGTTGTTGAAAGGGCTGGCTATGGTTACAGTGAGGACACATCCAAGTCCCGAGATGTTTCTGAGGTTCTTTCAGAGACACGTCAAGCCCTAGCCAAGGCTCATGTCTCAGGTCCTTATATAATCCTTTCTCATTCGATGGCCTCCTTAGAGACACTTCTGTGGCAGGAAAAATACCCTAGTGAAGTGAAAGCTATCATTGGTTTAGATTGGGCCCTACCAGAAAGTTATGCTCATTTAACAATGCATCCCCAGATTTTACGTATGGCTCGTTGGGGAAGTCAATTGGGCTTATTAAGGTATTTACCGAGTCGCTTATATGTGCCTAATGCCAATATCAGTAGTAGTGACCGCCGCCTCTATCAACGGATAGCCTATCGTCAAATTTTGTCAAAGGCTATGTTAAATGAGAGCCTGTCTGTTAAGGAAAATGCGAAAAAGGTTACTTCTAGCCTTGATTCACAAATTCCAACCTTACTGATGGTCTCGAATGGTGGGGGTACTGGTTTTAGCCAGAAGGACTGGCGGCATTATGCGACTAGCTTTGCAAAGGACCAGAAAAATATCGAAGTGACTTTTTATGATGCTCCGCATTATCTTTATCACTATCAGACCAAAGAGGTAGCAGCAAAGATAGAGGAGTTCATCAAAAAGACGACTGATTAAATTTACATATATTATCGAGGAGAGATGTGATGCTCATTGGTTCAAAAGCCTTTCGAAACTTATGGGAGGACTGGCAAAGGGACTACCAGCCATTGCAAGTACTAAAGCTATTGTTAGCTTATATAGGGATGCCAGAGGATTTATCGGGAGAGCTTGAAGAAACCCAACACCTTTTATCTTATTTTGATCCTGACTTAGCACCGCATGATTCCTTCTGGAAGGATGTCGTGAAATTGGTAGATCTGGCTTTTCCTGATGATAGTTTGTCTAAGAATGTTTCTATAGAGCGACAAATCCATCAGCTACGATACCTGATTTCTAGTCAACAGGCCCAGTATGTGCGAACGCATTATAAAAAGCCGGGGATGACAGATAAAGAAGCTTTGGCTGTCTATCTCAGATGGAAGCCTTTCACCATGTTTGATCAGGGACGTTTGCACCAGAAGGTTTCTATCTGTGATGGCAAGGCGGTTTATCCTGATGGGATTCCAAGTGTTAATCTAAAAATTCTTCTCTATAATCGGATTGAGTTTATTCTGGATAGTCAGGGAAACTTTCTCAATGAGGTCGATGCGGAGCAGGTGACCGAGAGTGGGGTGGTTAATGGTGCCAGTTTTAACTATGGTAATTTCAAACGCCACTGGCAACTGGATGTGGAGCCGGTCCAACCACATGACCCTGATTTTCGTAATCGAATGACTAGGGGCTTTCGTTCACCCAACAAATTGAAAAAACGTTGGGGACAGCAAGCGCCTGAACAGTTTGATAAATCTTTCTACAATCCAAAAGGCATCTATGCTCAGTCTCATAGGTCTTTGGCAAATGATGTCAAACGCCAAGCCAGACTTTTTCTCGCTCTGGTTTATGGCTTTAAACCGAATCAGACCAAGCAATCAAAGGAGGTTCATATGTCTAAACAACCACAAAACAATAAAGGAACAGCAGTTCTAGGCTCACTAGTCTTTATGGCCTTATACGCCCTGGGTATTTGGCACAATGCTGTCCGAGGAAATATTCCCTTTCTCATTCTTTGGAGTGTTTTACTCCTTGTTAATGTCAGCTATTTGATTTTCCGCTTGAGAAAATAAAAAAAGAAAGTGATACAGACCTAAATGGTAAGAAATTTAGGTCCGTATCACTTTTTTGTATATTCAATGATAGCTTACCATTTGCTTTCTTCTGGGATAATAATCCAGCAAATGATGTAGAAGAGAAAGCCTGTTCCGAATAAGAAAATCGCTGCAGCCCAAATGAGGCGAATAATGACAGGGTCGATATCAAGATATTTAGCGATACCAGAACAAACACCGGCAATGATTTTGTTGTTTGGATCTCGTCTGAGTTCTTTTTTCATATGATTTACCTCCGTATGCCTTATTATACCATAACACCTAGAAGTCTAGTATTAGCTTAAGGAAGCATGAAGTAGACGATACCCAGATATTGAAGCGCTGAAGCCAGCATGATGAAGAGGTGCCAAATCATGTGGAAGTATGGTTTTTTCTTAGCATAGAAAGCTGCACCAACCGTGTATGACAATCCTCCAGCAAGCATGAGTCCCCAAAAGGCTGGCCCTGTCTTAGTGACGATAGCTGGAATAATGAAGATAACCAACCATCCCATCATCAGATAGAGGAAGAGGGAGAACTTTTCATTGATTTTTTTAGCAAAGATTTTATAGAGAATACCAAAAATGGTTGTTCCCCATTGGAGGATGATGATGCTATAGCCTAGCCAACCGCCAACCAGTGAGAGGGCAACAGGGGTGTAGCTTCCAGCAATGGCGATATAAATCATGCTGTGGTCAATAATTCTTAGAACCATCTTGTGGGGTGAGTTGTAATCCATAGCATGGTAGATGGCTGAGCTCAAAAACATGAGGAAAAGGCTGATAACGAAAACAGACATCCCGACCGCAGCAGTCATGCCGTAGCCGTTGTTGGCATGAACAGCAGTAATTGGCAGTAAGACCAACATGGCCACAGCTCCGACGGCGTGAGTCACACTGTTGGCAACTTCCTCACCAAAGCTTAGTTTTTTACTGAGTTTGAGGTTGGGAGAAGTATTAAAAGTAGCAGTATTAGACATTATTTCCTCCTTCAAGGTCGTTCAAAAGTTGATGGGTAGCTCGGTAGCATTGAAGCGTCTGACAGGCTGAGAGTATGACTTGTGGAGCTTCTTGAGGAAACTGACCATTCATGCAGGCTACAAAGTCATTGTAGTAGCTCTTTTGACTTTCAGTATCTGTTCGTAGGATTTCCAAGGTTTTAGCAATCTCAGAAATCTCAAAGACGGTCTTTAGACTAGTGATGACAATAAGTCTAGCTACCTGAGCAGCATTATATTTTTTCTTGATGGGTTTTGCGACATGGCCATGTTTGACATAATTATTGACCATAGAGGCGGTTAGCCCCTTGTCGTTTGGTCCCAAAGTGCTTTGGGTGACCTGATTGACATAGAGCAAAACCTGATCCAAATAGAGTTCAATCTCTGGTAATTCTTCCCAGAGAGGGTATTGTTGTGTTGTCAAATTATAAAAACCTCTTTATCTAGTTTTCATAACTAGATTATAACATTATAGAAATTCAAGTCAAGTCAGAACTTGTGAGATATGAAAAAGATGTTGAGATAAAATTTCCAACATCTTTATTTTTTATGTGATAAGGCAGAGTGATATTTTAT
>OKVN01000784.1_pt1 | contig 10818 bp, 11 predicted proteins | sample 1606961 | NCBI WGS metagenome assembly OKVN01 (sample SAMN03281020, study PRJEB24777) | human gut metagenome | isolation source: fecal sample PR170 from 1 month old male Malay infant, vaginal delivered... | place: Singapore | collected 2005-12-29 | reverse complement strand
GCGCCCGCACCCCGTCGGTACGCAGATTCCCGAACGCGCCGTGTCACTGGAACCGGCTGTTCACACCACCGCAAATCTGCCGGTCGAATGGGCGCCCGCTTAGCCCCCGGGCGAGCCGCCCGAGCGCCCGGTCCGGCTGTTCCAGCCGCCGGAACAGATTGAAACCACGGCGGGAATTCCCGATGGCGCCCCGGCACAATTCGTCTGGCGGCGGGTCCGGCACAATATCGTCCTGGCCGAAGGGCCGGAGCGCATCGCGCCGGAATGGTGGCGGGAACATGCCGGGGCGCTGACACGGGATTATTATCGTCTCGAAGACAATCAGGGGCACCGTTTCTGGGTCTTTCGCGAAGGCCTGTACGAGCGCGGCCAGACCACCCCGCGCTGGTATCTGCATGGGCTTTTTGCCTGATGCCCGGCTACACGGAACTTGCCGTCACCAGCAATTTCTCCTTTCTCGAAGGCGCCTCGCAGCCGGAGGAATTGGTGCAGGCAGCAGCATTGCTCGGCCTTGAAGGCATAGGCATCGCCGACCGCAACACGCTTGCCGGGGTTGTCCGGGCCTACAAGGCGCATCAGGAACTGACGGAGGAGCAGGGAATAAAGCTCAACCTCTTTATCGGCTGCCGGCTGATGTTCATCGATGGCACGCCCGATCTGGTCGTCTATCCGCGCGACCGCCCGGCCTATGGGCAGCTGTGCCGCCTTTTGAGCGAGGGGAAAAAGCGGGCTGAGATCAAGGGCGAGTGCCATCTGGTGCTGGAGGATTTCCTTTTCCGCGCCAAGGATTTCCAGACGGTGGTCATGCCATCAGGACAGCCGGATGAAAATCTCGGACCTGTACTGAAAAAACTAAGCGTCGTCGCGCCGGGATGTGTCTGGCTTGGTCTTGCCATGTCTTACGAAGGCGCTGACCGGCGTCATGGCGAAAAGCTGGAGCGTATCGCCACTACAGCCGGTGTTCCGCTGCTGGCGGTCAACAATGTGCTCTACCACACCCCTTCCCGCCGCCCCCTGCAGGATGTGCTGACCTGCATCCGGGACCATGTCACCATTGATACGGCCGGGCGAAGGCTGGAGAAGAACGCAGAAAGGCATCTGAAATCACCGGAAGAAATGCAGCATCTCTTCCGGCACTTTCCCTTAGCCCTTGAGGAAATCCGCCGTTTCACCGCGCCGGTCACCTTCTCTCTTGGTGAACTGCAATACCATTATCCCGATGAACCCGTGCCGCCGGGCAAAACCCCGCAGCAGCATCTGGCTGACGAGACATGGAAGGGCGCGGCGAAACGTTATCCCGACGGCATTCCGGAAATGGTCCGCGACCTCCTGAACAAGGAACTGACACTGATCGCAACATTGGGATACGCGCCGTATTTCCTGACGGTCCACGACATTGTTACCTATGCGCAGTCGCAGAATATCCTGTGCCAGGGCCGGGGTTCGTCAGCCAATTCAGCCGTCTGCTATTGCCTGCACATCACCGCTGTCGATCCGACGAACGGCAATGCGCTGTTCGAGCGCTTTCTCTCGGCCGAGCGCAAGGAACCGCCCGATATCGATGTCGACTTCGAACACGAGCGCCGCGAGGAAATCATGCAATGGGTTTACAAGCGCTACGGCCGCGACCGTGCAGCCATCGTCGCGACGGTTATCAGCTACCGCCCGCGCAGCGCCATCCGCGATGTCGGCAAGGCCCTGGGGCTGACCGAAGATGTGACGGCTGCGCTTGCCAACACGGTCTGGGGCAGCTGGGGCTCCACCGTGGACCGGCAGCATGTGCGGCAGGCGGGTCTTGACCCCGACAACATCATGATCCGCCGTGCCGTTAAACTGGCAACGGAGTTGCTCGGTTTTCCGCGCCACCTCTCGCAGCATGTCGGCGGCTTCGTCCTGACGCGGGAGCGGCTTGATGAAACCGTTCCCATCGGCCCCGCAGCCATGGAGGACCGCTCCTTCATCGAGTGGGACAAGGACGATATCGACACGCTCCGGATCATGAAGGTCGATGTGCTGTCACTCGGCATGCTGACATGTATCCGCAAGGCTTTCGATCTCATTCATCTGCATAAGGGGGGCGAGCGCTTAGAACTTGCGACTGTCCCGCAAGGTGATCTGAAGGTGTACGATATGCTGTGCGCGGCGGACTCCCTTGGGGTGTTTCAGGTGGAAAGCCGTGCCCAGATGAACATGCTGCCGCGCCTGCGCCCGCAGAAATTTTACGACCTGGTCATCGAGGTCGCCATTGTGCGCCCGGGTCCGATTCAGGGCGATATGGTTCATCCCTACCTGCGGCGCCGCAAAGGCATCGAGAACGTCGATTACCCATCGCCGTCTCCCGAATATGGCGACAAGGATGAACTGAAAAAAGTTCTGATTAAAACATTGGGTGTTCCCCTGTTTCAGGAGCAGGCCATGCGCATTGCCATTGAAGCGGCGGGGTTCACCCCCGATGAGGCCAACAAGCTCCGCAGCGCCATGGCAACATTCCGCAACCGCGGCACCATTCACAAGATGCAGGAGCAGATGGTCGAGGGCATGGTACGCCGCGGCTATGAGCGCAGCTTTGCCGAAAACTGCTTCAACCAGATCAAGGGTTTCGGTGAATATGGTTTTCCGGAAAGCCATGCGGCAAGTTTTGCCATTCTTGTCTACATTTCCTCCTGGATCAAATACCACCATCCGGAAGTGTTTGCCGCCGCTCTCCTGAATTCGCAGCCCATGGGTTTTTATGCCCCGGCCCAGATCATCCGCGACGCGCGGGAACACGATGTCGAAGTGCGTCCTGTCGATGTCAATTTCAGCGAATGGGACAACACGCTGGAAAAGAAAAGCAGTGGAAATCCTGCCATGCGCATGGGCTTTCGGCAGGTCGACGGCTTCTCGAAAGCCTGGGCCGACGCAATTTGCGTAAAGCGGACAAAACCCTATGCGGACATTGAAGAGGTTCGCCGTCTGACGCGGCTGGAGCGCCGCGCCTTTGTCCTGCTCGCCGATGCGGATGCGTTTCGCTCGTTAGCCATTGACCGGCGCGAAGCACTCTGGGCCGTGCGCAGATTTCCCGACAATACAACCCTGCCACTCTTCCAGATTGCCGAAACCAACGAACTTGCAGTCGAAGCGCAGACACGGTTGCCGCCTATGCAGATGGCTGAGCATGTCATTGCCGACTATGAATCCTTCCGGCTATCGCTCAAGGGACACCCCATGCAGTTTCTGCGGGGCATGCTTGGCAGTGAAGGCGTCGTGACCTGCAGACAGGCCACTGCTCTGGCCAGCAACAGGCGCGTCAAGCTTGCCGGCGTGGTCACGGTCCGCCAGAGGCCGGGCAGCGCCAAAGGTGTTGTCTTCATGACGATCGAGGATGAAACCGGCATTGCCAACATCATCGTCTGGGCGAAGACAATGGCCACCTATCGCAAGGAAGTGATGAGTTCCCGCCTCATCCTGATCGAGGGAACGGTCCAGAGCAGCGATAATGTCACGCATATCGTTGCCCGGAAACTGATTGACCGGACGGCGGATGCGTATCGGCTTTCGGAACACCTGCCGCCCTTTCCGGTATTGCATGCCGATGAAGTGGTTCATCCGGTTCCCGATCAACCGAGAGCCCGTCATCCGCGCAAGGTCCGGATTCTGCCAAAATCCCGGGATTTTCATTGAGTCGCAGCCTAGGCCCGCTTGATATCCTTGGCCAAAGCAGCCCGGTCAATGGCGGCGATCATGCAAATTTCCAGATCCCCCAAGCCATCCAGAATCTCTTCCTTCGAGATGCCGATAGCCTCCGCTGCGGCGGTGCATTTGGCGACCAGTTGTTTGGGCCTTGGATCATGATGCGCCATATCCGCCGGACGCGTGGCATGAACATTGGCTTCTATCCAGCTATTGACGAAATCAATCGCACGTTGGCTCATGCTTTCCTCCTATGTATCACCAGTCAAAACTGCTGGCAGCGGAGAAGGTTGCGAAAAAAGCAGGATATCACACCGCCTCTTCAGCCCAAACCGTGAATTTTGTCAGCACATTGGGACCAAAAATATTGGTCAATGGAACATCGGCCGCATCTCTTCCGTGCGCCACCTTGATCCGTCCGATACGGGGCTTGTTGTTGCGCGGATCGAACGCATGCCACTGTCCACCCAGATAGACTTCCATCCAGGCGCAGAAATCCATCGCCGAATGGGGCGGCGGCACACCGATATCGGTGATATAGCCCGTGCTGTAGCGCGTCGGAATATTGAGACACCGGCAAAAAGCCACGGCCAGATGGGTAAAATCCCGGCAAACGCCTCGGCCTTCCGCATAGCCCGATGCGGCGGTCCGTGTCGGATTGGAAAACGCGTAGCCGAATGTGATGTGATTATGGACGTAGTCGCAAACGGCTTGCACCCGTTGCCAACCCTCTGGCGTATTGCCGAACAGCCGCCATGCTTCTTCGCTCAAGACATCCGTCTCGCAATAGCGGCTGCCCAGGAGATAGACCAGTGTCTCCGCAGGCAAGTCCTGCACGCGGTGCTGAACAGCCTCCAGCACAACAGGATCCGGCATACCGCTATCGCGGACAATCGCATTGGTCGAACAGATGAACGGGCCGGGCGCAGCCAGGACGCGGTTGCACCAGTTGCCGAACTGGTCGTGATAACCGTCGACGCTCGAACCGAATGTCGACTGGAATGTCTCGATGCCTTCAATGTCCTCGACGCGCGAATGGTGCACGTTCAAGATGGCAATCAAGGGTGTTTCCTGAACAAAATCAAAACGCAATTCACACCCGACATTCAGTCTCATGAACACATCCCCATCAACCTATAAGAATATCGCTTTTTGAAAATCGCAGCTCAGCACGACAGACTATTGCGCAAAAAGCAACCGGCTCGATTGCGAGCCGGTTCAAACTTCAGCCACAGGAACAGTCAAGCGCGGTCAACGACCTTCTTCACGGCATCCTTGGCCTTGCCCTTCATCTCTTGGGCATCGCCCTTCAGTTCCTGAGCCTTGCCTTCGGCCTGCAGCTTCTTGGAGCCTGTTACCTTGCCCGCTGCCTGTTTGATGTTGCCAGCGGCTTTGTTGGCAAGCCCGGAAATCTTGTCACCTGTGCTACCCATCGGTACACTCCTTGAATGTTCACTCACCAGAGGTAAACGGGCGGTGACGCTTCCGGTTCCCGTGAAATCGAGAATACTTAAAATATTGAATTAAAAGGATAATTTTTCAGATCAAAGCAAAAACCCGGTGCCCACGGGGGAACAGGCACCGGGTTCTGAACGTGCCGGTCAACGTGTGACCAGCTTCTGCGAAACGTCACAGAGTCATCTTGGTTCCCATCCGCGGGAAGGCTTTCCCGAATATCTCGGATATCACCCGGCAACCTGTTTGATTGCCGCTTCGATGTTTGAGGCAAAATAGCAGTTTCGGCTTGATCCAACGATCTTGTCACCTTCAACAGTGCCCGCATCCTCGGCCCAGAAGCCGACAATGATTTTGATGCGCGCATTCCGCCTGCGAATGCGGCGGACGAGATAACGGGCATGGGCCACCGAAGACATATTGAGATAGCTGATATAGATCGCACTCGCATCGGCAAGGTCGAGCTTGCCGATATTCACGGCTTCAAGCTCGTCATGCGTGATGTCGCGAACCTCGAAGTCACCCCGCTCCAGGATATCGCCAATGATCACCGCTGCCGCGTCGTCGAGATCGCCTCGCCCACCCGCTGAAATGATCGTCCTTGGCTCTTCGCTCTTGCTGCGCCCGCTCCCGGCCGGTTCGACATGATCTTCACCGTCCTCGCCTTGCATATCCTGATGTTCCGAGAGATTTTCCACAAGGCGTATCATGCTTTGTGCCACGCGGCTGCGGCGCGCAGCATCCAGCACGCCCCGTCCCCGGTCATGTTCGGCGAGAAACAGCGCAGGGACAGCAACGGATGCGTAGTAATCCGCAATCGCCGATGACTGCAGATAGTCTTCCGCTTTTTCCGTCGCCTCGTCGGGATCGCCGGACAACAACCGCTGATAAAGCTGTTGCGGCGGTGACAGCACCGGTTCGTTGCCAAGCAGCACATCCAGGAACTCGAAGCGCGGCACGTGACGCCCGAGCACCACGAGACAGACCGTCAGCGGCGTGGAAAGCAGGAGCCCGATCGGGCCCCATATCCAGGTCCAGACGATCGCCGCAAGCAGGATGGCAACCGGCGAGAGCCCGGTCCTCGAGCCGTAGAGCACCGGCTCCATGACATTGTTGCTGATCAACTCGAGAACGATGAACAAGGCGGCGGTCCACAACAGGAGCATCCAGCCGGGATCGACCGCCAACGCAAGCATGAGCGGGAAAGATGCGGCAATGAATGGTCCGATATAGGGCACGAAACGCAGGGCGATGGCGAGAAGGCCCCACAGCATCGGATTGGGGATACCAATCAGCCAAAGGCCGATGCCGATCGGGACACCAAAGCAGATATTGATCACAAGCTGCATCAGGAGATATTGCCCGACCCGCTTCCCCGCATCATGCAATGCAGTGGTCGTGCGGTGAATGTCGCTGGCTCCCACAAGCCGGATGAAGCGGTCACGCAGATCTTCCCGCCGCAGCAACATGAAGATGACAAAGACAACGACAATGCCGACCGTTGCCAGCGGTTGAATCAAGGGCACGGCGACGGTTTGCAGCAATTGCAGGGGATCCGGGGCCGGATAACGGATTTCAACCGGAACGGGTTTATCCGGATCACCTTTCGCCAGGGGAGACTTGTTTTCTGCCTGATTGTTCGGCGTCACGTTCTCGGGAGGTTGTTGTGCCTGTGTGCCCGCACCGTTTTGTGCGGGAAACCGCTCCACTTCATCGGAGCGGCCTATTTCTTCATTGAGCCGTTTGAACATGCGCGCACCGCGGTCAAAAATACCGTTACCGGACTGCGCGTCCTTGATGGTCCTGATCTTTGCCTCAATGTTGTATTGGTAGCTTGGCAGGTTTTGCGCCAGAACCGTGAGCTGCCCAACCACAATCGTGGCAAACAGGAATATGGCGATAAACGCGGTCAGCACCACGGCGATAACCGAAAGAATCTTCGGCACACCGAAGCGGTGAAGCTGCGTGACCAGCGGCGACAAGGCAAAGGTCAAGAGCAGCGCCAGCGCCAGCGGGACAAAAATATCCCGGGCAAAATACAGCGCAGCGACCACTGCAATGGCCACAATGATGGGCGGGAACTGCATTCGCCCGCCGGTATCGGGAGGAGCAGGCGCATAAATTGACCTTTGACTGACGCGCTCAACGGCGCGCGGCGACGCCTCCCTTACATTCTCAGACGGCATAACCAGCCCGCTTCTCCGAATTCATGAAAATCCCTCTCCGTTCAATGACACTCTGAAACGAAGCCGGCTGAATTTGGTTGCATGCCCCCCGCCAAGACCTGCGAAAACGACGCCAACCCGTTCCTTCGCATTGCATGGAGCAGCACCGAAACGCTGCAGCGGCCGGAACAAAAATCGATATCGGAAGTTTTCAATACATCGGGCCGCTCAAAGGAGAGAAGCAGAGAATGCCGGTGACAACGATCCTGATCATCATTCTGATACTGGCGCTGATCGGCGTGTTTCCAAGCTGGCCCCACTCGCGGGCATGGGGTTACGGCCCTTCCGGTTTGCTTGGGATTGTCCTGGTGATTCGGCTCATCTTGCTGCTTTTGGGCCGCATCTAACGGAACTGTTTGAACTCTGATTGCCCGGATCAGACCTGACGAAAGGATCGACACACTATGCTGCGTGGAGTTTTACTTTGGCTCATCGGCCTGCCACTACCGATCATCCTGATTCTCTGGTTCCTCGGCTATCTCTCGTAGGAACGTTGCGCGGCGCTGCCTTCATGCCGGCCATTGTCCCGGTGCTTCTTCACATCACGATATTATACAGGAATCATATTCGCATGACCAAACGTCTCTTGATGACCACTGCCTTGATCACTGTCCTGGCGACATCCGGTTTCGCCCAGGCCCAGGAACCCGGTTCAGCGGCAACGCACGGCATTTTCCACGACAAAAGCAAGCCGGCACAAAATGCCGGGCGCTATGTCGAATCTGCAGCCGGGCAAATCCTGGCTTCCGGCTTGATCGGGCAGAAAGTCTATAACGGAGCCAAGGACGATTCGGTCTCGATCGGCGCGGTCAAAGATCTGGTGCTTGACGCCAATGGCACGGCTGATGCGGCAATCATCGGCGTTGGTGGATTTGTCGGCATCGGCGAGAAGGATGTGGCCGTTGGATTGGATGGTCTGGCCTGGGCTGACCGGGCGGACGGCACACGTTGGCTCGTCATCGCCACCAGCAAGGAAGAGCTGGAAAAGGCGCCTGCCTTTGACAAGGCGGCTTTGCTCGATGGGCACCCCGCGACCGATGTTCTGAAGCCGTCTCTTGCGCCTGCCAAGCCGGCACCGCAAGCCACGATGGCGACGCGTGACGGGCTGAAAGCTGTACCGGCAACTGCCGTCAGCGCGGAAAAATTGATCGGCACGACCGTCTATGGCTCGGATGACGAGACCCTTGGTTCCGTGGGTGACGCGTTGATGACCCCAGACGGTCAGGTGGAAGCCTTCGTCGTGGACGTCGGCGGTTTCCTTGGCCTGGGCAAGAAACCCATCGCCATTTCCATCGAGAATCTCGACCTTTTGTCGGACAAGGACGGCAAGATCGCCGTCTACACCCCCTTCACGAAGCAGCAGCTGCAGGCCCATCCCGCCTATAGCGAGGAAGCATACAAAGCCGACAGCGAGAAAATCCTGCTGCGCGGCAGCGCCGAATAACAGTGTTTGCAGCCCAATGCCGGGAGACCGCTGCTCACGCAGCGGTCTCCGCTTCCGCATGGAACCAACCCGCATGTGAGGCGTTTCAATCCCTATGAAACTTATATTTCTCAAGGAGTTCCTTTAATGGCGTCAGTTTCTTCGAAAGTTCGCAAAGCCGTGGACGATGCAACGGAGTCCAACCCGGATTTGCAAGCTCAGGTTGCCGCGTTGAAAGAGGACATCGCGAACATTGCGGCAACACTCGCCAAAATTGGCAAGACCTCGGCAAAAGAGGCGAGCAGCAATGCATCCTCGACCTTCGAGAACGCCAGGGCACGCGGCGAAGACGCTCTGGATGAAATACGGTCCCAGGCCAAGGCGCTTGAGGATCAACTGACAGAGACTGTGCGCGAGAACCCCCTGACAACCGTTGCCGTCGCTGCGGGCGTGGGATTTCTTCTGGCTCTGATCGCCCGCCGCTGACATGCTGAAACTGCTGGCCCCCCTTCTGTCCAGTGCGGTTTCTGGAGAGCTCGGTTCCGCTGTGAGCCGGGCAAAGCGCCGTGCGGTCTTCCTTGCGCTGATCGGCATTCTGCTGGCGATTGCCGGCGTCTTCCTGCTCGTCGCGGGCTATATCGCGCTTTCTCGGCATTTCGGCGATTTGTACTCAGCCCTGATCCTGGCCGGCGGCGCGATCGCCCTTGCGCTTCTGGCCTACATCATCATGAAAGTTGCTGAAACGGTTGCACGCAAGCGGCAGCGCGAGCGGTCAAAGGTCGATACATCAACCCTACTGACCGTCGCTGCACTTGCCGCCGCACCAACCGTCTTGAAATCGCGGGGGGTGCTGATGCTGGCCGTACCCGTCATCGCCCTTGCCGGACTTTCGCTTCTCACCAAGGAGAAACCATCATCCAACGACAGCAGCTGACCCTTCCTTTATCGGCATCGAAATCAGAACTTCCATGCCGGTTTCGGGGTAACTCAACCGAACACTGCTCGACAGAACCTTGTCCAGGCTGCGTTCAATCAGCCGCTCGCCAAGTCCTCGGGCGGCCGGAGGTATGACACGAGGGCCATCGGATTCGACCCAGTGAATCACAACCCTGGATTCATCGAGCCCGGTTTCCGTCTGCCATGACACACGCACCCTGCCGCGCGCGGAGGACAGCGCACCGTGCTTAGCCGCATTGGTGGCAAGTTCGTGCAATGCGATGCCAAGTCCCAAGGCGTGATCGGGCGGGAGAATCATGTCCTCGCCTTCCAGCACGACCTGGGCCGGATCATAGATCGCATAGGGTTCGACCTGCTTGGTGATGAGGTCAACGAGACTGATGCCGCTCCATTCACGATCGGACAAAAGCGTGTGTGCCTCGGAGATCGCCCGCAGCCGGCCGGAGAAAGCCTCCATGAATTCCGCCGGATCCGAGGTCCGGTTCAAGGTCTGCCGCGCCAGCGATTGCAGCATGGCCAGCGTATTCTTCACCCGGTGGTTCAATTCCCGCAACAGCAGCCGGGTTTTCTCGGCGGCATTTCGCGTGCTGGTGATATCGATATTGACACCAACGGCTACAAGCGGCCTGCCGGCGGCATCCCGTTCAAAAACACGGCCGCGTCCGAGTAGCCACTGACCGGAGGATGCGGCGCGAAATTCGCCGACGTAATCCTGGTTATGTGCCATTGCGCGGGTGAACGCCGATTTCATCAATGGAAAATCATCCGGATGCATGGCGCGGAAAACATCTTCGCCGCTTATCGGCTTGTCGTCGCTGAGGCCGAGCATGGAATAAGCCATCTTGTTGCCGGTGAATTTTCCGGTCTTCAGGTCCCAAACCCAGCTGCCGACATTCCCGACTTCCAGTGCCATATCATGGCGCAGTTCATCCCTGTTCAGGGTTTCGATGGACCGAACATTGCTTTGTGCATCGCACTTCATCTTGAGAAAGGAAACTGCAAGGCAGGCCACCTGCTTCATCTGGGACTGCACGAGCGGGCTTGTGGTTTGTCAAGGCTGGACCACGTGGATGACAAGAGCAGCTA
>OKVN01000781.1_pt1 | contig 10845 bp, 7 predicted proteins | sample 1606961 | NCBI WGS metagenome assembly OKVN01 (sample SAMN03281020, study PRJEB24777) | human gut metagenome | isolation source: fecal sample PR170 from 1 month old male Malay infant, vaginal delivered... | place: Singapore | collected 2005-12-29 | reverse complement strand
CTGCATGATCAGGCGGCCGGTTGTCGTCTCGCCGGTAAAGGCAATCTTGGCAATGCGCGGACTGGATGCAAGCGGCTTGCCTGCCTCGAGGCCAAAGCCGTTGACGATGTTCAGAACGCCCGGCGGCAGGAGATCACCGATCAGTTCCGCCAGCACCAGAATGGAAGCCGGTGTCTGTTCCGCCGGTTTCAGCACCACGCAATTGCCGGCGGCCAGTGCCGGCGCGAGTTTCCAGATTGCCATCAGGAGCGGGAAATTCCACGGGATGATCTGGCCGACAACGCCCAGCGGCTCGTGGAAGTGATAGGCGACGGTATCATGGTCAATCTCGGAAATGCTGCCCTCCTGCGCCCGGATCACGCCAGCGAAGTAACGCAGGTGATCAATCGCGAGTGGCAGGTCTGCGGCGGTCGTCTCGCGGATCGGCTTGCCGTTGTCCCAGGTCTCGGCCTGCGCCAGCAGTGTCAGATTGTCCTCCATGACCTGCGCGATCTTGTTGAGGATGACGCTGCGTTCGGCAACGCTGGTGCGGCCCCACGCATCCTTGGCCGCATGGGCCGCATCGAGGGCTGCCTCGACATCGCTGGCGTCGGACCTGGCAATTTCGCACAGGACCTGGCCGTTCACCGGCGAGGTATTGTCGAAATACCGTCCCGACTTCGGTTCGACAAACTTGCCGCCGATGAAATTGCCGTAGCGCTTCTTGAAATTGGGTCGAATGGTGCGGTTGAATTCTACCTTGTTCATGGTGTTCCTCCCTGTTGCAGGGGCCTCCGCGCCTTGAAAACTTCGGAAAGGCCATCTGCACGCTGATTGATACCGCCTCCTGCGGCCCGGAGAGGATCGCGCGCGGAGGTGCGGGTGTCATCCCGCACCGACCATGCGGGCGAGCGCATTGTCTCACTTTTGAGACAATTGCCCGTGGCAATCAGCGAATACGCCGCAGCGTCAGTGAATACCGAGTTTCTTCAACTTGCGATGCAGGGTGGCACGCCCCATACCCATCATCGTGGCGGCAACCGAGATATTGCCGTCAGCTTTGGCAAGCACGCGCTGGATGACGCTGCGCTCGGCGGCGGCAAATTCCTGCTCCACATCCATGCTTTGCCCCAGGAGACTGGCCGCCGGCAGCGGCTTGCTCAAGGATTCATCGGTGAGACCCAGAACATGCCGGACAGTGCGGGAAGCCCCGATGACAAGGTCGTCTTCATCGACGGCAATCAGCGCGCTGGCACTGCGCTCATAGCTCACATCCGGCCCGAGCTTGGCGAGCATGATCCGCGCCTTGGGGAAGGCCAGACGAAAATTTTCCGCTTCCACGCGGCGCGCGGCATCAACGACAGCCATGGCGATCAGTTTGACGAAATCTTCCGTGAGGTCGTGACGCGCGGATGATACGTCAATGGCCGCCATCAGGCGCCCGCAATGATCGAAAATGGGCGCAACCGTGCAGGACAAGGCCGTATTGCGGCTGCGGAAATGCTGATCCCGGTGGATCGTCAAAGCCCGCTGTTCGGCCAGGGCGGTTCCAATGCCGTTCGTGCCTTCGCGTTCCTCGCTCCACACCGCTCCGGTCCACAGACCAATCTTGCAGAAGGTCGCATCGTCCGAAACGCTGCCACGGCGGTCAACCGGCACGCCGTCCTTATCCGCCAGGAGCACGCAGCATCCGGCACCGCCAACGGCGGAATAGAGACGGTCCAGCGTCGCCTGCGCGGTGGTGATTAACGATCCCAGCCGTTCGCGGGCGTCCGTCAGTTCCCGTTCGCTCAAAAAATCCGGCAGCGTCCCCTCTTCCGGATTCAGCCCGTAGAGACGCATGGAGCGCCCCCAGGAGGCAACGAGCGCAGATTGCGCAGCGGCACTTCCCAGAAGGGCGGACTGGATGTGTTCCGCATGCTGTCCATCGTACCGCGAAGCCATCGGTCTCCTCCCAAAGTCCAGGCGTCCTGACCCTAGGGTAAGCTAGTTTGCTTTTCGGTCAAGGCGGGTGAAGCAGCACGCGGCTACACGGCCGCGTGCTGCGTTGTTTTCACGCTAGGACAGGTGATGCACCGTTTGAAGACCATAGACCGGTGTCGGAATACCTTCCATGCGGGCCTTCAGCTGGAGCGACAGATACTGTGAGTAATGGCGTGACTGATGCAGATTTCCGCCATGGAACCACAGGGCCTGCTGCTGCGTCGGCTTCCACATATTGCGCTGTTCGCCTTCCCATGGTCCCGGATCCTTCGTGGTGTCCGAACCGAGCCCCCAGCACTTTCCGACCTTGTCGGCGACCTCGCGCGAGATCAGGTCCGCCGCCCAGCCGTTCATCGAGCCGTAACCGGTGGCATAGACAATCAGATCGGCTGGGAGTTCCCGCCCATCGTCCAGCACGATACCGCCTTCATTCAGTTCGCGGATATTCACGCCGCTGATCAGCTTGATCTTGCCGTCGGCGATAAGGTCGCAAGCACCGACATCGATGTAATAACCGGAACCGCGGCGCAGGTATTTCATGAACAGTCCGGACTCATCGTCACCGAAGTCCAGCATGAAGCCAGCCTTTTCCAGCCGCTCGTAGAAGGCCGCATCCTTCTGACGGATCTTGTCGTAAACCGGCTTCTGGAACTCATGCATGATACGATAGGGCAGCGAGGCAAAGATCAGATCGGCCTTGCGTGTGGTCATGCCGTTGGCGACGGCGCGCTCGGAATAGAGATCGCCCAGGCCGATTTCCATCAGGGAATCGGATTTGACGATGTGGGTCGAGGAGCGCTGCAGCATGGTCACGTCAGCGCCCGCTTCCCACAGCGCTGCGCAGATATCGTGGGCGGAATTGTTGGACCCCACGACCACGACTTTCTTGCCCGCATAGGCTTCAGGGCCGGGGTGCTGGGACGAATGCTGCTGCTCGCCCTTGAATACGTCCATTCCCTTGAATTTCGGCCAGTTGGCTTTGCCGGACATGCCGGTGGCCAGGACGAGCTGCTTCGGCCGCAGCGTGATCTCCTTGCCGTCGCGCTCGACGATGACGGTCCATTCATTGCGTGCATCGTCGAACTGTGCCGACTTGCAAACCGTCGAGCTCCAGTAATTCAGCTCCATCACTTTCGTGTACATCTCGAGCCAGTCGCCGATCTTGTCCTTGGGGGCAAAAACCGGCCAGTTATCGGGGAACGGGATGTAGGGCAGATGGTCGTACCAGACCGGATCGTGCAGGCACAAAGACTTGTAGCGCTTGCGCCAGCTGTCCCCCGGCCGCTCGTTCTTTTCGATGATGATGGTTGGTACGGCAAGCTGCCGCAACCGGGCCCCGAGGGCAATCCCGCCCTGTCCGCCGCCAATGATGAGGCAATAGGGCTGGACGGAGTAGCCAAGCTCAGCCGCTTCCGTCTCGCGCTTTTCCTTCCAGCTCTTCCGTCCGGGTTCGCTGCCATGCTGCGCACCCATGGGCCGCAGAAAACCCTTTGGTTCCTCATGTCCCTTCAATTCGGACATGGTCGTCAGCAGCGACCATATGCGGCCGTTCCTGAGGCGGATGTGCCCGTATCCCCGCGCCGCGCCGGTATCAAATTCGATCCAGCCCTGGGTGACACCGTCATCCTCGGTGGCAACTTCGTTCATATCCTGCCGCAGGTCATGCGGTTTGATGCGCGCCAGCTGTTCGGTCAGCATGGCACGGATCTGATCATGGCCTTCAAGGGTCTTCAGGTTCCAAGTAAACGTGACAAGATCACGCCAGTAGCAGTCCTCCTGAAACAGGTTGACTGCCGCTTCAATATCGCCGTTCGCGAAAGCCTTTTCGAGCTTCCCGAGTACCGTTTCAATCTTTTGGTGGGGGCTGTCGTCAAGCATGAAATCTCCTCCATTCTGCCTGCCAATCGTATGAACTCTGCAAGATCGGATGCGGGCTCCTCCAGCCCGCACGACCTATGACGTCAGATCGATCAAAATCTTGAGATGCTTTCCCGCAGGATCAAGCAGGGTATCGAAACCCTCAGTCACCGCTTCATCCAGGGTGATCCGCTTGGTAACGACCTTATGTGCAGGCAAGAGACCTGAACTGATCAGTCTGATGACCCGCGGCCAATAATGCGTCGGGTAGGCCCACGATCCGCGGATATCGATATCCTTGAAGGTGACCTGGAACCAGTCGAGCGGATTTTCGTATGGATGAAGCCCCGTTTGTACCACCACGCCCTGCTTGCGGACGGCATCGGTACAGGCTTTCAAAGCGTGTTCGTTGCCCACGCATTCAATGGCAATGTCGCAACCGACACCGCCTTCGGTTCTCGACCGGACGATGTCGCCGACCAGCTCGCGCTTCGGGTTGATGGTGATCAAATCCGGCAGGATGCCGACCGCCAGTTCCAGCCGCGTATCGTTGATATCGGAGAGGAACAGTTGGGCGGCACCGGCAGCCCGGGCCGCAAGCAGCGTCAACACGCCAATCGGCCCCGCGCCGGTCACGAGAACACTGCTTCCGGCTGTCACCCCGCCACGATCGCAGGCATAGACCGCCACGGCGGCGGGTTCGACCAGCGCCGCTTCCTCGTCGGTCATTTCATCCGGGATGCGCTGCACATTGTATTCATTCAGCAGCGCATATTCCGCCATGCCGCCGGACTGCCAGCTCAACCCGGCCAAGGCCAGATCCGTGCTCAGGTGAAAAAGACCGCGATCGGCAAAATAGTCGCCGGAGCGCGGCATGATCAAAGGCTGGACGGAAACGCGATCGCCCGGTTTAACCGACGTCACCCCCGCGCCGACCGCTTCAACGACACCGCCGAATTCATGCCCCAAGATCTGCGGCCCACTGGCCCTGGTGAACGGATGCGGCTCAACCGGAATAAAGATGGGCCCCGACACATATTCGTGCAGGTCCGTTCCGCAAATGCCGACAAACCGGTTGCGGATCAATACCTGCCCGGCCTGCGGCGCCGACGAAGGCGCGTCGATATTTTCAAGACGAAGGTCTTTCGCCGCATGGAAACGCAGTGCTTTCATTCATTCCTCCCGGCCCCGTTTCGCGACAAGGCCTGTCTGTTGTTCGCATCAAGCTTCCCGCATTGCGATCAACGCAAGCAGCTGGTGTGCGAAAGCACTGCAAGGAACGTGCCAGCAGCCGGAGTTTCCTCTATCTGACTGACTTTCAAATGTTTTTATGACGAAGGAAGAATTGGCGACAGCGCGGTTGTTGCAATTCGCCACAGCTGTGGCGCGACGCCCTGCAACAGTTGCAACACCAGAACAGGCCTGACATCAATGCGCTGCCTTTTGGCGGACGCGGCGCAGCTGCCTGTGTACGGTTGAACGGTCGACACCAAGCAGGCGCGCCGCAGCGGAAATGTTTCCGTCCGTTGCCGCCAGAGCTTCCGTCAACCGGGAGTGTTCATCATGCCGTTCACGGCCTGCGCTGGCCGGATGATTTTGGGCCTGTCGCTGGACGTGCTCGGGAAGATCCGTCAGGTCTACACGCCCGTTTTCACAGAGTGCCGCCGCAACATCAAGAACATTGAAAAGTTCGCGGATATTGCCCGGCCAATTGTGCCGCCGCAACGCCAACTGCGCTTCGGCGGAAACGACCGGAGCCGAACCCGTATCCGCCGTGCATTTCTTCAGGATTTCCGCGAGCAGCCAATCAAAATCGCTGCGGTTCCGCAGCGCCGGCAGTGACAGGGTGGCGGCGTTCAGGCGATAGAACAGGTCCTGGCGGAATGTGCCGTTGCGCACGAGTTCGGCAAGGTCGCGGTGGGATGCGGAGAGAATGCGTACATTGACCGGTTTGGCCCGCGATGCGCCGAGAGGCAAAACCTCGCCTTCGGCCAGCACCCGCAGAAGCCGGCTTTGCAACGCCAAAGGCATGTCACCGATTTCATCGAGAAACAACGTGCCGCCATCGGCTTCCTCGACAAGCCCCTTGCGCCCCTTCGCCAAAGCTCCTGTGAAGGCACCCGGCGCATAACCGAACAGCTCGCTCTCGATAAGCTGCTCCGGCATGGCCGCACAATTGACGGCAATAAAGCGTCCGCTGGCACCACTGCTGTCATGAATGGCGCGCGCCAGATATTCCTTGCCTGTACCGGTTTCGCCCTGGATCAGAATCGGCAATGACTTGCCGGCAAGCTTTGCTGCCTTTGTCTGCAGCCCAGCCAGATGCGGATCGCCGCCGCTCAACCGGCGCAGCGAGGCGGGGATGCGCTCCTGAACAATCGGTGCACCGCGCGATGGGGAGTGCGGTTCTCTCGCATGGGCAAACAGAACATTGCCGGCCCGCGCCAAGACCAGCCCGTCTTCGGGCGGCACCCGGCGGGGAACATTGCCGCGATCGGCGGCATCCATATCGAAAAACCGCGATATGGACTGCCCGATCAGATTCGCCGGCTGCCGCCAATCGAGCCCGGACGCGCGTGCCATGATCTTTGCGCCGTCGTGGGTCATGCCGATAATTCGCCCCGCACCGTCGATCGAGATCGCCGCTTCCGGATCGACGTCGAGAAATTCAGGAGAGCGCGAAAAACGCAACACCCACTCATTGCGCGTCTGGGCCATGAGATTGGCAAGCTCGATCCGCCGCGCCGTAGCCGTTACCAGGTGCAGCGCCAAGTTCTGGCTCGTCTTGATTTGCGGCGAACGCAGCAGCGAAATATCAAGCACGGCCGAAAGCTGCCCTTGCGCGTCATAGATGGGCGCGGCGGTGCAGGTCAGCGGTGTATGGGTGTTGTCAAAATGATCGGTCTGATGAATCGTCAACGGCTCGCCTGTCTCCAGGCAGGAGCCAACGGCACAGGTGCCTGCCCGCGCCTCCGACCATTCCGAACCGAGATAAAGACCCGCCTTGCGCAGATTGTTGTCGAACAGCGGATCGCCGAGGAATTCAACGGTGATCCCGTCGCGATCGGAAAGAAGCAGCACATAATTCTGGCCGGCAACATGACGAAACAGGTTTTCGAGTCCCGACCGCGCGATTGAAATCAACTGCTCCGACTGCTGCCGATGCTCGCGCAACTGGGTTTCGGGAACGATGTAGGCCTCGCATGCCTGTGCCGGGTCCAGCCTGTGCTGCTTGATGCAGCGCAACCAGGATTCAACCACGGTTTCATCACGGTTGGTCGAACCTCCCAGACTCACCGTCTCGATTTCGCGAATATGGTCCGAATGCAGCGACATGAGATTTTGCCATGCGCCTCCCAGCGCACCGCTCTCCCGTCTTCAGCCAGACCAGTCTGCACGAGTTGGACCAATTGTAAATGCGCGGGGACTTCACAACTCCATGCAACCATAAGTCACAGTGCTGCGCCGCGGCCGGTATACCCCCGACCTATCCAGCGCGCCGGTCCGCCAAAATGTCCGCGAGGAAATTCTGAACATGGCCGAGCACCTGCATGCGATCGTGCGAAATACCGGGAACAAGATCGAATTTCACGGAGACACCGGCACCTTCAAAGGAGCGCCGAAGGGCCGACAGCCGTTCCGGCCGCGTGCGCCCCGCATCGTTTGCGCCCGGCATCCAGTTTGTACTGCCCTCCGGAATGGTGATTTCCCATGTTTCCAGGTCGGCATCGCCGACGACCATATGCATGGCGATACGGGCCAGTTTCTCCCGGTCGAAGGTGATGCCAAATCGTTCCTGCAGATTGCGGATACCCACCCACCAGTCCTTGTCCGGATCAAGCAGGGTCACGGAACCGGGCGCGCCGATTGAGGCGGCCCAAAGTTTTTGCGGATGCAGTATGGCAAAGCGGTGGGTGAAGTGACCGCCGCCGGAGAACCCGAACATGGCGAACATATCCCAATTCTGCTGGTATTTTGCGGCAACCTCCGCAACCATGTCCAGAAGAAGCAGATCGTACCGGATATCGCCCTCGATCATGAACTTGTAGCCGCTGCGCGCGTCATCGCCCCGGACGCCGACGGGGAAAACCGGGCAAAGAATGGCGCAGTCGTTCCACCGGCCGAATTCGGCAAAGCCATCGCGGAAATCGAGAAACGATGTGCGTCCCGTACCGTGCACGGCCACCAGAAGATCGACCTTCCCGCCCTTGCCGACGATGGGAGGCACGTAAAGGCAATAATGAAACCGGGGATCGGATTTGCAGGCAAAAATGGCCGTGCGGCCAAGATCATAGATCGCTTGCGCTCGGCTTTCAGATGATGGTGACATGCTATTCCTCGCTACGATGATTCAAGACCGGCCACCGGCGGATTTCCTGCCAACCTCGTCAAAACGCCATCCCAGTTCGACGCCGCCATTGTCGGTGCTGAACAGAGCGGGAATGGCCTGGAGCAGTTTGCGGGTATAATCCTGTTGCGGATTGTCGAAGATCGCATCACGACTGCCCTCTTCGACGATGACACCGTTGTTCATGACGATGACCCGGTCGGCGATCTGCTCGACCACAGCCAGATCATGGCTGATGAACAGGCACGAGAAGCCGTGCTTTCGCTGCAGCTCGGCGAACAACTTGAGCACCTGCGCGCGGACTGTCACATCCAGTGCCGAAACCGGCTCGTCAGCGATGACGAATTGCGGCCGCCTGACAACGGCGCGGGCAATGGCCACGCGCTGCCGCTGGCCGCCGGAAAGCTGGTGCGGGAAACGCGCAGCAAACGCCGAAGACAGGCCCACTTCGTCAAGAACTTCCGCGACACGCGCGCTCTTTTCTTTGCTCGTCAGTTCCGTCGAATGGCGAAGTGCCTCCCCGATCAGGCTGCCAATCGTCATGCGCGGATCAAGCGACGAATAAGGGTCTTGAAACACCATCTGACAATTGAGCCGATACTCCGCGTAGTCGGCCGCCGATGTCTGGACCGACTTGCCGTTGAAAAGGATTTTGCCATCCGTCGGTTCGATCAATCCGGCGATGGTGCGCCCCAAAGTGGTCTTGCCCGATCCCGATCCGCCGACCACCGCCACAACCTCTCCGGGCATGACGCTCAGGCTGACGCCGCTCAGGGCACGCTTGGGCTGCCCCTTGCGCAACAGGCTGCGGCGCGCGGCAAAGTCGACGATGAGGCGATCGACAGTGATCCGCGCCACCGGCGAGACCTCCACGACCCTTGCGGGCATGCGGTGCGGCAGGGCGGAAAGCAGTTTGCGCGTATAGGGATGCTTCGGCGCACGCAGCAGATCCCGGGTATCTCCCTGCTCGACGATTTCGCCCTGCGACATGACGACAACGCGGTCCGAATATTTTGCCACCATCGCCAGATCGTGGCTGATCATGAGAACCGCCGTGTTGTTCTCGCGTGTGAGGTCAACCATCAGTTCGAGCACATCGCGCTGGACCACCGCATCCAATGCCGTGGTTGGCTCGTCGGCAATCAGCAAGGCCGGTTTGAGCAGCATCACGGCAGCCAGCATGATGCGCTGGCGCATGCCGCCGGAAAAATGATGCGGCATAGCTGCAAGCGCCGTCTGCGGATCATTCAAGCCAACCCGGGCCAGCATGTCGACAATCAGCCTATGACGCTCCCGTCCCGTCAGCCGCCGGTGCAGCCGCAGGCCCTCTTCCAGCTGGCGGCCGATCGTCATCGATGGATTGAGCGATGTCATCGGCTCCTGGAAAACCATGCCAATCCGGGCGCCACGCCACGCCTGCAGCGCGCGCTTTTGCATGCTGCCGATTTCCCGTCCTTCGAAACATATCGTTCCGGCGGTACGCTGCACCGCTGGGGGATTGAGGGCAATGACCGCGCGGGCAGCCATCGACTTTCCGGAACCGGACTCGCCGACAATTCCGACGATTTCACCCGCTTTGACATTGAAGCTGATGGTCTTGAGTATCTGAATTCCCGTTCGTGCCACCTCAAGGGAAAGGCCGCGCACATCGAGCAGTGGTGTGTTCTCCTGCATCGTCAGCCCCTCATCCTTGGATCGAGTTTGTCACGCAGAGCGTCACCAAGCAGATTGATCCCGAGCAAGGTCAGCGAGATGCAGAGACCCGGAAATATGGCCAGCCACACCGCCTGGGATATGAAGGGGCGTCCGCTCGCAAGCATGTTGCCCCATGTCGGCGCGGGCGGCGGCACGCCGAGGCCGAGGAAGCTGAGCGCGCTTTCGGCAAGCAGCACCCAGCCGAACATCGACGTGGCGAGGACCGTAAGCGGTGCGACACAGTTGGGCAGTATGTGGCGGCCCATCGTATAGGCGTTCGAGTTGCCCATGACACGCGAGGCTTCGATGAACTCCCGCTCGCGCAGTGACAGCACGTTGCCGCGGACAATCCGCACGACAGTCGGGGTATAGGCGAGGCCAAGCGCCAGAATGATGCCATACTTGTTCGCCCCGACAATCGCGAGCAGCCCGAGCGCCAAGAGGATGCCCGGGAAGGCGAGCAGCGCGTCATTGAAGGTCATGACGATCCGATCGACCCAGCCGCGGAAATAGCCCGTCAATATCCCGATCAGGGTGCCGGCGGTTACGGCGAGCGCCCCGGTGAGCAGGCTTATCCAGAAACTGGTCGCAGCACCGGCCAGCAGCCGGCTGAGCACATCGCGGCCGAACTCATCCGTTCCCAGCCAGTGGGCGGCGCTTGGCCCGGCAAGTTTGAGCTTGAAGTTGAGGCCGAGCGGATCATAGGGCGTCCATACCGCCCCCATGAATGCCCCGGCCAGCAATGTTCCAATCAGTGCGCTTCCAAGGAGCGCATTGGGAGCGAGATTTCTCATTCGGCAGTCACCCTCGGATCAAATAGGGGATAGAGCAGATCGACAATGAGGTTCACCAGCACGTACACCGTTGCAATGAGCAGAAGGCAGCCCTGGATCACCGGATAGTCCCTGGCGAAAATGGCATCGACAAGCAAACGTCCGAGACCGGGTATGGTTAACACCGTTTCAACCACGGCGATTCCACCG
>OKVN01000768.1_pt1 | contig 10978 bp, 10 predicted proteins | sample 1606961 | NCBI WGS metagenome assembly OKVN01 (sample SAMN03281020, study PRJEB24777) | human gut metagenome | isolation source: fecal sample PR170 from 1 month old male Malay infant, vaginal delivered... | place: Singapore | collected 2005-12-29 | reverse complement strand
GACAAGAATGCTACGGTAGCCTCAAATTTTTACCAAGCTGTTAACAAGGACTGGCTCCTAAAAACTAAAATCCCTGCTGATTCTCCAAGTATTGATAATTTTTATACTTTAGATGAAGATATCAAAGGAAAGTTAAAGAAGGATATCAAAAATTTAGGGGAGGGCAAGGAAACGTCAGATATTACAGGGATGTCTGAGTTTATCACCTTCTACAAGGCTGCTAGTGATTACAAGCAGCGTGAGAAAGATGGCCTTGAACCTCTCAAACCTTATCTAAAAGAAATTGAGGATATCAAGGATCTAAATGATTTGGCCAATAAATCTGCTAGCTTGACTGATAAGGGTATTCCTCTTCCATTTGGTTATGACGTTGGAACTAACGCAGAGAATACCAGCCAAAAACAAATCCAATTGAGTCCCCCAAGTATCTTATTGCCAGATGTGTCTATTTATAAAGACGAGGCCAGCAAGAAACAATATTTAACTCCAATTGAAACAGCTACGCAAAAAGCCTTGGAAATGCTTGGGTATAGCGAAAAAAATAGTAAACGCATTGTCAAAGAAGCACTGGAGTTCGACGAAATCATTGCTAAGTACAGTCTCAGTAACGAAGAGATGTCTGAAAGTAAGAATTTAGTTCACCCTAAAACAGCAGAAGAGATTAATGCCTACTCTGGTTCCTTCAAATTATATGATGTCATTAAAGGCATTATGGGACGTGATTTAGAAACCATCAACGTCCCTAATACCAAGTATTTTGAGAATTATAGTAAGATCGTCAATCAGGACAATTTTTCTAAAATCAAATCATGGATCTTGGTTCAAGAAGCTATGGCAGCCTCAAATTCTCTGACAGAAGATTACCGCTTGAATTTTCAATCGATTAGCATGGCTATTATGGGTACACAGAAGCCAGTTTCTAAGGAAGATACGGTTTACGAGATGAGTGTCAATCTGTTTAGCGATGTCATGAGTGTCTATTATGGACGTAAATACTTCGGTGAGGAAGCCAAGACTGATGTGACAGGCATGATTGATAAAATCAAAAATGTCTATCGTGGCCGTCTCCAACAGAATGATTGGTTGACGGAAGGCACACGCAACAAGGCCATCGAAAAGTTGGATAAAATGAAGGTTTTTGTAGGTTATCAGGAAGATGTCGATCCTGGAACCAAGGAATTACATCTTGAACCGAACAAGTCCTTCTTTGAACTGTCAGAAGACATTGCCCAGTTCGGAAAACGTTATACCATTGATCATTTTGATGATCCTATTGATAAGAATAAATGGTCTGGTTCTGCTTTTGATATCAATGCCTATTACAACCCAGAAAGCAATAGCATCAACTTCCCAGCTGGTATTTTGCAAGCTCCATTTTATGACAAAAATCAAAGTACTGAAAAGAACTATGGTGGTATCGGTGTCGTGATTGGACATGAAATTACCCATGCCTTTGACTCCAATGGTGCCGACTATGATGAGAACGGCGACATGCATAACTGGTGGACAAAAGCAGATACTAAAGCTTTCGATAAGAGGATCAAAGCCTTTGAAGACCAGTGGAATGGGTTGGAAATTTACGGGACTAAGGTAAATGGAAAACTCACAGTCACTGAGAATGTCGCAGATGCTGGTGGTCTCTCATCCACACTACAAGTTCTCAAAACAGATATGACAAAACCTAACCTCAAGGATTACTTTGAGAACTACGCAGATATCTGGAAACAAAAGGCCAGCCTACAGTACAATAAATATACCATGGTACAAGACGTCCACGCACCAAATGAGTTACGTGTTAACCAACAACTTAAAAACCTTCCTGAGTTTTATGAGGCCTACCCTCAAATCAAGGAAGGCGATGCTATGTACTTGGCACCAAGCAAACGTATTAGTTTGTGGTAAAGAGGCTTACCACTTTGTAAATCAACAAGAAGAGAATTTGGAATGGAAACATCCCAGGTTCTCTTTTTATGTTGTCGCTTTTGGGAATCATTTTCTAGTGTTATAATGTTGCTATTAAGGAAAGGATTCAAGAATGATGCATAAAAGGAATCTGATAGAAGATAATAAAAGAGGTGAGAATCAGAGCTTTCTCTACTTCCTACACGAGGAGAAACAATTTGACGTAAAGGCACTTGATGATTTGTGTCACTACATCATAGAACTGGATACAATCATTCTCGAGCAGTTGAGAGATATCCATTATATTGAAAATCAAATACTACGCCATCTCGTGTATCATTTTGATGATAATGATCTAAGTAAGATTTCAAATCTCCCTTTTGAGTATTGGGAGTATATAGAGCCCTTTGAACGCTTAGTAGCAAGTTTGTATGAGGGTGATGGCAAGAAATGACACTTATCCAGGTCATAACAAAGACTTGCTCGAGCGTTTAAATCAACAGTATGGCTATGCTAAAGATGTTAAGGAATATTTTAATTTGAAGTAGATTTTGCGAGGTAGCTTTTTTAGGGCTACCTTTTTTGCTGTCAATTACTTAATCGAAATATCAAAAAAGCCACTGGCATACAAAACCAATGACTTTCAAAAATTTATTTCTTCTTCCCTAGTACAAAATAACGGCTAGGGATTTGTTGTGTCAAACTGACGGCGATGGCGATGGTAAATGAGGCCAGGAAACAAGCACGTAGGAAGCTGAGACCTAGGTCCGAATTTCCAATCAAGAGGAAGTAGACCGCACGGTAGAAGCTCATCCCTGGGATGAGTGGGAACATGCTTGAGGCTAGGAAGACTGTAGCTGGACATCTACGGTAGTGGGCCAAGAAGCGTGAGGTGAATGTGACTAGAAGGGCTGGGAAGAGGATGGCAAGGACTTCGTGATGGGTATTGTTCCAAATCAAGAGGTAGAGGAGCCACGAGCCTGCACCTAGGGTTCCGAGGTCTAAGAAGTATTTCTTGGGTACTCGGTAAAGCACAGAGAAGGCTGCTGTCCCCAGCCCTGCCATGAAGGTTTGAATCAAGACCTCCTGCCATGAGGTAGATGGTGTTGAGAACATGCCTGATAATTGTTCCGCAAAGGGAAGAAGTGAAATCATGGCAAGAACACCGACAGAGATAGACAGACAAGTGGAGACCCCTGACAGCATCAGGGCCAGACCACTATAGTAGTTGTTCTGAGTGAATTCTCGTATGGCATTAACAAAGTAGGCCCCAGGAATCAAAATCATCAAGGTTCCCAGGATAATGACACTACGATGTTGGCCGATTCCTAGATAGTAGAGAACATTGGCTGATAAAGCAGCGATGGCACTAGAGAGGATAATCTGCAAGAAACTGGTATGAATAAAACGTGAAAAGAGCTGCATACCAATCCCTACAAAAAGTCCAGATATAGCGGCAGCAGTTCCATCAATCCAACTACTTCCCAGGGCTAGCGAGAAGCTTCCTGCACCAATGACACAGGCTATAATGTCCTCTAAAGGACGATAGAAAGTCTTCTGTTCTATGGTTTTCAGCTTTTGGAAAATGCTAGAGACAGGTTGATTTGGCTGCTCTGCCAGTTCGCGAGACAGGCGGTTAACTTCCTCTAGCTTGCCCAGATGGATAGAAGGAGCTGAGGTAGCTAGGACACGAGACTCCTTAAGACCTGAGCGGTTGAGTCCGGAGATCATGACCCCTCGATTGACCACGTAAGTGGAAAAGTCTCTGATGCCAAGAGACTTGGCCATGTGTCCCATAGTGTCTTCAATACGGTAAATCTCAGCACCGCTCTCCATAAGGACACGGCCAGCCTGAAGAACGGCATCCATTTCGTTTTTAGTTTCTGTTTCTGTCTCTCTTTGGAAATCGATGGTCATTTGAACCTCCTTATCGCTTAATTCGTCATTCCATTATAAGGTTTGAATGGTGGTTTTTCAATAGCTTTGGCGACTAAAATAGGACTTTCTATGAGATTTTTCTTCTACTTAATGATAGAGGTCAGGAAAATGGAGGTCTTGCCTTTTGCCTTGCTATTGATAGAGGCAAATGCTACAATAAAATTATAAAATGTATGCGTTTACATATTTTTGCGCTACCTTTCTCAAAAAGCCTTGAAGTCCTTTATTTATAGGGAAAGAGCAATCACAGAAGGAAGCCAATGTAAGTGCAAATAGTTGATACCTTTGAAAAGGAGGCAATCCCATGAAAAAAATTATCAATAAACCTGAAAATGTTGTGACAGAGATGCTAGATGGCTTGGCTTATGTTCACAGTGATTTGGTACATCGTGTTGAGGGGTTTGACATCATCGCAAGAAATGAGCAGGCTACTGGTCAGGTTGGTCTTATTTCTGGTGGCGGAAGTGGTCACGAGCCAGCCCACGCTGGTTTTGTAGGTGATGGTATGCTTTCGGCAGCCATTGCAGGTGCTGTCTTCACGTCACCAACGCCAGATCAGATTTTGGAAGCTATCAAGGAAGCGGACCAAGGAGCTGGTGTCTTCATGGTTGTTAAAAATTATTCTGGCGACATCATGAATTTTGAGATGGCTCAAGAATTGGCTGAAATGGAAGGCATCGAGGTTGCTAGTGTTGTTGTAGACGATGATATTGCTGTGGAAAATAGCCTCTATACACAAGGTCGTCGTGGGGTTGCAGGTACTATTTTCGTACATAAAATCCTAGGTCATGCGGCTCGTGAAGGCAAGTCTCTGGCTGAAATCAAAGACTTGGCTGACAAGATCGTTCCTAATATTCACACCATTGGTTTGGCCCTTAGTGGTGCGACGGTTCCTGAGGTTGGTAAGCCTGGTTTTGTCCTAGCTGAGGATGAAATTGAATATGGTATTGGTATTCATGGTGAGCCAGGCTATCGTAAGGAGTCTATGCAGCCATCTCGCCAGTTAGCTGAAGAATTGACTGGGAAACTCCTTGAAGCCTTTGAGGCTAAGGCAGGTGAACGCTATGCCCTTCTCATCAATGGTATGGGTGCGACACCTCTCATGGAGCAGTATGTCTTTGCTAACGATGTAGCAAGTCTTCTTGGAGATGCGGGACTAGATGTAGCCTTTAAAAAATTAGGTAATTACATGACATCGATTGATATGGCGGGTCTTTCATTGACGCTCATGAAGATTGAAGATGACGCTTGGCTCGAGTCCCTTGAGAGTCCCGTTAAGACCATCGCTTGGTAGTCTGACATGAAAACTAGAAATTAGGTATATTATGGATAAAACAGTTGCAGTAAAATGGATGCAAGGCTTTGATCAAAGGGTTGAAGCAGAAAAAGACCACTTGTCTGAATTAGACGGTCCTATTGGAGATGGGGATCATGGTGCTAACTTGGCGCGTGGTATGGCAGCAGCCATTGAGGCTATTAACACTACTGAACCACAAAGTGCAGCAGAAGTGTTCAAGGCGGTCTCTATGGCCTTGATTAGTAAGGTTGGTGGTGCCTCAGGTCCACTTTATGGGTCTGCCTTTATGGGCATGATGAAGGCTGAACAAGCTGGTCAAGATTTGGCAGGAGTGCTTGAGGCGGGTCTCGAGATGATTAAAAAACGAGGGCATGCACAAGTTGGTGAAAAAACCATGGTGGATGTTTGGCATCCAGTTGTTGAAGCTGTCAAACAAGATCAACTCACCAATGATGTCATTGATCAAGCAGTTCTTTCAACCAAGGAAGTTGCGGCTACCAAGGGGCGTGCCTCTTATGTAGGTGAGCGTTCAATTGGTCACATTGATCCAGGTTCTTATTCGTCTGGGCTACTCTTCAAAGCCTTGCTAGAAGCGGAGGGCTAGGATATGCCAGAACTTGGAATTGTGATTGTGTCCCACTCTGCTGACATTGCTAAAGGTTTGGTGAGTCTGATTCGTGAGGTTGCCCCAGATATCCCTTTGACGGCTACAGGTGGTCTGGAAGATGGTGGCCTGGGTTCAAGTTTCGACCATGTGCAAGTGGCTGTGGACAGTCAGCCAGCCAATCGCCTTCTGGCTTTTTACGACTTGGGCAGTGCTCGTATGAACTTGGAAATGCTTGAGGAATTTTCAGACAAGGAAATCCTTATTCAACAAGTGCCTCTCATTGAGGGGGCTTATGCGGCTGCAGCCTTGCTTCAGGCAGGAGCGAGTGAAGTTGAAATCTTATCTCAGATTAATGAATTGACTATTCAAAAATAGGATAAAGGAAAACTATGACAAATCAAATTAAGTATAAATGGGCTAGTCTTGGAACTGGTGTTATTGCCAACGAATTGGCACAAGCCTTGGAAGCTCTTGGCGGGAAACTCTATTCCGTAGCCAATCGTACCTACGATAAGGGAGTAGCCTTCGCTGAGAAATATGGAATCGAAAAGGTTTATAAAGAAATTGACCAAGTCTTTGAAGACCCTGAAGTGGATATTATCTATATCTCAACACCTCACAATACGCATATTAATTACCTTCGCAAGGCCTTAGCTGCTGGCAAGCATGTCCTCTGTGAAAAATCTATCACTCTAAATAGTGAGGAATTGGCAGAAGCTATTCAACTGGCCGAAGAAAATCATGTCAAACTGGCAGAAGCCATGACCATTTTCCATATGCCTATTTATCGAAAACTCTCTGAAATCGTGGAAAGTGGTAAGTTGGGACCTCTTAAGGTTATCCAGATGAACTTCGGTTCTTATAAAGAATATGACATGACCAACCGCTTTTTCAATCGTAACTTGGCTGGTGGAGCTTTACTTGATATCGGTGTCTATGCCCTTTCCTTTGTACGTTGGTTCATGACGTCGCAACCGACAGAGATGGTTTCACAGGTTAAATTAGCTCCAACTGGTGTTGATGAACAAGCGGGTATCCTCCTTGCCAATGCAGAAGGGGAAATGGCAACGGTGACGCTAAGTCTTCACGCCAAACAACCTAAACGTGGTACTATCGCCTATGACAAGGGCTATATCGAACTTTATGAATACCCACGTGGGCAAAAGGCGGTCATCACCTATACGGAAGATGGCTCACAAGAAGTCATCGAAGCAGGAGAAACCGCTAAAGCCCTTCAGTATGAAGTTCTCGATATGGAAGCAGCCGTTGCAGGCGAGGATGATCATACCTACCTCAATTACAGCCGAGATGTCATGGACCTCATGACACAACTCCGCAAAGACTGGGGTTTGACCTACCCAGAAGAAGAGTAGGAGTTTTGCAAACAGAGTAAAAAATTAGACTTATGTACTGACTCTAAATAGATATACTGTCAATTAAAGTGAGGGTTTAGCTCTGTATCCCATAGAACTAAGGTCATTTAATTGATTCTATATAAATACATTTATATCAAAGGAGAAAGACTATGAGAAATTTTGCAAGTCCGTCACGTTACATTCAAGGTGAAAACGCCTTATTTGAAAATGCAAAAACCATTTTGGAACTAGGAAGTCACCCTGTACTATTGTGTGATTCAGTAGTTTATGACATTGTGGGTCAACGTTTCGAAGAATACCTCGTTCAAAATGGACTTACAGTTGTTCCAGTCTTCTTTAATGGTGAGGCTTCAGATAATGAAATTAATCGTGTGGTAAGTTTGGCCAAAGAAAAGGGATGTAATTTAGTCATTGGTTTAGGTGGTGGTAAGACTATTGATAGTGCTAAAGCCATCGCAGATCTTCTTAAATCACCAGTAGTGATTGCTCCTACCATTGCATCTACAGATGCTCCGGTTTCAGCCTTGTCTGTTATCTATACGGACGAAGGTGCCTTTGAACGCTACATCTTCTATTCTAAGAACCCAGAATTAGTTTTGGTTGATAGTAAGGTTATCTCTCAAGCGCCAAAACGCTTGCTTGCTTCTGGTATCGCAGATGGCTTAGCAACTTGGGTAGAAGCTCGAGCAGTTATGCAAGCAAATGGTAAAACCATGCTAGGCAAACACCAAACACTTGCTGGTGTTGCCATTGCTGAACGCTGTGAAGAAATCCTTTTTGCAGATGGTTTACAAGCCATGGCCGCCTGTGAAGCAAAAGTTGTAACGCCTGCCCTTGAAAACATCATTGAAGCCAATACCCTTCTCAGTGGTATCGGATTTGAAAGTGGTGGCTTGGCTGCGGCTCACGCCATCCATAATGGTTTCACAGCCCTCACTGGCGATATTCACCATTTGACTCATGGTGAAAAAGTAGCTTACGGAACTCTTGTACAATTGTTCCTAGAAAATCGTCCAAAAGAAGTTTTGGATAAATACATTCGTTTCTATCAACAAATTGGCATGCCAACCACTCTTAAAGAAATGCATCTTGAAAATGCAAGTTACGAAGATCTTCTCAAGGTTGGTCAACAAGCAACAATCGAAGGAGAAACTATTCATCAAATGCCATTTGAAGTGAAAGCTTCTGATATTGCTCAAGCCATCGTTGCAGTAGATGCTTATGTTCATGGATTAGCCTAAGTGAATTTGGTCTTTTGTAGGGGAAGTGCCACTATTCCCGTATAGGAATATTATCCCCCTCTGGCACTTATCCAAACAGGATAGACAAATTCTTATAGGAAAGGGTTCAGTTCTGTATTAGATAGGACTGAGCCCTTTTTACTATTTAAAATCCAATATTTCTAAAGTTAATCAAAGCGGTTTAAGAACTTTTGAAAACATAAAACATTTTCAAGAAATCCTGATTTAACAGTCATTTCACTTGTGTAAGCGTTTCAAAAAGTGTATACTATAAGTAGAAAGATAGGAAAAGGAGATGGCTAGTGGCTAGTATAACAATTGAAGCGAGCAAGGTAGCTAGAAAGAGTCCTATTCGCGTAGACAGTAGTCTTGTGGGGACAGTTTCTGGAGTGGAAGACGTGAGCGTTTCCCTACCATCGTCGAAAGCTCGTTTGAGTGTCGGAAAGTTGGGTTACAAGTCTAACACCATTACTGTCGAGGACGGACAAACCGTTCGTGTTACTAGCAATTTTCTAAATCGTTTCATAGCGATAGCGCCATTGTTACTCTATCTTGTTGGAGGCCGTTACCTCCCACTTGTTGCAGTCCTATCTACTATAATTTTGCTTTTTAGCTTACCTTTTCTCAAGTTAGAAATCGTAGGCTGATTAGAATCGGGAGTGGCTTAGCCCTCTGTTTGATACCTTTAACTCACTTTTTCATAATAATGCTAGGCCACTCCCTTTTCATTGGGAACGGGTCGAGACGAAAGAGTGGGTTATCAAAAAGGGAACTCGATAGAGTTTCCCTTTTTTCTTTTTCCAGCTAAATTACATTCTAAAAGACCTCAGTTGCTAAAACTGAGGTCTTTGATGTTTCTAGTCATGCATTATTTACGATACAATTTGTCGTATTGATAGTAAGGGTCGAAGGTTACATTGATACCAAGCTTACGGAGAACATTTTTATCTTCATCAGTAAGGATGATGGTTGAGTGGGCTTCAGAACCCTTGAGGTTACCAAGTTCCTCCATGGCACGCGCTGCATCCGCATTGTTAGCAGCTGTGATGGCCAAGGCAATGAGGATTTCGTTTGAGTGGAGGCGAGGGTTACGGCTACCTAAATGGTCAATTTTCAGACCTTGGATAGGTTTAACCACCTCAGGCTCGATAAGTTTAGTATCCTTATCAATACTTGCAGAAGTCTTGATAGCGTTGATCAAAGCAGCCGCAGTTGGACCAAAGAGTTCTGAATTTTTACCAGTGACGATTTGGCCATTTGGCAATTCGAGGGCAAGAGCAGAACCACCTGTTTCTTCAGCCTTAGAGCGTGCTGCAACGACCACTTGGCGGTCTTCAGGCGTGATACCAAGATCGTTCATGAGCAACTCAATCTTCTTAACAGCGGTCTCAGGAACACGTTCATTTTTGAAATCAAGTACAGTTTGATAGTAGCGACGGATGATTTCTTGTTTAGAAGCTTCTTTGGCAGCCTCATCATCCGTAATGGCAAAACCAACCATGTTAACACCCATATCTGTAGGTGAAGCGTAAGGAGACTCACCAAGGATACGCTCAAGCATACGTTTGAGGACTGGGAAAATCTCGATATCACGGTTGTAGTTTACCGTAGTCTTGCCATAAGTTTCCAAGTGGAATGGGTCAATCATATTGACATCATCAAGGTCTGCAGTGGCAGCTTCATAGGCCAAGTTAACTGGGTGATGAAGCGGCAAATTCCAAACTGGGAAGGTTTCAAATTTAGCATAACCTGACTTGATACCATTGATTTGGTCGTGGTACATGTTAGACATACATGTCGCCAATTTACCAGAACCAGGACCAGGAGCAGTAACGACGATAAGGTTACGGCTAGTCTTGATATAATTGTTTTTCCCCATACCCTCAGGTGAAATGATATGGTTCATATCCGTTGGGTAGCCCTTGATAGGGTAGTGGATGTAAGACGTGATGCCATTTTTTTCCAATTGGTTACGGAAAGCATCGGCTGCAGGTTGACCAGAATACTGCGTAATAACAACAGAACCCACATAGATATTAAGCTCGTTGAATTTATCAATCAGACGAAGCACCTCTTGGTCGTAGGAAATGCCAAGGTCACCACGAGCCTTAGAATGCTCGATATTGCTGGCATTAATAGCAATAACCACTTCGACCTGATCTTTGAGCTCTTGAAGGAGCTTGATTTTATTGTCAGGTTCATAACCAGGGAGGACACGGGCAGCATGGAAATCTTCCAACATCTTACCACCAAACTCCAAGTAGAGCTTGCCGTCAAACTGGTTAATGCGCTCCAAAATATGGTCGCGTTGCAGATTCAAATACTGTTCGGAACTAAAAGCTTGTTTCTTCATAAATAAAAATACCTCTGAGAAAAATTATATCAAATGACGAGGGTAAATGCTATTGGCGAGAGATGATTTATGGGAGAAAAAGAGGTGAAGTCAATCATGAAACGAATTTTTTATGATAGTCCTTTAGAGTTATTATTTAATTGGAGTTCTCATCTCAGCAGTTAGATTTTTAGATAACAATCACTTTAGAATATTGAATTTCATAAAGGTTTCACATTTGTCGTCTATAATTAGGATAAGAAAAATGAAGAGTCCTCATTTATC
>OKVN01000767.1_pt1 | contig 10997 bp, 7 predicted proteins | sample 1606961 | NCBI WGS metagenome assembly OKVN01 (sample SAMN03281020, study PRJEB24777) | human gut metagenome | isolation source: fecal sample PR170 from 1 month old male Malay infant, vaginal delivered... | place: Singapore | collected 2005-12-29 | reverse complement strand
GAATGCGCTCATCCACCTGCGACTGCGCTGCGGCAAGTAACGCTCGCCAATCAAGCGAACCGTCTTCGAAACGGAATTTCTCCAACGAATCCAATGGCACGCCGGCGGCGATGCAGATACGCATCACATCGACGTCAAGCATTTGATCGGGGTGTAGTATCGGTAGTTGGTAGTCGGTAGTCGGTAGCCGGTAGCCGGATCTACTGCGGCTGGTTTCAAGATGTTATGCGCATCGTAATAGCGCAACGCCTTGGCGGTGATGCCGTCCAATTTGGCCACTTCGCCAATCGTCAGCAGCTCGTCATCATCGCCGGCCACGTATTGTCTCCTTGTCGTGGGCTTCGCTGTTCGTGTTGACCTTGCCCTCGGGGCAAAGTCTATCATTCCGTGAGGTTGCTCCGTGAGGATGCGGAGCCTGAATGATATGCCGCTTCGACGATGAATGGCGGTAGGAGGTAATGCCATGGGCAATGAGGAACAGCGCGACTGGCTTGGTTCGGCCACACCGGTATTCGGTGACTTGCAAGACAAGTCCCGTGCCGCAGTCTGATGGTTTGAAATTTTCAAACGCTGCAGAATAGTAGTAAGGGTGGGTTTCGCCAGGTAAGGAGACCCACCTTGCCGTTGTGTTGCGTCGAGTTGGGCTGTGCTAACAGTGTTCCGCATGCGATTATGCGCGTGTGGATTCGCGTCGGATTAGAGTCGGCTCGATAAGCGTGGTGCTGTGCACGTGTGCGGCGGGATTGTCGATGTAGTCGAGCATCTGCGCCATGGCCTTGCGCCCCATGTCGATAGCGGGCGCGTTCACTACGGTCAGCGACATGGGGCATTTGGTCTCCAACCGTGCCCCCTCCATGCCGATGACGCAAACATCTTCTGGAACCCGTGGGCCGTTATGGTCATGGAATGCCGACAGCACGCCGGCGGCAAGCGCGTCCGAGACGGTGATGATGCCGTCTGGAATGGCGTCCAGGCCGCTACGCTTCATTGTGTCGATGATGTCCAGGCCGAGCTGGTAACCGTCTTCAAACATCAGACCTTTGGAATTGATGAGTTCCAATTGCGTGCTTCCATGCGTGCGCGCAATGGTTTTTTCGACGCCCATCTGCCGATCTTGTACGGATTCATAGTCGAATGAGTGTGCGGCGAACGCGATGCGGCTGCATCCGATGCGAATGAGTTCATCGGCTGCGATCTGCCCGGCCGCCATATTGTTTTCAAGCACGCAGCACACCTGATCGGCGTGACGGGGATTGGTATGGTCGAGCAGGATGATGGGAATGTTGGCCGCTCGTGCCGCGGCCACGTCTTCGGGGGAGTCGGATATGGTGCTGAGCAGAATTCCGGCCACGTTCATGTCGATGAGTGTTTTCACCAGTTCGTTTTGCCGTTGCGCGTCGGATGATGCGTTCAAGGCGATAAGCTGCAGGTCGTTTTCTTCGCAGACCTCCTGCGCTCCTTCATGGATGAAGGTGAACAGGGAATGTTCGATATCGGTCATGATATAGCCGATGAGGCGCGGTCCGGCGTTCTCTCGCTGGGGGAGAAGCGTGTTTCTGCGGGGGGTGTAGCCCAGTTCTTTGATGCTTGCGCCGATTTTCTCTTTTAAGGTGTCCGATACGCGTTCGGGGTAGTTGAGATAGTTGGATACGGTGCCGATGGAGACGCCGGCATGTTTGGCGATGTCGGAAACGCCCACACGTTTTGCTGCTGGCATGAGATTGCTCCTGTTCGTACATAAACCGGTTATTCCTTGATGTATCAATAGTCTACGCGCTCTCTTTTGAAATTGTATATTGAAAAACGCGCGACGATTTTGAAATTTTCAAAAACGAATGTAGTATTTCAACTACAACATCACTGGAGGTGCTGCTGAGGACGGCAGGATGTTCTGGTGTATAAAACAATGGAATCGCAGTGTTTTCTGAATGCTGGACAGATCAAAGGAGATGCCTCGGCAATTTGAAAATGCAGTGAAAACCATTTGAAAAAAGAAGGACATACTTGTGTGAAAAAACGCATGCAAGTATGAAAAAGTAAGGAAAGAGCAATGAATACTTCAACCAAGAAGGGCAAAGGATTGGGCGAATGCATGCCGCTCGCCTTCGCCGCAGGCATCGGATCGATGCTGGGATCCGGCATCATCGTCGGTCTGTCGGCAACCATTGTGGTCTGGCAGGAAGGCCTTGGACTCGATACCACGCAGGTCGGCCTGCTTTCCGGTATTCTGACCTTCGCCATCGCCTTCGGCTCGCTGTTCGGAGGCCGCTTGGCCGACAAGATCGGCCGCGTGCTGTTTTTCAACTGGATCAACCTGTTCTACGCCATCGGTGCCGCCATCTGCGTGTTCGCCCCGAACTTCACCGTACTGCTGATCGGCCTGATCATTGCAGGTTTGGCTTCCGGCGCGGATCTGCCGGTTTCCATGACCATCGTCTCCCATGATGCTCCAGACGAGGCCACCGCCGCACAGCTCGTCTCCACCACCCAGGTGTTCTGGCAGGTGGGTGTGTTCATCTCCTTCATTTGCGCGTTCCTGGTTTCCGCCATGCAGGGTGCCACCGGTGGTCGTGTGGTGTTCGCCATCCTCGCAGTATTCGCTGTGATCGCATGGCTGTGGCGACTGCTTTCTCCGACCTTCCGCCGCTTCCATGAAGCTGCCGACGTTCGTGACGCCGCACGTCCGGCTGTTGTAGGCAACGGCAAGGTTTCCGTGACCAAGGTGCTGTTCGGCGCCGACAAGAAGGTGCTGCTCACCTACTTCCTTGCCATCGTGATCTTCTACGTCGGCTGGAACCTGCTAGCCAACACGTGGGGCCAGTTCCAGACCTACATGTTCTCCAAGGCCGGAGCCGCCCAGTCCCTGGCCACCGGCTTGGGCATCATCCTCAACTTCGTGACGCTCGTGCTCAACATCGTGTTCGCGTCCATCGCAGGCGGCAAATATCGTAACAAGGCGTTCTTCGCAGGCATCGTGATCTCGCTGATCGCCATGGCCGCCATGGCCATGGGCGGTGCGAACCTATGGGTCATCGTCGGCGCGACAGCCTTCATGAACCTCGGATCCCCGCTGGCAGGCGAAGCACTGTACAAGGTGTGGACCCAGGAATCCTTCCCGATCGAGATTCGCGCCTCCATCCAGGGCTTCATCAACGGCTTCTCCCGCCTGTGCTGTGGCCTGTTCGCGCTCATCACCCCGGCTCTGGCGCTTCCTGAAACCATTCAGACCACTATGTGGTGCTTCTTCGGCATCGTAATCATCGAAGGCATCGCCGGTACCATCATGATCCGTGCTCAGAAGAAGTACGGCACCGACGAAGAACGTCAGGCACGCAAGATCGCAGCCTGATTAGCAACAGCAATCACATAACAACTCAATATCTCCAATCGCAAGTCAGTTATGCAATACCTTGCGATTGCCAGCCAAAGTCCCAGCCATCGTCGCCGTTCGTTTCTCTCTCCTTGCGGCATGGCTCGGACTTTGGCTTCCCACCATCACAAACAAGTGATCTATTATTTTTGTAGACAAAGGGGTCATCATGGCCATTACTGATCCGCAGATTGTGCCCAGTACGCTGGCTTCGGATCTTGACATCATCAGCTTCACCGTGGAACACTACCCGGGAGATGCGCTCGGCATCGCCACCGCAGCCCCACGCATGACATGGGTGTGCTCCGGCATGCTGCCAATCGACGCGCAGATCCTGCTCAAAGTGACGCGACGTGTTCCCGGCGGGCAACCTGTGGAAGAACGCACCTACCTGCCCACTGACACTTCCGTGCTTATTCCATGGCAGTTCGCGCCGCTCGCCTCACGCGAAGAAGTGTTCGCCACCATGCAGGCCGTTTCGGCAAGTCACCAGCCATTGGGCAAACCGAGCGCAACCCTGCATTTCGAAGTCGGACTATTGGAAGAACATGAGCATGTCGCCGATTTCGTCGGACCATCGTGGAGCGAATCCGAAACTGACCATCGTCACCTGCCATTAGTGCGCACCGAAGTCGAACTGAAGGAACAACCCAAACGCGCACGCCTATATCTAAGCGCACTCGGTCTTGTGGAAGCCGAAATCAACGGCGTCAAAGTCGGCAATGACGCGCTCGTACCAGGCTGGAGCAACTACAACCAGCGCGTGGAATGCTTCACCTACGATGTGACCGACGAACTGCAGTCCGGTGCCAACGCATTGGGATTCTGGCTCGGTGACGGATGGTACCGCGGACGCCTCGGCTTCGATGGTGGTTACACCAACTTCTATGGCGATCGTATTGCCGTATTCGCGCAACTTGAGGTCGAATATGCCGACGGCAGCATGCAGAACATATATTCCAACGCATGGGACCGCCAATGGAAGGCGACGCTCGGACCGATCGTCTGCTCGGATCTGTGCGAAGGCGAACGATATGACGCTCGACTGGAACAGCCGGGATGGTCGAAACCAGGATTCGACGACAGCTCCTGGCAGCCGGTCGCGGAAGTCATGTATGACCCGGCACGTATTGAAAATCCTGAAACATCGCCGGTGCGCGCGCATGAATCGCATGAGCCGGTCAGCATCGAACGCATCGGCAACACGGAAGATGGTCGTGGCATATGGCTGGTTGACTTCGGACAGAACTGTTCGCAGCGCATCCGCCTGCACATGCGCGATCTTGAAGCAGAACAAAGCGTGACGTTACGTCATGTGGAAGTGTTGGAACCGGACGGATCCATCGCCACGCGAACCTTGCGCAGAGGCCAGCAGTGCGATGTGTACACTTCCAACGGTTCCGACGCTTGGTGGGAGCCACGATTCGCGATGCACGGCTTCCGCTATGCACAGATCGAAGGTTTCGCAGGAGAACTGACCGCAGCCGACATGGATTGCCGCGTCTACCATTCCGTGATGGAACGCACCGGCGAACTGACCACATCGAATCCGCTGCTCAACCGTTTGCACGAGAACGCCGTATGGTCGATGCGTTCCAACTTCGTGTCCATTCCAACCGACTGCCCGCAACGCGACGAACGCATGGGGTGGACGGGAGACATCTGCCTGTTCGTGCCTACCGCGGCTTATTTGTATGACGTATACGGGTTCCTGAAAAGCTGGCTGAAAGACGTGCGTGCCGACCAGGTCAAGTGGGGCACTGTGCCGTTCTACGTGCCGTTCGTGCCGTTGGGCGTATGGGCGCATCCACAAGCCATCTCCACGTGGGGCGATTCGGCGGTGGAAGTGCCGTGGACGCTGTACATGGAAAGCGGGGACGTGCAGGTGCTCGCCGATTCCTACGATCTGATCCGTGATTGGATCGATGAAGTGGCAGGGTACCTTTCGCCCGATGGCGTATGGGATCGCAAGCCGGACTATCCGCTCGGGCAGCTTGGCGATTGGCTTGATCCGACCGCGCCTCCGGAAGATCCTACGCAGGCCATGACCGAAAAGGAACTGGTCGCCACCGCGTTCTACGCACGCAGCTGCATGCAAGGCACGCACATCGCGCATATTCTCGGCAAAACCGATGATGAAACTCGATTCGCCGCCCTGCGTGACCGTGTGATTGATGGATTCCTGCAGCGTTTCACCAACCTTGACGGCACCATGACATCCGACACCCAGTGCGCCTACGCGCTCGCCATCGCCTTCGGACTGCTTGACGGCGAACCGGTGCGCCGCGTGAAGGCCGGCAATCAACTCGCCTGCCTGGTGCGCGAATCCGGCGGCAAGGTAAGCACCGGATTCGCCGGCACGCCATTCGTGCTTCCGGCGTTGACCATGACCGGCCATAACGACGAGGCCTACGCGCTGCTTACCTCCACCGAATGCCCAAGCTGGCTTTACCAAGTGGTTATGGGGGCCACCACCACGTGGGAACGTTGGGATTCCATGCGAGCCGATGGTTCGCTGAACCCCGGCGGCATGACCTCGTTCAACCATTACGCGCTCGGATCGGTGGCGGAATGGATGCATGCGCATATCGGCGGCCTTGAAGCCGTTGAACCCGGCTGGAAGCGGTTCCGTATCGCTCCGGTGATCGGGGGAGATCTCACCCATGCCGAAACCTCTCACATCACCCCATATGGCAAGGCGGAAGTGCCATGGGAAGTCAACGACAATGTGCTTGATCTGACGGTTGCGGTACCTGCCGGAACCACGGCATTCGTGGATATCGTCGACCATGAGCGCGTCGATCTTGTTGCGGGAACGCATCATCTGCAGATGGCGCTGTAATCGTACGGAATCGTGTGAAATCATATGAACGAAAGTCCTGCCGAAGCTGAAGCCAAATAAAAGTCGGCGTCGGCAGGACTGCGATCATACCAAAAATGAAAAAAGCTTTCTTCATCGTATATTTCAAATCATTTCAATATTTCAAAAAAGAACATGCTTCCAAAGGGGGAATCATGACAGCAAACGCATCACGCGAGCCAAGCACCGCAGTATTGAGTGATATCGCACCTGACAGCGGCCGCAAACTGACATCCACCGAAAAATGGCGATTCGGCGTCGGCTTCGTGCTCTTCTCGCTGATTTGGATGGTCGCAGGCACTTCCGGATCGGCCGTGCTGCTGCCGCAACGATTCACCGAACTGAACATAGGCGTGCCCGAAGTGATTCTCGGCACCATGAATTCCGTAGGCTGCGTATTCGCACTGTTCTCCAACGTGATTTTTGGTGCGTTAAGCGACATCACGCGCTCGCGTTTCGGCAAGCGCACGCCATGGATTGTGGCAGGTGGTCTGATTACGGCAGCCGGCTATGTGCTCGCCTTCTCCAGTGCGCAGTTGGTGGGTATTGTGGCCGGATGGTGCATTGTGCAGGTCGGCGTCAACATGATGATCGCTCCGGCTGTGGCAGTGCTGTCCGACCGCATTCCGGAAAACGTGCGTGGTACGTTCTCCGCATTCTATGGTGGTGCGCAGATCGTCGGATCATCCGCCGGAACGTTCCTCGGATCGAAATTCATTGAAAACATGGGCACCGGATTTGCGATCGGTGCGGCACTGTTCGCAGTCACCGGTATCGTGACCGTGCTGATCTGGCCGCGCGAACGCTCCTCGGCTGCTTCTGTGGCTTCCGTCGAGTCTTCGGATGCCACCGCAAAGCTCGACGTCAAGCAGTTGCTGCGTTCGTTCATTCCTCCTACCAAGAATTGCCGAGATTTTTACTTGGCATTGATGGGCAGATTGCTGCTTATCTTGGGTTGGAACATGATTTCCGGCTATCAGCTGTATATTCTGCAGAAATACTGCGGGTTGAGCGTAAAGGATTCCGCGGCGACGATTTCCACCATGTCGGTGATTTCCATGGTTGTGCTGATCGTCACGTCCATGGTGTCGGGTCCGCTGTCGGACCGTCTGCAGCGCCGCAAGGTCATCGTGGCGATTGGTTCGGTGATTATCGCGATTGGTGTGGCCATTCCGTGTTTCATGCCGAATGCTTTGGGCATGATGCTGTTTGCAGGCATCGGCGGTGCTGGTTATGGCATTTACATTGCCGTCGATCAGGCGTTGAACGTCGATGTGTTGCCAAGTCAGGAAGAAGCTGGTAAGGATCTGGGCATTCTGAATCTTGCCAACACCGTTGGTCAGGTGCTTGCGCCTGTGGTTGTCGGTGCGATTGTGCTTGCCACTGGCAGTTATGCGGCGCTGTTCCCGATCGCTGTGGTCGCGGTGCTGCTGGGTGCGGTGTTCATCATGCTGATTCGCAGGGTGAAGTAGCTGCGGTGATGCGCAATGTGCTGGCGATTGCGGCACAGGTGATTTCGACATTGCGTTCCGTGTTGGCGATCAACGTTGTAAGATCTGCTGGCCCGGGCGCAATGCCGAATGTTGCGATAATGCCGGTTTCGTTCAGCGCTTCGACGGTGTGTGGGTCACGGGTTACCGTTCCGCCGATGGCAATGGTTGGTTTTCCTTGCGATTGCGCCAATTTTGCAATGCCGCTTGGCACTTTGCCGTATGGCGTTTGACTGTCGATAGAACCTTCTCCGGTGATGACGACGTCAGCCCAAGCGCACGCTTCACGGCCATGTGCAAGATTAAGCACGAGTTCGATTCCCGGCTTCACTGTTGCGTTGAACAGGCCAAGCATGCCACCTCCGGTACCTCCCGCAGCGCCCGCTCCCGGAGTGTGCTCGATATCGCGGCCGTTATATTGCATGATTGCGCGCGCGAGATTCGCAAGCCCCTGATCGAGAAGCTCGACCTGTGTTGCGGTCGCGCCTTTTTGCGGGGCGAACACATGGGCGGCACCTTCCGGGCCGGTCAAAGGATTGGTGACGTCGCAAGCGAGAACAATCGGAACATTTTTGATGGAATCGGAAACTCTTGAATCGTCAATCCTTGCCAAATCAACAAGAGCGCCGCCACCAAGCGGAATGTCGGAATCATGCGCATCGAGAAAACGAAATCCAAATGCGTGAGCCAATCCGGTACCGCCATCCGTGGTGGCGCTACCTCCCAAGCCGAGCACAATGCGATCCGCGCCGGCGTCGATCGCAGCGCGAATCAGCAAGCCTGTGCCAAACGTGGATGCAGCCATTGGATCACGGTCGGCAGGGGAGACCTGCTCAAGTCCGCTTGCCGAAGCCAACTCGACCACCGCGGGACGGGAAGCGTGCTTATTGCCAAGAAACCCGAACTGCGCAATAATCGGGCTACCGACCGCATCAACCGTCTGAACATCCTGCAACGTGACGCCCGGGGCAAGAACCAAAGTACTCCGCAATCCCTCGCCACCGGCGGGAAGCCGCACAACCCGGCATTCGGCCTGCGGGTCGCCGCGCTTAATGCCGCGAGCCATCGCCTGTGCGATTGCTTCAGCCGAAGCGGCCTCCTTGAACGAGTCCGGTGCCAGCAAAATCCGCATACATGCCTCCTTCTACGTCTGCATCCATACAGTAATGCAGTGCCGGGGCAGAGGCTTAGCGGTAGCCCTCCCACATGGGCAGGGGGAACAGGGTGTCTTCGCATTCCGCCCACATGGCGTTCAGATCTTGGCCGGGCGTGCGCAGCCAACGCAGCTGCACGCCATCCATCATGGCGAATCCCGCATTAAGCAGCCGACGCGTATCAACGCCTTCGGGCACACGCCAACGGATATTGAGCGCGGTATCGGCATTATGCAGCTCACGATTGGCGAAGTACTCGTGTGCAGGGTGGTTCGGGTCGATCGCTTCGGCACTCAACGTGGAAAACATGTGCACCTGAAGCGGTCTGCGTGCGTTCACCGCCACGATTCTGCGCCACATGTCGGCGATCAACGGTCGTGGCTCACGTACCATGTCGGTAAGAATGTCTTCCGTTTCGGAATCGTAGACTTCGTCCAGCGCGGCTGTGAGCAGTCCTTCCTTACTGCCGACATAATGCAGTACGCCAGCCTTGGTGAGTCCTACGCGATCGGCGATTTTCTGCAGGGAAGTGCCGTAATAGCCGAGCGTCCCAAACAGTTCGACGGCCGCGTTGAGAATCTCCGCCCTTCGGTCGACTTCTTCGTTGGCCATGATGATTCCCTCTCTTGCCCTTCATTGATGGCGATTCATGTGCGCTGCAATGCTTATGAATCGTCATTTCTCTCAAGTTGTAAATACTGCAGTTACTTTACGGTCGGTTAATTGATTTTTCAAAGAAGATTGGCGTGTTGCGGTGTTGGTTTTGATAAAGTACCTACCAACCGGTTAGTAGAGATTTCGGGGTTGAGGTCTCATGCAGATCGGTTAACCGATACGAACTCAAGAAAACGATGCGAAAGAGGAACGTATGAGCGAAAAAACCTATCCTTCCATCAATGATCTGACGCTTGAAGAGAAGGCATCCCTGACTTCCGGCGGCGACGCTTGGCATCTGCAGGGTGTTGAAGCCAAGGGCATTCCCGGCTATATGATCACCGATGGCCCCCACGGCCTGCGCAAGTCCAACTCGGCCACCACCGGCGAAGTCGATTTGAACAACTGCGTGCCTGCCACCTGCTTCCCGCCGGCGGCTGGTCTGTCCAGCTCCTGGAATCCGGAACTCATCCACCAGGTTGGCGAAGCCATGGCCGAAGAGTGCATTCAGGAGAAGGTCGCCGTAATCCTCGGCCCGGGCGTGAACATCAAGCGCAACCCGCTTGGCGGCCGTTGCTTCGAATACTGGTCCGAAGACCCGTACCTGGCGGGTCATGAAGCCATCGGCATCGTCGCCGGCGTGCAATCCAAGGGCGTGGGCACTTCGCTCAAGCATTTCGCCGCCAACAATCAGGAAACCGATCGTCTGCGCATCAGCGCCAACATCTCCCAGCGTGCGCTGCGCGAAATCTACTTCCCGGCGTTCGAGCACATCGTCAAGGAAGCCCAGCCGTGGACCATCATGTGCGCATACAACTGCATCAACGGCGTGCATGCCGCCCAGGACCACTGGCTGCTCACCGACGTGCTGCGCGACGAATGGGGTTTCCAAGGCATCGTCATGAGCGACTGGGGCGCCGACCATGATCGCGTCGCATCCCTCAACGCGGGCCTCAACCTCGAAATGCCGCCAAGCTACACCGACGACCAAATCGTGTATGCGGCACGCGACGGCCGCATCCAGCCGGCACAGCTCGACCGCATGGAACAAGGCATGATCGACCTGGTCAACAAGACGCGCGCAGCCAGGAGCAGCGAAAACTATCGTGTCGACATCGAAGCTCACGACGAAGGCGCACATCAGGCGGCCAGCGAATCCATGGGGCTGCTCAAGAACGATGATGCCATCCTTCCGATCGCCGGCGATGCCAAGGTCACGGTCATCGGCGAATTCGCACGCACTCCGCGCTACCAGGGCGGCGGCTCCTCCCACATCACCCCCACCAAGATGACCAGCTTCCTCGACACCCTCACCGAACGCGGCGTGGACGCCAAGTTCGCCCCAGGCTTCACCCTCGACCTCGAACCGGCCGATCCGGCACTCGAAGCCGAAGCCGTCGACGCTGCCAAGGGCGCCGACGTGGCGCTCATGTTCCTGTGGCTCCCCGAAGCAGCCGAATCCGAAGGCT
>OKVN01000764.1_pt1 | contig 11014 bp, 13 predicted proteins | sample 1606961 | NCBI WGS metagenome assembly OKVN01 (sample SAMN03281020, study PRJEB24777) | human gut metagenome | isolation source: fecal sample PR170 from 1 month old male Malay infant, vaginal delivered... | place: Singapore | collected 2005-12-29 | reverse complement strand
AATGTATTACCTAATTACGCAAAACAAACTTTAGGGTTACTCCTCAATTCAAAATAGATAAAGCTCACTATACCGTATTATTGTAACACTTTGTTTCAAACAAATACCAGATGAGATGTTTTTTTGCATGCCCTTTTATGGCTCAATAGGTGTTAAAAATAAGACAGTAACCTTAGAATAGCTACTATCTACTCTCTTTTTTACTTAAAGCCTTGATAGACTTGACAAATGGTAGAAAAGAGCCTTTATTGTGAGCATAAGGGTAATTACGGGTATCGTCGCATAATCCTTGATTTGAAAATTCGTAGTTTAGTGGTGAACCATAAGAAGGTACAATGTCTGATGAAGGCTCTTGGTTTAAGTGCTCAAATTCGGCGTAAACGCAAGTATTCTTCATACCAAGGAAAGGTAGGCAAGAAAGTAGAGAATCTTCATTTAACGCCAGTTCGAAGCATCAAAACCAATGGAAAAGAGCTATACGGATGTGACAAAGTTTGCCATTCCAGCAAGCAGTCAAAATCTCTACTTTTCATAGTTTTAGATGGTTTTGATAGCGAAATCAATGCTTATAATCTTTCTATGTAATCGAACTTGATACAAGTGAAAGTTATGCTAGAACAGGCCTTCACTGAGGCACATTATGCAAATACTATTCTTCATAGTGACCAGGGCTTGCAGTGTCACACCAATATTATCATCGTTTTTAAAGGATAAAGGGATCCAACCATCTATGTTACGTAAAGGAAACAGCCCAGATAATGGTATTATGGAGTCTTTCTGAATCATTTTAAAATCGGAAATATTTTATAGCTATGAGAAGACGTTTCAGTCACTTGAGCAATCGGAACAAGCTATCAAAGATTACATTGATGACCACAACAACAAAAGCATTAAGGTAAAACTAAAAGGACCTAGTCCTATATAGTAGAGAACTAAATCCTTCACTTAAATTATTTGTCTAACTTTCTAGTATCAGTTCAAGTTTACACCACTCGACTCTTCACATAGTCAGGATAGCATATAAAGATGTTTGCTTACTTAGTGAAATCCAATACTTTACGTCCTTGAATTTCACCTTTTTCCATTTGATCAAAGACTTCTACCGCTGTATCAACAGGAACAGTTTCAACAACCGGTACTACCAAGCCTTGTGCACCGAAGTCAAAGGCTTCTTCCAAGTCTTTACGTGTACCTACAAGAGATCCAACAACACGGATACCATCTAGAACTGTTTTGACAATTGAGAGATCCATATATTCTGATGGGAGACCAACCGCAACGACTGTTCCACCAGCACGTACACTATCGATAGCCTGGTTGAAAGCAACCTTAGAAACCGCTGTTACAACAGCACTGTGTGTACCACCAGTTTTTTCTTGGATATAACCTGCTACATCTTCAACTTCTTTACCGTTCACCACTAAATCAGCGCCAGATTCTTTAGCCAAATCAAGTTTATCTTGGTTGATATCAACAGCCACTACTCGTGCATTGAAAACCTTCTTAGCATATTGAATAGCCAAGTTACCTAGTCCTCCAGCACCATAAATAGCTACCCATTGACCAGGTTCAACTTTAGCTTCTTTAATAGCTTTATATGTTGTAACTCCCGCACAAGTAATAGATGAAGCTTGAGCTGGATTAAGTCCTTCTGGAACTTTCACAGCGTAGTCAGCAGTAACCAAAGCGTAGTCACTCATACCACCGTCAACACTATAACCAGCATTTTTTACAGAGCGACAGAGTGTTTCACGACCAGTTGTACAATATTCACAATTACCACATCCTTCGAAGAACCAAGCGATTGATACGCGATCACCTTTTTTAAGTGTTTCAACCCCTTCGCCAACTTCTTCAACAATACCAATTCCTTCGTGTCCTAAGATACGACCTGGTACTTGGCCAAAGTCTCCATGAGCTACATGAAGGTCAGTATGGCAAACGCCACAGTACTCAACTTTAACCAAAGCTTGACCATGACCAACTACTGCTGGTTTTTCATGATCAACAACTTCAACACCTGTACTTGCTTGATTAACAACAACTGCTCTCATCTTAATTACCTCCATATGATAACTTTTAACACCTTCATTATAGCACTCACACAGACAATGTCAACGCTTACATAAAACTTTTCTTAGCTTGCGAAAACTTTCTTGAAAACACTCTATACAAGTGCAATAGCTACTATTTCTACTGCTGATATAGCTATATTTCAATCATTCCCAAGATATCTATACTGTCTCACAAGTGTCTTGGAATCCGGTAGGCTGACTTCAAAATGGAAATAATGATTGCGTCCATCTCTGGCATTCTCTTTATTTAATAGAAAATAATTCTTTTGACTAATAGCCATCTCCCTCATAATATCATCCGTCAAAAAGGTTAAGGGAATATCCATGGCAGAATAACGATAAAAGTCTTCTTCAAATTTTAAATAGCTATCAGAAAAATAATCAATTTGAAGTTTATCATCATAAATTTTTCTCTTCCTCATCTATGGTCTCAACCCCCAAACTAATTTCTAATATATCCTTTGTTCGAATACATTTATGTCGCTTGCAAGATTTTATAGTAACTTGATTAAAATCCAAGTCAACCACATAGCCACTACATCTACAGCGCCTACCTTGATCCTTTATCTGGAAACTTCCCAATAATTGACCTGAATAAAGCTGGTTTAATAAAGTAAACTTCTCTAAATCATCCAAATGACTCCTAAGATTTTCTTTAGTCTTATCTTCATGTAGGGAGCTTGTATGTTCTGATAAGAAAAAGCCCATCCACTTCATCATTCCCCTGTCTTGATGTTCCCTAGCTGATTGAAAGGGAAGGTAACTACGGTCTATCATTTTAAGCCATCTAATCCTCCAGCAGAGTGTCCACCAATAAGCTTACTTCGAGCAAGACTCCTAGACGCCTCCTGTAAAGCAGTTGCTTTTTGAATGGTCGTAAAGCCAAATTCCTGTCGAATACTGTCTATAGCTGCCTGAAGCCTTTCTTCTTTATCAATGTCATCTGGATTATCAAATAAAGAAAGAATTTGAAGCCTTTCATCTACAAAATTTGCATAAGAGACACTGACACTTCGAACAGTCCCTCCTTGATATTTCTTCCTAAAGAGTTCAATAACATGGCTTATTAGTACTCTTGTATTGTTAGCAGGTTCAATCTTCATCTGTGCTTGTAACGAACGCTTGCTCTCTAACTTTGAAAATCCAATGCTAATGGAAACTTGACAAGCTTTCTTATGGGCTCGTCTTAACCTAATGGCTACCTGCTCTGCCATCTCTCTTAGAATCAATTCAATATCAGCTTGACGCTCATAGTCTCGTGGCAAGATTTGAGAATTTCCTAAGCCATGTGACTTTGGTTTATAAGGTTGATGAACATTACTCTCATCAATACCGTTAGCATGAAAAAAGAGGTCTAAGCCCACAATACCTAACTCCTTTTTAAGAGTATCAGGATTGCTATTAGCAAGTTCTCGAATAGAGAAAATCCCCAACTTGTTTAAACGCTTCTCCATCCGCTTTCCAATTCCCCAGAAATCGGTCATATGGGGAATATTCCAAACCTTAGTCTCGACATCTTCATAGGACCAGTTGGCTCTCATCGTAGCCGTATGTTTGGCCTCATTATCAAGCGCTAACTTGGCCAATAAGGGATTGCTGTTAGACATCCCAACTGTCGAGTAAATACCTGTCTCCCTCCAAATATCTCTTTGAATACGCCCTGAAATCATATCTAACTTATCTTTTCTTGTAACTGTTCTATCGGGAATAAAGTAATTCAGTGACGACGTGAGATCAATGAAACCCTCATCAATGGAATAAGGAAGAATGTCTTCAACACTGGCATAATTCTGGAAAATGTGTTGAATTTGGATATTCTTTTTTATATAGAGGTCCATTCTAGGAGGAACGATAAAGGTAACCTTGGCCCAAGATTCGATGTAATTTACAAAATCTCTATCCGTTGGAAGTCCCTGCTTTTTGGCATTATAATAGTGAAACTTACGAGAATGAATGTCAAAAGGTAAGTCATAAGAACGACTAACATTTGACTTGCCAAAAACCTGCTTAAATATGGGTGAGGAGGCTAGTATCAAACCATTAGCATTTTCAGCCCTACTCATCACACATAGAGAAGTCTTAAGAGGGTGTAACCCACGTTCAACACACTCTACACTCGCATAGAAAGATTTCATATCTACAAAAGCAATATCACTTTTCGGTTCTCTTGAATAATCAAAATATCCCATGCTTACCCTTTCGTTAGTTTATAAACTAACATTAGTATAAAATATAACTTGTTTTATTTCAAGTATTTTCCACAAAAAAATAACAACATCCCTTCTAGAATGTTGTTATCCTTCTATTTTTTCCCTTTAACTTGGTCGGTGGCAACATCTTCGCCAAACCATTTGTCAGAAATCTTTTGGAATTCTCCATTTTTATAAAGGGTTCTAAATCCTTGATTGATTTTTTTAATAAGTATCTTATCTGCCTTACGAGCACCTACAGCAAAGCTTTCACCCTCGTAACCAGCAGGCATAACGTTATACTGATCCAGAACTCCTGATTTTTCTAAGTAGTAATTAGCATACACACGGTCAATCAATAGGCCGTCAATACGTCCACTATCAAGGTCAATCAAGGCCTGAGTAAAGGTCGAATATTGGACTGCTTTTTGGTTGGTCACGATATCCTTCAAAATCTTCGGAGAAGCATTGAAAGCATCATAACCGGAAGAGCCTGCTTGGGCACCTAAGGTCTTACCTGCCATTCCTGCAACAGAATCAATTCCCGAAGACTTTTTGGTTACCAGTACTTGTTCATTGACCATATAAGGCACTGTAAAGTCTGCAGACTGCTTACGCTCATCCGTGACCGAGTAACCATTCCAAATAAGATCAATTGTCCCATTCTTCAGTTCTGTTTCTTTCATATCCCAGTCAATAGCCTGCCATTCGACATCGATACCATACAATTTAAAAACTGCAGTGGCAAGATCAATATCAAAACCAACATAGCTACCATCCTTTTCCTCATATCCCATAGGAACAAAGGTCGCATCAAAACCAATTTTGATTTTCTTTTCTTTGGTATAGGTTTGCCACTGATCTTTCTGAGTTGCAAAATGTGAGCGCGAGCTACAAGCTGATAGCGCAAACAAAGGCAAAATGACAAGACAGCCTAGCAAAATCGTTTTTACTATTTTTTTCATGGAAAATCCTCACTATTTTGGATTGATAGTGACAATCTCATCGGCGATGTGCTGTGCAAACTGCATATCATGAGTGATAACGATTTGCGTAATCCCAGTCTCACGATTCTGCAAAATCAATTTCTCAACTTCTTGACGCAACTCAGGGTCAAGAGCTGATGTTGGTTCATCATAGCCGACAATTTTCGGATCAATCATCATAGCACGCGCAAATGCAACACGTTGTTTTTGTCCCCCAGAAAGAGAGTAAGGATAAGCATTTCCGTGAGCTCCAAGACCTAAACGGTCAAGTAGGGCTTGAGCTTTTTTCTGGGCATCTTCCTTAGACATTCCCATCGTCTTAATTGGCGAAAGCGTTAGGTTATCTAAGACTGTCAAGTGCGGAAACAGTTGGAAATCTTGGAAGACAAAACCTAGCAAGTTACGACTTTCCATCTGATCCAAAGAAATCTCTTCATTTTCATAAATAATTTGTCCTGAATCAATGGTTTCAAGTCCTGCTAGCATACGCAAGAGAGTCGTTTTACCACCACCAGATGGTCCGACAATAGCTAAGATTTTCCCTTCTTCGACAGTTAGGTTATAGTTATCAAAAATTTTGTGTTGACCAAATTGCTTGGAAATATTTTTTAATTCTAACATAAGGTCTCCTATTTATAATAGTTGAATTTCTTTTCGATGTGTTTTGAAGCCACAGTCACCACACCCACAAGGATAAGATAGATAGCTCCAGCCACAAACATCGGTGCTAAGGTCGCATCACGGTTCGCAGCGGTACGACTCTCCAAAAGAAGATCTCCAACCCCAAGCACATAAACCAATGATGAATCCTTAACCAAGTTAATAATCTCGTTGAAGATACTTGGCAAGACAATCTTGACTACCTGAGGAAGGATAATGTAGCGGATGGTTTGGAAAGGACTAAGTTTAAGCATTTTTGCTGCTTCATATTGTCCTTTCGGAATAGCCAAGATTCCTCCACGGAAAATCTCTGCGAAATAAGCTGCATAATTAAGCGTAAAAGCAAGAATAGCAGCTGGCAGACGGTCAAAGACAATCCCAACACTTGGAAGAACGTAATAAACGAAGATCAATTGTAAAAGGAGGGGTGTTCCACGCATAATCCAAACATAAAGGGTTAGCAACCAATTTAAAGGTTTGAATTTAATCTGCATTAAGAAAGCAAGTACAATCCCTAATGGAATCGACAGTACGATAACAATGAAGAATACTTGAAGTGTGACTACCGCACCGTTCAAAAGGGCTGGTAATACTTCCAAAACGTATGACATATAAACTCCTATAATTATTTAGTATTGTTGAATATTATACCAAATTATTTAAAAAAATGATATAAGATTTTGAAAATAGTAAAAAGGAGTGCGACTAGACCCATTTTTCAAAATGAGTTCATAGTCACACTCCTGAGAGACTTAAATAGTCTGTCCTGAGAAACAAACAATACTTAAGTCTAGCATCTCTAAAGCTTATTTTAGATTTTCTTAACAAATTCAGATTTAAGTTTCATAGCACCAAAACCATCAATCTTACAATCAATGTTGTGGTCACCTTCAACCAAACGAATATTTTTAACACGTGTGCCTTGTTTAATATCTTTTGGCGCACCTTTAACTTTCAAATCTTTGATAACTGTAACAGTGTCACCGTCAGCAAGACGTGTGCCATTGCTATCAAGAACCACAAGCCCTTCTTCTTCTGCAACTTCGTTTGGATCCCACTCATAGGCACATTCAGGACATACAAGTAAGATTCCATCTTCATAAACATACTCTGAGTTACATTTTGGACAATTTGGTAATGACATAATTCTCTCCTAAGATTGTGATATAGATACTATTCTACTTTAGATTTCCTAATTAAGCAAGGGTGAAAACGATAAAAACAAACAACATCCCTTACACTGTAAGAGATGTTGGTATTTTTATTCAACAGTAACTGATTTAGCTAAGTTACGTGGTTTATCAACGTCGAGTCCACGATGGAGTGTTGCAAAATAAGCAATCAATTGTGTCGGTACAACCATTGAAATTGGTGACAAGTAAGGGTGAACGTTATTAAGAACGATGTCATCGCCTTCTTTAGCAACATTTTCCTCAGCAATAGTCAACACTTTCGCACCACGTGCTGCCACCTCTTGGATATTACCACGAGTGTGACTAGCAAGAACAGCGTCAGACAAGAGGGCAATAACAGGTGTACCATCTTCGATCAAAGCAATCGTTCCGTGTTTCAACTCACCTGCTGCAAAACCTTCACATTGGATATATGAGATTTCTTTCAATTTAAGACTAGCTTCCATAGCAACGTAGTAATCTTGACCACGACCAATATAGAAAGCATTACGTGTTTCTGCAAGAAGAGCTGCCACTTTCTCGTCAATAACTTCTTTTTCAGAGAGTGTTGATTCGATAGATTGTGCTACAAGTGACAATTCATGTACCAAGTCGAAAGCTTTAGCTTTTTCATTACCATTCGCTTCACCGACTGCTTTAGCCAAGAAGGCAAGAGCTGCAATCTGAGCAGTATAAGCTTTAGTAGAAGCTACGGCAATTTCTGGGCCAGCATGAAGAAGCATTGTATGGTCAGCTTCACGAGAAAGAGTAGATCCTGGAACGTTTGTCACTGTCAAACTTGAAATACCCAACTCGTTAGCTTTAACAAGAACCTGACGGCTATCTGCTGTTTCACCTGATTGGCTAATAAAGACAAAGAGAGGTTTCTTGCTAAGGAGTGGCATACCATAACCCCACTCAGAAGAAATACCAAGCTCAACTGGTGTATCTGTCAACTCTTCGAGCATCTTCTTAGAAGCAAAACCAGCATGATAAGATGTTCCTGCCGCAAGAATATAGATACGATCAGCCTCTTGAACAGCCTTGATAATATCAGCATCTACAGTCACTTGCCCCTTGTCATCTGTATAGGCTTGGATAAGCTTACGCATCACTGTTGGTTGCTCATCGATTTCTTTGAGCATGTAGTAAGGGTATGTGCCTTTACCAATATCAGATAGGTCAAGTTCAGCTGTATAGCTATCACGTTCTTTTACATTTCCATCATAATCTTGAACTTCAACACTATCAGCTTTCACGATAACTAACTCTTGATCGTGAATTTCCATGTATTGATTAGTTTCGCGAATCATAGCCATGGCATCTGAGCAGACCATGTTATAGCCATCACCAAGACCAATCAAAAGTGGTGATTTGTTTTTTGCCACGTAAATTGTTGAGGCATCTTCAGAATCCATGAGGGCAAAGGCATATGATCCACGGATAATGTGAAGAGCTTTCTTGAATGCTTCAAGAGTTGACAAACCATCTTCTTCAACGAATTTTCCAATCAAGTGAACTGCAATTTCAGTATCGGTTTGACCTTTGAAATGGTGACCAGCAAGGTATTCTTCTTTAATTTCAAGATAGTTTTCAATAACACCATTGTGAACCAAAACAAAACGTTCTGTTTCTGAGCGGTGTGGGTGAGCATTGTCCTCTGTTGGTTTACCGTGAGTTGCCCAACGAGTATGTCCAATACCGGCTGTGCCCTCTACTCCTTCAGTTTTAGCAGCAAGTTCCGCAATACGGCCAACAGCCTTAACCAATTGACTAGATGCATCGCCCGCTACAAAGATACCAGCTGAATCATAACCACGGTATTCTAGCTTTTCAAGTCCTTGAATCAAGATATCAGTTGCATTTGTGTTACCTACAACACCAACAATTCCACACATATTTTTAATAATAACCTCAGATCAAAGAGGTCATGTCTCCTTCATTTAAAATTGGTATAGTCAATAAGCTCTTTAAAAAGCTTAACGAGGACAGTATATTCCATATATTTGACATTGTCAAGCATAAAAATTGGTATAGTCCTAAAAAGACTTTTTACTCGCCTCTTATCCTAAGGAATAATCCTTAAAATATGCTATAATAAGGCTATGCGAATTCAACAATTACATTATATTATCAAAATCGTCGAAACCGGCTCAATGAATGAAGCTGCAAAACAACTTTTCATCACACAACCAAGTCTTTCAAATGCTGTTCGTGACTTGGAAAGAGAAATGGGAATTGATATCTTTATCCGTAACCCTAAGGGAATCACCTTAACCAAGGATGGAGTTGAATTTCTCTCTTATGCCCGTCAGGTAGTGGAACAAACGAATCTCTTGGAAGAACGCTACAAGAGTCACACAGAGACACGTGAATTGTTTAGTGTTTCCTCTCAACACTACGCTTTTGTTGTCAATGCCTTCGTCTCACTTCTCAAGAGAGCTGATATGACACGCTACGAACTCTTCTTACGTGAAACACGTACTTACGAAATTATTGAGGACGTTAAGAACTTCCGTTCAGAAATTGGTGTTCTCTTCCTTAACAGCTATAACCGAGATGTCTTGACTAAGATGTTTGACGACAACCGTCTCACATATACCAGTCTCTTCAAAGCTAGACCACATATCTTTGTCAGCAAGTCAAATCCCTTGGCTAAGCATGAAGTTGTCTCTTTGGAAGATTTAGAGGACTTCCCATACCTTAGCTACGACCAAGGGATTCATAATTCCTTCTACTATTCTGAAGAGATTCTCTCTCAGATTCCCCATAAAAAGTCCATCGTGGTTTCAGACCGCGCGACACTCTTCAACCTATTAATCGGTTTGGATGGTTACACCATTGCTACAGGTATTTTAAATAGTAATTTGAATGGTGATAACATTGTCTCTATCCCGCTTGATATTGATGATGAGATTGATATTGTTTACTTGAAGCATGAAAAGGCAACCCTCTCTAAAATGGGAGAAAAATTCCTAGATAACCTCGTTAAAGAAGTCACTTTTGACAACTAATAGATTTAGTCCCCAGCATATAATATTGGGGACTTTTTATCGCCCAAACTATTCAATTTAGTGCACAAAAAAAGAGCCTTTCGACTCTCATCATTATTTATAATTTTTATAGCTTGCCCAAGCCTCATCTATAGATAAGGTCTCAGCATCTGTGTATGAGCCTCTATAGCTGTTCCAAACAAGGCCACTTGTTGAACCAGTTGCTTGGGTAACTGGAGCTTGATCGTAGGCAGTCAAACCATAGTATGCAATAATGCTATTTAATTTAGACGCGTAAAGACTGTCAGTTGCATAAGTTCCTGTTAGTGCTTGAGTGGCATCTGCATAACTACTTGTATTTGATTTCCAAGTGCCAGCATAAGTTGATGACGTCATCAAAGCAGCATAATCAGCTAAAGAATCACTTAGACTTCCATAAGAACGGAAAGGTTCATCAATCTCATAAGTCTTCCCTGTACCATCGTCTTCCCATGTACGCATGGTCACAGAATTCCCATTATAAGTGCCCTTAATCCCGAAGAAGTTGTAATAAGGAGCTTGACTCAGACCTGACTGACCTGAATTTGATTCCAGAATGGCTTGAGCAATTAGAACAGAAGCATAGATATTGTAATCTTGACCAATCTGTCTAGCAGTCTCTCCGATACTATCAATAAAAGCCGTCGTAGTTTGATTGTAGGCAGCTTCAGCTTTAGCATTAACACTGTTATCATTTTTTCTATCTGTTGTGAAAGCTAGAACCAAAAAAAGTGAACACACAAAAGCTCCCACGATAAAAATCATATACTTCTTTAAATGACGATACATACAACCCTTCCTTCATAAGATTTTCGATTATAATATTTTAATACTATTCTATCAGAAAAACTGACAAGTCGCAACTTTCAGCCCTATTTTCCTTGATAAATAAAGCAAATG
>OKVN01000761.1_pt1 | contig 11031 bp, 9 predicted proteins | sample 1606961 | NCBI WGS metagenome assembly OKVN01 (sample SAMN03281020, study PRJEB24777) | human gut metagenome | isolation source: fecal sample PR170 from 1 month old male Malay infant, vaginal delivered... | place: Singapore | collected 2005-12-29 | reverse complement strand
TTGACGAGCTGGCCGATAAGAATCTGCATGTTTTCGCCAGGTTCGTCGCCGAATGCGGCGCACATGGCCATCATGCGGCCGATATAGCCGTGATGGTCGGCACCCAGCATGTAAATGGCGATGTCTGCCGGATCGTTGTCACGATGACGCTTGTTGCGATAGTAAGCAATATCAGCTGCGAAATACGCGTAGTTGCCGTCGGACTTGATGATCACACGATCCTTGTCGTCACCATGCTTGGTGGATTCGAACCAGGTTGCGCCATCCTTTTCGTAAATGTCGCCGCGTTCACGCAGATCGGCGATCGCCTTGTCGACTTCGCCATCGGAATACAAGCTGTTCTCATGGAACCACACGTCGAAATTCACACGGAAATCCTTCATGGATTTGCGGATTTCGTCGAACATCATCGGCACTGCACGCTTGCGGAATTCCTCACGCTGTTCGGAATCGCCCTCACCCAGCGGATTGCCATCGTTGTCAACGCCACCGTCGACGCGCGGCAGGTCGAGAATCGCAATACCGTCGGCATTGGCCTCATCGATGACGCGACGTGCGATCTCATCGATATAAGCGCCCTTGTAACCGTCGATCGGGGTTTCCTCACCGTGGGCGGCCGCGACCAGCGACTTGGCGAAACGGTTGATCTGCTCGCCGTGATCGTTGAAATAGTATTCGCGCACCACCTTGGCACCGTTCGCCTCAAGCACGCGGGCCATGGAGTCGCCGACCGCGGCCCAACGGGTGCCGCCGATATGGATCGGACCGGTCGGATTGGCGGACACGAATTCAAGATTCAGGGTTTTGCCGGAAAGATGGTCGTTCTTGCCGTAGTTCGCACCCTCGTTAAGCACAGTGTCAACCACGGCTGCGGCGGACGCGGAATCAAGCACAATGTTAATGAAGCCGGGGCCGGCCACTTCCACGGACTTGATGCCATCGGCATTGGCGAGTTCCGCGGCGAACAGTTCGGCGAAATCGTGAGGCTTCATGCCGGCCTTCTTGGCCAGCTGCATGGCCGCGTTCGATGCCCAATCGCCGTGTGCGCGGTCCTTCGGACGCATGACGGCGAATTTGGCCTGCGGAGGGATGAGATCGGTGGTCAGGGTGCCAGCCTTGCCTTCATTCACAAGGTTGTTGGCAATATTGAAAATCAGTTCACTAAGCGCTTCTGGACTCATTCCTCCAAGTCTACCGATTATGCAGACAGAATCAGCCTTGCGTATCGCCCCGCGTATCATCCTGCAGTTCGCCATGCTTCCTGCGCCAAGCCACCGAAGCGTAATAGCCGATATAGCAGATCGCAACGAACGGAATCATATACAGCAATGTGGAACGCTGCGACGAATCGCAAATCACCAAAACCAACGCGCCGATGCACATCACAATCGCAGCAATCGGCACGAACGGGAAACCGGGGGCACGATACTTCAAATCGTCAGCCGAATGCCCTTGATCAAGCCACTGCTTGCGGAAACGCAAGTGGCAGACGGAAACCGACGCCCACACCACCAGTGTGGCCAAGCCGGAAACCGCAACCAACGCCAAATACACCGTCGAAGCGGCAACCACGGAGGACAACAACGCCAACAGCGATCCAGCCATGCTGAACAGCACCGCGAACACGGGCACACCATGGAAATTCGTCTTGCCGAGCACGCGCGGGATCATACCCTCCTGCGCAAGCGACCAGACCATGCGCGAGCACACGTACAAGCCGGAATTCGCAGCGGAAAGCACTGCCGTCAACACCACGAAATTCATCACATCGCCGGCAAACGGCATGCCGATCGACTGGAACACGAGCACAAACGGACTCGTGTCGACGCCTGACCGATGCCACGGAATCAGCGCGGACATCACCGCAATCGAACCGATGAAAAAAATCGCAAGACGCAACACCGTGGTATGCACGGCCTTCGGAATCGCCTGCGCCGGATCCTTCGTCTCCCCCGCCGCGACACCAACAACCTCAGTGCCGGAAAATGCGAACACCACCGTCAGCAGCGTCGAAAAAATCGGGATCACACCATTGGGGAACCAGCCGTCATTATAGAAATTCTCAAACAGCGGTGCGTGATCGTAACCGGCAATCGGAATCGCACCAAACATGGCAAGCAAGCCGATCACAATGAACACGATAATCGCAAACACCTTAATGGATGCGAACCAGAATTCCGACTCGCCATACAGCCTCACCGACAGAATATTGAGCATGAACACCACCGCAATGAAGGCGGCGGACCAAATCCACGCGGGCGAATCAGGAAACCAACGTTGCATCAGCAGACCGGCTGCCGTGAATTCCGAAGCGAGCGCCACCGCCCAATTCAGCCAGTACAGCACGGCGATGGTGAACGCGGTGCCGGGGCCGATGAAACGCTTCGCATACAGGTGAAAGCTGCCCGCATACGGCATGGCCACCGACAGTTCGCCAAGGCTGAGCATCACAAAATACACAAGCATGGATCCGATGCCATACGCGATGATCGCGCCAAGAGGGCCGGCTTGGTGAATCGTGTAGCCGGAGCTGAGGAACAAGCCCGTACCGATCACACCACCTAGCGAAATCATGGTCAGATGGCGGGTTTCCATCTTGCGTTCAAGACCGCCCTGCTCGGCTTCAGCGGATTCAGCGGCGTCAGTGTCTGCAGTGGATGCGTTGACTTGCGATTCGGCCATGCGCGACTGCTCCTTCATATTTGGATGGGCGCGTTCTTGCGTTCTTGCGTTTGCATGCGTTTGCACAATACCCAATCGCATTACTATACGGAAATCGGTGGAATCATGTTGCCTGCCGTTCACTTTTAGCGGCAATCCTGAGATTGCATAAACAAAAACAGGCTCGCATGCAGCGTAAGAAACCGCATACGAGCCTGAAAAAGGATTTTCTGGAGATTTGCAATCAGCGCACTGAAATCAGAGCACGGCGATGGCGTCGATCTCAACGAGAGCGCCCTTCGGAATGTTGTTGCCGCCGAACGCGACGCGGGCCGGCTTCACGGAGCCGATGAAGGTCTGCGCATACACGTCGTCGATCTCGTGGAAGTCTTCGACGTTCTTCATGTAGATGGTGGCGCGGCAGACGTGTTCGATGCCGGTGCCTGCGGCGTCAAGAATATGCTTGATGTTCTTCAGTGCCTGGGCTGCCTGCTCGCCGGCGGTTTCGCCAGCCAGTTCGCCGGTGACTGGGTCGATGCCCAGCTGGCCGGAGACGAACACGAAACCGTTGGCCTTCACGGCCTGGCTGTATGCGCCCAGCGCCGCCGGGGCTTCAGAAGTCGCAACCGCTTCCATCTTCTCGCTCATAATGTTCTCCTTTGAAGAACGTGTTATTGCATCTTGCTTGCGTTCAGGCCGCGGCAAACCACGACAACGCAATCTCAAGCAATCACTGTACCCATGGAATCGACACGCATCGCCCCATGTTCCAAATACCGGCTCCCTGCCCCGGCCCTTCACATGTCTTTGTGGTGGGCTTGATGGGGATCGAACCCACGACCTTCTGTTCCGGAGACAGACGCTCTATCCACTGAGCTACAAACCCGTGCGTCAAACTACTTTACACTGCCTTGAGATGAAAGCGACACTTTTTACGGAAAAACGATCTTCGAATCTCGGATCATTATTGCGAAAACATAGCTACGGCGGGTCTTTCGACAGCAAACCCAACCCTAAAACGGGAAAAACGGGGATAGAAAGGGGAAGGAACGAGAGAAAGCGGGGGCCACAACGAAATTTGTAGCAACATAACACCATTTGAAGCGTCTTTTCCACTAGACTGAAAATATGGTTGAGGATTCAGGCAGAAATATAGGCGATTTCGAATACACGCGCCGTTTTTTCTGCCGTGCCCTGCCGACACAGTTGGATGATAACGACAGTCCGACGCTGATCATACAAAGTTATTACGTGCATCAGGATAATTACGCGCTGCGCGTGCGATTGAAAACAAAGTCCGTCCGCATTGCCATGACTCCGGACCTCGACCCGCTGGCTGTGCTCGAAAAGTATCGCGACGAATTCCGGCTTGGATCAGTCACCGTGAAAGGGCCGTCCGTGGGAGGCACGCGATATGAGGCGAGCCGCGATTTGGATTCGCGCATCGCAGGGGAGCTCATCAAACGCGGCGGACACGTGACCATCAAAAACCGTTTCACCGACTGGATCGATGAGGACGGCTGGAACATCGACGTGTTCGGAGGCACCAACGCTCCCCTGATCATTGCGGAAGCGGAACGTATCGGGCCGGTCACCAATCTGGTGATCCCGAAATTCTGCACCACCGAAATCACCGACCAATCGCGGTTCAGCAATGAAGGGCTTGCCGCGAATCCATATTCACGATGGAAATCCGAATTCGAAGACGAACTGGAAGCAGACGGACCGCAATTCCTCGACTATTTCGGCACCAACCGTATGGAATAAGTCTTTTAAAAAACAACCGTAGGCCGTAAAGAACGATGTAGTTGCGCAGCCTACGGTTGAGCGGTACCTAAAACGGTACCTAAAGTCAATAAACGAGTCAGTACATGAGCGTGGCGAGGCGACGGCGGGCGCGCTTCAAACGCTCGTCGGTTGGCTCAGGAATCGTGAAATATTCCAGCAGACGCTTGCGCACCGGTTCAATATCGGCCTTATGGCCGGCCGCAACGAAATCCAGCAAACGATCGAACGCATCCTGAATCTGACCGCCGATCATATCAATGTCAGCGACGGCAAGCTGTGCTTCAACATCATCGGGATTGTCGGCAGCGGCGGCACGCACCTCACGCACGTTCGCATTGGCGGAACGTGCCAACCGCAACGCATTCGCACGCTCGCGGGCCCCACGCGCAGGTTTCGGATCGGCTTCAAGCACCTTCCCGTACGCGGCTGCGGCGCCAGCGTAATCGCCCTGCTGTGCCAGCATATACGCCTCCTGATGCTCCGGAGGCACCTGCTCCTGGGCGCCGGCAGCGGAAGCCGAGTTTGCCGCATCGGAATTCGGATCGCCGGAATACGGCGCGGAACCGGTCACACCGGCCTGCTGCGCGGCTGCGACCAGATTCGGAATCACCGTATCCACGATCTGCTGCATTTCCTCAGCGGACGGCAAGCCCTGCAAAATCGGCATCGGACGGCCGTTGATCAACGCGAACAATGCAGGCGCGCCCTGCACTTGGAACGCCTGCGCGATCGAAGGATTCGACGCGATATCGATACGAGACAGCTGAATCTGGCCGTTCAACTGGTTCACGGCATTGCCCAGCTGACGTGCCATATCGAACAGGCGGTCATCGGTCGGCACCCACAGCAGCAACAGGATCGGGAACGTGGCCGACGTCTGCACCATGGCCTGGAACGTGTTCTCCGTGGTGTCGATCACGTAACCGCCGGCGGCCGGAGCACCACCAGCCTGCCCCGGTTCGGCCTTCACCTGATGCTTCAACGCTTCAAGATCGACGGCTCCCGCCAAGGAAACTCCCGGATTAAACGGCCTTTGACCTGCCATGCTTGCCTCCTAGATATCAACAATCAACAACATTAAGCGCCCAGCGCAACACACATTGCAAACGTTCGCCCCAAGCTTACGCGCATTCGTGCGACTGTCACGATCACAGTGCCTCAACACGAACCGGCTGGCGCTCGGAACCGACTGCAGTGATCTTCGCGTCAGAATTTGCCGGAGGCACGTACAGCGCGACCACATTCACATACGTGGTTTTCATGGTGCTGGTGGCCTGACCGTCGCCAAACAGCGCTTTTTCCGCATCGGAAGCAGGCTGCGACTCACGGCCGGAGCCAGCTGAACGCGTCCATTCGGAATTGATCTGCGCCACCACCAGATCGCCACCATCCGCGGAACGCATAACGCTGATGGCACCGTCAACCGGTGTGAACACCTGCTGCTGCGATCCCTCGTTCAACTCCATGGCCTTCTGCACCTGTTCGGTCAGATCGGCAAGCTTCGTACGCAAATCGTCGTCGGCAAACTTCTGCGCATACTGGCTGGACGCACCATTCTGCAACACGTCGGCATACGCGGCGACCGCATCCTTCGGAGTCATGACCAGACCGGTGTCTTTTTCCGTTCCCTGCTCGCTACCGGTTTTGGAAATCTCAAAACTCGGCATCTTCACGCCCGAAAACAGTCGTGCCACACCCCACAACTTGTAGTTCTGACGTGCGGAATCCTGGCGGAACACCAGCAGACGCTTGGACTGCTGGTCATCCGTGGTGGAAGTGATGGAAAACACCGAACGCGGCCATCCACTGTCCGTGGAAATCACGGCCTGCGCAAGATCAGTTGGAATCGTGGTCTTGCGGTCAAGATTGCCCGTGACCTGCGCCACATGAAGTTCGCTGGTGCGAATCTCAAGTTCCGGCCCCTCCAAAATCGAACCGAGGGCGTCGATATTGCGATCGTTATTGCACTGGTCAAGCGTTTTGAGAATATTCGTACGGATGGTTTTCTCTTGCTTGGCGGTCAGATTCGGCGCATCTTGACGTTGCGTGGTTTTCGGCTGCGGCAGCTGCCCCTCGCATCCGCACATGCCAACGACCATTCCCAATGCGAGCACGGCCGCCGCGATTACGTTGAAACGCTTCTTCATCACTTGGCCTCCTCGTTGTCAGGTTCGTCGGACTTGTCGTTGTCGGATTCGTCGTTTTCGGATGTTTCGTTGGATCCGACCGACTCGGTCGTTACGGCCATTTCGTCAACTTCGTTGGGCACGTTGATTTCATCGGATACCGCGAATTCTACAGATCCCGAGGCCGCTGCGGCCGCACTGCTTTCCTCTTGTGCGAGACGTGCGAAATATGCGGCAAGCTCATCTTGCGAAATCACGGAAGTCTGTTCGAAATCGTCGTTTTCTTCAACACCATCAGCGGCAGCGTTCTGCTGATCGGCAACGAGATTGCGCGCGCCGGGATCGACAATCGTAGGCTGCGCAACTTCGTTTTGGCTATTTCCCGAACCACTCGCGCGATGCCCAGCATGACGACGACGCTTACGCTTCGGCCCGCTCTTTTCGCTACGGGCGGCACTCGCTTCGGCGTTCTTCACCCATGCGGCAACCTCGTCATCGTCACCCTGCGTGGAACCGATGCCGTCAACCATGGCAAACGCGCGCTTGTTGCGACGCTTATGCGGAGGCATGGCAAACACGGAAGCCGAAAGCACCGCAAGTATCGCCAGCAATCCGCCGGAAAGATAGAACGGCATGGCGAAATTCAGCATCGAACGACGGTTCCAATCAAGCGCGACCGAACCTCCCTTGCGATTGCCATAATCGATAATCGCAACGGAATCCTCGGCATTATTCGTATTAGCACCCTTGAACTGCATATCAACGGAACCGGCATTGCATTTGACGGTGCGCCACATGTCGGAATCCTGGAAGGCGACCTGGCCTTCGGAATTATCGGCGGTGCCCTGAGCCGTGGTCTTCAGCGTGGACAGGGTGGACCAGTCGGACAGTCCGGTGACGCGCGTGTATTTGGATCCCGCGATCCATCCGGCGATATCGCGGGCGGAACCGATGGCGATGCACACGTTCGCGGATTTGTCGCGCGACTTCGCCGAAATGGTGACGCGATCGTCAACCAATTGCAGCACATTCGGATCGGTGACCACATACTGCGATCCCGTAACCGAGGCGGACGCCGTGACCTGTGCCGAGGGCTTCCAAATCGTCGCGTTCAAGACGCCAAGCACGATGCAAGCAATGGCAAGCAAGCCGAAAATAGGCGTGACAATGCCGCGCATAATCTTGGCGTGTCGCGTGGGACCCGCCTTGGACTGCGGCTTTTCCTGTTCTTCCTGCAATAAAGTCATAGCATTCACTATTCTACATTGCCTCTCTGCAAAAGCCTGAAAAAACTATGAAAATCAATGATTGCCACTAAAGTGGAACCTATGCGCAAATCTACTCTTTTCAAAGCCGTCGCAGCCGCCTGCACAACGATCATGTGCTTGGGTTTCGCGGCATGCGGAAGTTCCGACACGAAGTCTGATTCCTCCTCCGATTCATCTTCGTCTTCTTCCGATTCCTCGTCGAAGATGAATCAGATCGCCGGTGTGACCGCCACGGGCAAGCCCGGTGAGAAGCCGACTGTCTCCTTCAAAACCCCTATGACGGTGGAAGACAACAGCTACGTCGTATTGCAGAAAGGCAATGGCGACCAGATTGAAGACGGCGACCGCATATGCACGCAGGGTATCGCCATCAATGTCAAGGATGGTTCCGAACTCATGAGCACCTGGGAGAAAAACACCCCCGATTGCTCTACGGTAGTCACCTCCGACACCAGTCAGATGACTGAGGATTATTACAACATTTTCAAGGATCAGAAGCTTAACGCCACGCTTGCGTTCGGTGTGAACGATTCGAATTCCGCTGGCACCTCCTATTTGATGGTGCTCACGATCGTGTCGAAGTCGAAGGATCTGACGAAGGCAACGGGCACGAAGGTGCTTGACGTTCCTGCCGATCTGCCGAAGGTGACGCTTGCGAAGGATGGCAAGCCGTCGATCGATATGAACGGATACAAGGGTTCCGACACGTTGATCTCGCAGGATTTGATCAGGGGCGAAGGCGCCGAGGTCAAGGATACGCAGACCGTGATCGCGCACTATACCGGATGGCTGCTTGACGGCACACAGTTCGATTCCTCGTGGGATCGCGGTGCTTCGTCGAGCTTCTCGCTTGATGAGGTGATCACCGGTTGGAAGCAGGGCTTGGCAGGGCATACCGTCGGCTCGCAGGTGCTGCTGGTCGTGCCGCCGGACCTTGGCTATGGAGACAAGGATTCCGGCAAGATTCCAGCGAACTCTACGTTGGTCTTCGTAGTCGACATCCTCGCCGCCTACTGATCTACATCACGATTCGCTTATAAAAACTCCCTGCATAACAACAGGGAGTTTTTTATAAGCTAGAAGAGTCGTAGGGAGTCGTCTTCGGCACCTTTCATTTCGTCATAGTCGAGGATCAGGCAGTCGAAGCCGCGGTCCTGAGCGAGCACGCGGGCTTGCGGCGTGATGGTCTGCGCGGCGAAAATGCCACGCACGGGGGCCAACAGCGGGTCTCGGTTCAACAGCTCGCAGTAACGGGTGAGCTGCTCCACGCCATCGATGCCGCCGTTACGTTTGATTTCGATGGCAACATGCTTGCCACTGCCGTCGATGGCCATAATGTCGACCGGTCCGATGGCGGTCGGGTATTCGCGGCGCACCAATGTCGCACCTTCCCCGATGCGTTCGATCTGTTCGGCCAGATACTTCTGCAGATGGTCTTCGACACCGTCTTTGATCAGCCCCGGATCTTCGCCCAAATCGTATGTTTCGTCGGAATAAATATGCTGCAATGTCACTTCGAGCACGTCATTGGATTTATCCGCCGAAGCACGAATGACTTTCTGCGGAACCTCCGTAGTCACGTCGTCGTCGGCATGTTCCGGAGTGATGTCTTTGATGGTGCAGGGCGCCGCCATCCAGTTGAGTGGCTTGTACGAACCAAGTTCGGAGAAAATCAGCAGACTGTTATCGGCTTTGATAAGCAACACACGCTTGGCGAGCGGCAAGGACGCATTCAAACGCCCGGAATATTCGGCAGAGCAATCAGCAACAATAATTCGCACGAGGCACTACCCTACCATGATTGTCGTAAGCCATGAATCCCACGATATGTACAATCCTATTTTTGTTTTGATTAATCTTTTTTTTTAAAAAAAAACAGTCCGTCTGCTGCAACTACAGAATCGCAATCATATGCAATTGCTGCAATCGCAACAGACGGACCGTCAGAAGTATGCTACCGAGTGCTACTCTGCCATCTTGACGTCACGTCCACGCTCAACCGCAACGGTGAGCTTGTTCGAATCGAAGGAGATGAAACCGTCGGTCACTTCGAAGGAGCGACGGCTGCCATCCGGATCCACCACAACGATGGTTCCTTCCTTGATTACGGTCAATACAGGCTCGTGGTTGGGCAGGATGCCCATTCCGCCTTCAGAGGCAGGAATGGTGACGGACTTCGCCGTACCGTGCCACACGGGGTGGTCGGCGGCGACGATGTTCACCTGCATTGTCAATCCGGCCATCACGCACCGTATTCCTTCTGCATGTCGTGCCACTTCTTCTCGAGATCGTCGATGCCGCCGATACCGGAGAATGCCTGCTCCGGAACGTCGTCATACACGCCGTCGCAAATGCGGGTGAACGCTTCGATGGTCTCATCGGCCGGCACGTAGGAGCCCGGACGACCGGTGAACTTTTCAGCGACGTAGAAGTTCTGGCCGAGGAACTGCTCGATCTTACGAGCGCGGTTCACGGTGGTCTTGTCTTCTTCGCCGAGTTCGTCGATACCGATCAGAGCGATGATGTCCTGCAGCTCCTTGTTACGCTGCAGAATCGCCTTGACGCGGTTCGCGCAATCGTAGTGAGCCTGGCCCACGTAACGCGGATCAAGGATTCGCGAGGTGGAGCTCAGCGGGTCCACTGCCGGATAGATACCCTTGGAAGCGATGTCACGGGAAAGCTCGGTGGTTGCATCCAAGTGGGCGAAGGTCGTTGCAGGAGCCGGGTCGGTGTAATCATCGGCCGGCACATAGATGGCCTGCAGCGAGGTGATGGAGTGACCGCGGGTCGAAGTGATGCGCTCCTGCAGGGCACCCATTTCGTCAGCCAGGTTCGGCTGGTAGCCCACTGCGGACGGCATACGGCCGAGCAGGGTGGACACCTCGGAACCAGCCTGGGTGAAACGGAAGATGTTATCGATGAACAGCAGCACGTCCTGATTTTGCACGTCACGGAAGTACTCTGCCATGGTCAGTGCGGTCAGCGGCACGCGCAGACGGGTACCCGGCTGCTCATCCATCTGGCCGAAGACCAGTGCGGTCTTCTCAAGAACGCCAGCCTCATCCATTTCGCCGATCAGATCGTTACCCTCACGGGTACGCTCGCCGACGCCAGCGAACACGGACACACCACCGTGGTTCTGCGCGACTCGCTGCATCATTTCCTGAATAAGCACGGTCTTGCCGACG
>OKVN01000760.1_pt1 | contig 11044 bp, 12 predicted proteins | sample 1606961 | NCBI WGS metagenome assembly OKVN01 (sample SAMN03281020, study PRJEB24777) | human gut metagenome | isolation source: fecal sample PR170 from 1 month old male Malay infant, vaginal delivered... | place: Singapore | collected 2005-12-29 | reverse complement strand
AAAGTCGCATAATGTCTAAAATTTGGTCTAAAGAAGAAACTCTATGGAGTTTTGCCTTATATGGCACTGCAGTAGGCGCTGGGACGCTATTTCTACCGATCCAGCTGGGTTCGGCTGGCGCCATTGTCCTTTTCATCACCGCGCTGGTCGCCTGGCCGCTCACCTACTGGCCTCACAAAGCGCTGAGCCAGTTTATTCTCTCGGCCAATATCGCGCCGGGAACCGGGATCACCGGCGCAGTAAATCACTACTATGGTAAGAAAATTGGCAACCTGATCACCGGGCTCTATTTCCTCGCCTTCTTTGTGGTCGTGCTGATCTACGCCGTGGCCATCACCAACTCGCTGGCCGAGCAGGTGGCACATCGCACGCCGATGACGCCTGCGCTACGCGCGCTGCTGAGCCTGGGGGTCGTGCTGGTCCTTAACCTGATCTTTCTCATGGGCCGGCAAATCACCATCAAGGTGATGGGCTTTCTGGTCTTCCCGCTTATCGCCTGCTTCCTGTTTCTCTCCCTCTATTTAATCCGCGACTGGCATCCGGAACATCTCACCAGCCAGATGCAGTTCAGCTCGCAGACGCTCCACCAGGTCTGGATCTCCATACCCGTGATGGTTTTCGCTTTTAGCCATACGCCGATCATCTCGACTTTTGCTATCGACCAGCAGGAGAAGCACGGCGACCTGGCCATGGGTAAATGCAAAAAAATCATGAAGGTGGCCTATACCATCATCTGCGCCAGCGTGCTGTTTTTCGTCTTCAGCTGCCTGCTGGCCATCCCGGCGACCTATATTGAGACCGCCCGCGATCAGGGGGTGACCATCCTCTCCGCCCTGTCGATGGTGCCGGGCGCGCCGGGCTGGCTGGCGGTGACCGGCATTATTGTCGCCGTGGTCGCCATGTCGAAATCCTTTCTCGGCACCTACTTCGGGGTCATTGAAGGCGCCAGCGAAATCGTCAAAAGCTCGCTGGGCCTGATGGGCGTGCGCAAGAGCCGCGCCTTCAACCGCGCGATGTCGATCATGCTGGTCTCTGCCTTCACCTTTGCGGTGTGCTTTATCAACCCGAATGCGATCTCGATGATCTACGCCATCAGCGGACCGCTTATCGCCATGATCCTGTTTATCATGCCCACGCTGTCAACCTGGCTTATCCCGGCGCTGAAGCCGTATCGCTCGGTGGGTAACGCCATCACTCTGGTGGTCGGCCTGCTCTGCGTCTCCGTGATGTTCTTCGGCTAATCCGTCTCCGGCGACAGCGGCTTGCCTGAGCCGCTGTCGCACATTCTGACAATATTCTCACCCTTCTCTTCCTTGTTAGCGCATTACACTTACGGCTTAGCCACCGTGAGGAGAGTTCCTATGTCCAGTGTCACCTTATCCGGTCGCGGCACGCTCGGCGATCGCCAGGTCTATCGGTTGGGTTACGGCGCCATGCAGCTGGCCGGCCCCGGCGTTTTCGGCCCGCCGAAAGATCCAGAAGAAGCGGTGCGCGTGCTGCAGGCCGCCGTCGAAGCCGGGGTAAACCATATCGATACCTCGGATTTCTATGGCCCCCATGTGACCAATCAGCTGATCCGCAAAGCGCTCCACCCCTACCCCGACGATCTGTGCATTGTCACCAAGGTCAGCGCCCGTCGTGACGAGAAAGGCAACTGGCTGCCGGCCATGTCGCCCGCTGAACTGACCCAGGCCGTCGAGGACAATTTGCGTCACCTGGGGCTCGACGTGCTGGAGGTGGTGAACCTGCGCAGTATGCTGAGCCCCCACGGCCCGGTAGAAGGGTCGCTGGAGGCGCCGCTCGCCACCCTGCTGGAGCTGAAGGAGCGAGGATTGATCCGCCATATTGGCCTCAGCAACGTGACGGCAAAGCAGGTGGCGGATGCACAGAAAATGACGCCTATCGTCTGCGTGCAAAACCTCTATAACATTGCCCATCGCGCCGACGACGCGCTGGTGGATGCGCTGGCCGCCCAGCACATCGCCTGGGTTCCCTTCTTCCCGTTGGGCGGTTTTACTCCCCTGCAGGCGCAGGAGCTGAACGAGGTCGCGGCCTCGCTTGAGGCGACGCCGATGCAGGTCGCCCTCGCCTGGCTACTCCAGCGCGCGCCCAATATTCTGCTGATCCCAGGCACCTCATCCCGGACGCACCTGGCGGAAAATATTGCCGCCGCCGGGCTAATTTTGCCGGCGGATGCGCTGCGCACCCTGGATAATATCGCCACCCGCAAGCATCCCTGACCCGTCAGGCCGAAAGGAGGGAACGACTTCCCTCCTCAATATTTGCCTGGAAAAACCTCATCACTGCTGGCACTATAGATCCTACAAATGGGGCGTGATCGACGATCGTTCTCTCATTATCCCCGTTAATTAAACTTAAGTTTTTTATCCTTCGACCGGTCTCCAGCTTGGAGGCCGTTGTCGTTTTTGTCATGACCAAAATTTGAAACGCTTGATTACAGGAAACACAATATCGAATTCCAAGTTTATACATATCAATCTGGCTGCAAAGATAGTCAATAACATCAAACGCTCATAAAAACATCTGATTAACCCAATCAGAATGTTGCTATTGCTATAAGAAAAATCAAACGCCTCACGACAACTATTTACAAGGGATGCATATGACAGAGGGAACGATAAAGACCAGTAAGTATGAAATTATTGCTATTTTCAGAGAGGAGTTGCGCAAACGTACTGAAATTGAAATATTTTTTAACAACACCAGTATCATAACCCAACTGACGCGCGTGGACTTTGCCGAGTTCCATATTCAGACCCATCGCAAAATCCCGCCCGGGCATAAAATTCGCTTTCTCCTGCATAGCGATTCAGGGAAAATAGAGTTTAATGCGGCCCTGACAAAACATGACAATAGCGGTGTCGATAAAGGTATCCGCTACGCCTTTTCCTTGCCTGAATGCCTGCAGGTGGTGCAGCGTCGCCGCGATCCCCGCTTTCGTTTACGCCACGAGCATGATTTTTATTGCCGCGGTCGCCATAAAAATGGCGAAAACTATCTTTTCGACATCAAGGACATTTCAGACGGCGGTTGCGCACTGATGACCAAAACGCCGAATCTGAAATTCCTCAGTCATAACGCATTGCTGAAAAACGCCGTACTGATGCTGGCGGAATATGGCGAGATCACCATCGACCTGGTGGTAAAGAATGTCATTATTATCACCCTTGATGACCCTAATGAAGAGAGCGAAAGCTACTATCAGATATCCTGCCAGTTTAAGTTCCGCCATCTCGACGACCAGCGCAGAATAGAGAAAATTCTGCTGGACCTGATCTTAGAAGCCAAGCGAAAAAAGAGAATCTGATACCCTTGGAAAGTATATTGCTGTACACCAATGATAATCTCATTGGTCACTCAATCTATCACTACCTTATTGATAGTCATGAAAACGCCACCCGTTTTGGCTATGACGAAGTCATCCATGGGAAACAGCTGCCTGAGGCCCAAACGGTTATTTTCAATTTAATCAATAAGGATATTTCTGCCATCAGAATCGTTGATCTATTGAATGCGCTCCGCCTTTCCCTGCAACGCTGCCAGCAGCCGGTGCTGATGATAAAAAGCGACATTGCCGGACTGTGCAGAGAGTTAATAACCGTCGATAATGCCATGATTATTAGTGAAAAATCGCCGCTATCTATGTTTGCTTCTATTATCCAGCGGGCGAAGGGCGCCAGCGAACAACCGCCGCGACGATTGCGCAAACAACTGTCGCCGCGGGAGTGCCAGATCCTCGAGCTGCTGATTGCCAACAATAATAATAAGCGGATTGCCGCCCTGCTCGGCATTGCCCATAAAACGGTCCACAGCCATCGAATCCATATCATGCAAAAGCTGGGCATTGATAATTCCCGCACGATGAACCAGCGTATTGCCGCCCTCCATCAATGCTAAATTACGCAGAGGTAAATCAATAGCGGATAAAGCGTACTTATTCGTTGTTGATTTACATTTCCTGCCATTCCCATTAATCATCAGGTAGCCTATAATTAACCTATCCTCTGCTTATTGTCTGACTAACCTCGTGAAGAGGGATAATGAACACTAAAATATTCGAAGACAACATTTTATCTCGTAATGATATCGCTGTACGCTACGTCTTTCAGAAAATGTTTTCCCCACAAGGTACCTTAGTCGCGGTTGAATGCTTAAGCCGCTTCGATAATCTTCCCGTTTCGCCAGAATATTTTTTCCGCCATGCCACCGCGGCAGTTCGTGAACGTATTTTTCTCGAGCAACTGGGGTTGATTGAACAGCATAAAACATGGTTTTTACGTAACCATATTTCCGCTACCATTAACGTTGATGACCATATCCTGACTCTGCTGCGCCAGAAGGAAATAAAAGAGAAAATCGCCGCCCTGACCTGCGTCCATTTTGAAGTGACCGAAAACGCCGAGAAACTTCTGAATAATTCCCTGGCCGCCTGGCAAAGCCCGCAGGATACCTCGCTGTGGCTCGATGACTTCGGCTCTGGCTACGCGGGGATTAACGCCATCAGCGGTTATCATTTTGACTATGTCAAAATTGATAAAGATTTTTTCTGGCATCTGATGCGCAAAGAGTCCGGCCGTCAGCTGATGGATGCGCTGGTCACCTTTTTATCCCGCAATCATCACAACGTGATTATTGAAGGCGTGGAAAGCGAAGCCCATAAAAAATGGCTGCAGGGTATGGAGTGGTTTGCTATTCAGGGGCATTACTGGCAGGAAGTCAGCATTGAGCAACTGGTCGCCGACGATATTGGCATATAAAAAAGCCGGGCTTGCCCGGCTTTTTCGTCCCGCTTAATTATAAACTAATTCCCACGTTGCCCAGCTGGTAATTGGCCCGCTGGTGGCGCTTTTCGGGGTCGGCGAAACGTAGCCCACATAATAGGTGAACAGGCCGCCGCTGACCGCGTTTTCCTGCAAACGCACCTGATTTTGCTGCGGATCCGCAGGGACAATTTTATTACTCTTATCCAGCGTATTATTATCATTGGTCGACAGCGCCAGATAAATATTCTGCGCGCCGTCTGGCAAGGTATTGGCCAGATAGCCCGCGTTCTCATTGCCAACCGCCGTCAGTAAAAAACCGTCGATCCAGCGAACGCTGACCCGTCGCACCTCGTCCTGCGAAGCGGCGCCGCCGTCATGACGTAGCTGGCAGTTTGACAGCGCCAGGGTAAAAGGCTGCGGCTTCATAAACGCGCCGGCCCCGCGATCGTGCACTTCCGCCAGGCTGACCGGCGCCAGCCAGACGTTGCCGCTGCCGGCATTCTGGCCGCCATTGAGCGCGACGCTGCAGGAGATATCCGTCACCCGCCCGGCAAAATCGACCCGTCCGCGGTCGTAATTAGTCTCGAAACCCCACGCCGAGGGGACGGCGAGGCTGCCGCAGAGCAGCAGCCACGCGATAGTATGTTTCGGCAATCCCTTCATTCCCCCTCCCGTATTAATCGTACGTCAGGTTAAAGATCATATGCGACTCCACCTCACCGGTGCTGGTCGTCGGGCCATACTGATAAAAGCGCGCGTGCAGCGGTATGGTGATGTAGCGGGTCTCCTGATTATTCAAGCGGCCAACGGTATATTTCTTATTAAACTGCAGCGGGGATCCATCCTTCAGCACCTGGATGCCGACGCCTTTCGCCATCCCGCTGCCGGCCTTTTCATTCAGCAAGGCGCCCATGGTGGCGGTGGTGCTGGTAGCCAGGGTGCCGGAGAAAGAGGTGCTGATGTTGGCATATCCCGTTTCACTCAGGCCGCCGCTGCACTGCAGCTCAATATTAAAATCCTTCCCGCCCGCGGTGGTGCCAACCCCTTTCAGGTCAGTACGTCTGATGGCGCCCACATCAACATTCATATTTTTCCCACTCAATACCGAACAGGAGGGCGAGACCACGGTGATCGCGTTGGCGCTCAGATAGGTTTCGAGGATCGGGTTACCGCCGCTCTCCCAGTCGTAGGAGGTGTATTTTCCCGCCGCGAGGGTACCGCTGCCGGTGGTTGCCGCAGCCATCGCCATTCTCGTCCTCGGTGAACGGCCGCACCGCTTTACCCTCGTCGCCATTCTGCTGGCGACAGCGGGCGTTGTCAGCATCGCCTTCCGCCCCGGGGAAAGCGGCACGCACTCCCTGCCGGGCAATGCGCTGATCTTTGCGGCTGTCATCTGCGAAGGCCTGTTCATCCTGATCAACAAGCGCCTGAGGACGCCCATTCCGCCGCTTGCCCTTTCGACGCTGATGACAGGCCTTGGGCTGGCGGTGGCCATCGTGCCTGCCTTGTTCGAAATGCCATGGACGGGCGGCATGAGCATTGGATCATTCTGGGCTGTCATCTACTACGCCATTGTGCCGACGGTTGGCGGCTTCCTGCTGTGGTATGCCGGTGCCGCGCGGGTCAGTGGCGCCGAAGCCTCGCTCTTTACCGCCGTGGCACCGGTCTCGGCGGTGATATTCGCCGTCATCTTCCTCGGGGAAACCGTCAACCGGAACCAGATCATCGGCATAGCCTGCGTGCTCCTGGCCGTTGGCGGCCTCGGGCTGCAATCCCTGAAACCGGTCAAATCAGCCTGAGCGCGGCGGCCGGTTCGGACAGGACCGCCGTCATGCGGTTGCTCCTTCTATGATGTCATAGCCGGTGTTGATGATGGTCTTTTCAACCGGGCGTTCGCGGCTTTCCAGGAGTTTTTCGGCGGCGGTCTTGCCGATCAGGAATCGCTTGGAAAGGATCGTCGACAGCGGCAACGGCAAGGCCTGCCCGATATCGAGACCGTTGAAGCCGAAAATGCCCAACTGTTCCTTCGGCGTAATCCCCGCATGCATGCAATGGAAGATGCCGCCCATGGCCATGTCGTCATTGGGGAAGACGACCACATCAAGCCCCGGCGCTTTCCGGAGGATCGCCTCAAGCAGATGGCGTCCAGCCATGGTGGAGCTGCCCCCCTGCACGCGCTCTTCGGCAACCAGCAGCAGACCGGCGTCTTTCAAGGCTGCCCGCAAGCCATCATAACGGGCGCGGGCGCGATCATCGCTGGCAATGCTGTGACCGGCGTAACCGAAACGGCGGTAGCCACGCTGCACCAGATGTTTGCCGGTGTCATAGCCGGCTTGCCAATGCGACATGCCCACGGCGATATCAACCGGATCCCCATCGATGTCCATGAGTTCGGCGACGCGAAAACGCCCATGCTCCAGATGCCGCCGTGCGGTGGCTGTATGATGCAATCCGGCCAGAATCACCGCAGCGGGCTGCCATGCGAGAAAAGACAGGAGAATACGTTCTTCGATCACCGGATCGTAGTCGGTGACGCCGATGACCGGCTGAAACGCTGTTTCCGTCAAAGCCGTGTGGATGCCGCGCAGCACATCCGGAAACACAATATTCGACAAAGAGGGCAGCAGCACGCTCATCAGCGTCGAGCCCGAGGAAGCAAGACTGCCTGCCGCCCGATTGGGAATATAGCCAAGTTCGGCGATGGCGGCGAGGACCTTCGCCCGTGTCGCATCGGCGATCGGCCCCTTGTTGCGGACCACGCGAGAGGCGGTGATATCGCTCACACCGGCAAGCCGCGCCACGTCAGCCAAAGTCGGCGTGTCGGCATTCCGGTGCGCGTTGCGTTTGCGTGGCATGGCATGATCCCGGTGGGATTGAGCAGAATAATGATAGCGCTACCATAAATCGCTTGATGAATGCTAGTGAGTGTGCATAACTTTGTGTTAGCGCTGTCATAAGACCCGCCAGGTCTGGCAGAATAAGACGTTCTGGGAGGATCGGTTCTTGAGTTCAGCGGCAGGTATTGCAGGGATTGGCCATGGCCCAACGGGGCTTGGCATGGCCTTTGCGCCACTGTGTCACTGCGAACCTCGCATGTTCCCCCTCGCGCATAGCGTTTGAACAAAACGGGCGATCTGCCCGCATGACAAAGAGGTTGATTGCATATGCACGTACTGGTCATTGGCGCCGCCGGGATGGTGGGCCGCAAATTGCTGGACAGGATCGCGGCTGAAGAGGGTATCCTGGGCGGCGGCATCGACACGCTGACGCTGGTCGATGTGATCGAGCCGGTGGCGCCCCGCGCCCTCGCCGGTATTTCCACGACAAAAGCGGCCGACCTTTCCGATGCCGGTGTTGCTGAAGGACTGATCGCCAGCCGCCCGGACCTGATCTTTCATCTTGCGGCCATTGATTCCGGTGAAGCGGAAGCGGATTTCGAAAAGGGCTACAAGGTCAATCTCGACGGCACGCGGTTCCTGTTTGAAGCGATCCGGCTGGAAAGCGCCAAGGCACCTTAGCGTCCACGTGTGGTCTTCGCCTCCTCCATCGCCGTGTTCGGCACGCCCTTTCCCGACAAGATCGGCGACGAGTTCTTCACCACGCCGCTCACCAGCTACGGCACGCAGAAGGCCATCTCCGAGCTGCTGCTGTCCGACTACAGCCGCCGCGGCTTTTTCGACGGTATCGGCATTCGCCTGCCGACCATCTGCATTCGCCCCGGCAAGCCGAACAAAGCGGCTTCGGGGTTCTTCTCCAATATCCTGCGCGAGCCGCTGGCGGGGCAGGAAGCCATTCTGCCCGTGGACGAGAGCGTCCGGCACTGGTTCGCCAGCCCGCGCTCCGCGGTCGGCTTTTTCGTGCATGCGGCAACGCTCGACCTGGAAAAAGTCGGGCCGCGCCGCAACCTTTCAATGCCCGGCCTTTCCGCCCTCGTCGGCGAAGAGATTGCAGCCCTGAAACGCGTGGCGGGTGAAAAGGCGGTCAAGCTGATCCGGCGCGAACCGGACGCGACCATCCAGAAAATCGTGGCAGGCTGGGCGACGGATTTCGACACGCGGCGCGCGGCCGCGCTCGGGTTCAAGGCGGAGACCGTCTTTGACGACATTATCAAGGCGCATATCGAAGACGAACTGGGCGGAACACTATGAGCAATTATCAGGATTCAGGCAGAGGCAAGATCGCACTGGTGACCGGCGGCGGCACGGGCGTCGGCAAGGCGATTTCCGTGGCACTGCTCGGTGTCGGCTGGACCGTCGTCATCACCGGGCGGCGCAAGGACGTGCTCGATGAAGCAGCAAGGACACTGGCCGCCGAGACCAAGGGAGCGGTCAATCCCATTGTCTCCGATGTCAGCGATCCCAAATCCGTCGCCGCACTGTTCGAAGCCGTCAAGGCGGCCTATGGACGGCTGGACCTGCTGATCAACAATGCCGGGATCAATGTGCCGAATGTTGCCATGGAAGAGGTGACGGTCGAGCAGTGGAACGCCATTGTCGGCGCCAATCTGACCGGCGCATTCCTGTGCACGCAGCAGGCGCTGAAACTGATGAAGGCGCAGACGCCGCGCGGCGGGCGCATCATCAACAATGGCTCGATTTCCGCAACGACGCCGCGGCCGAATTCAGCGCCCTATACAGCGACGAAACACGCCATCACGGGTCTGACCAAGTCGACCGCGCTGGATGGGCGGCCCTTCGACATTGCCTGCGGCCAGATCGATATCGGCAATGCCACCACCGAAATGACGTCGAAAATGGCGGGCGGCGGGCTGCAGGCCCACGGCGAGACGGCAAGCGAGCCAACCATACCGGCGCACTATATCGGCGATGCCGGCGTCTACATGGCCGGCTTGCCGCTGGAGGCCAATGTGTTGTCGCTGACTGTCATGGCGACGAAAATGCCACTGGTCGGCCGGGGATAGTATTTTCGCGCGGTGTTTTGGGAGAAGCACCGTTGGGCACATTTCAGGGAGGAACAGGCATGGCATCAGTCGAATTCGCCAATGTCAGAAAATCATTCGGGACGCATCCGGTTATCAAGGGGGTTGATATCGAGATCGCCGATGGCGAGTTCGTCATTCTGGTCGGGCCGTCGGGCTGCGGCAAGTCCACGCTGCTGCGCATGCTGGCGGGGCTGGAGAATATTTCCGCCGGCGAAATCCGCATCGGCGGACAGGTGGTCAATGGTCTCGCGCCGAAGGAGCGCGACATCGCCATGGTGTTCCAGAACTATGCGCTCTATCCGCACATGACCGTTGCCGACAACATGGCCTTTTCGCTGACGCTGAAAGGTGCCGCCAAGGCCGAGATCGACAAGCGCGTCAAACCGGCAGCGGAAATTCTGGGCCTCACCCACCTGCTCGACCGCTTTCCCCGGCAATTGTCCGGCGGCCAGCGCCAGCGCGTGGCGATGGGCCGCGCCATTGTCCGCGATCCGCAGGTATTCCTGTTCGATGAGCCGCTCTCCAATCTCGATGCGAAACTGCGCGTCGCCATGCGCGCGGAAATCAAGGAACTGCACCAGCGGCTGAAGACGACCACCGTCTATGTGACGCATGACCAGATCGAGGCCATGACCATGGCCGACAAGATCGTTGTCATGCATGACGGCATCGTCGAACAGATCGGGGCGCCACTCGAACTCTATGACCAGCCGGCCAATCTGTTCGTCGCCAGCTTCATCGGCTCACCCGCCATGAACATGATCAAGGGCAGGCTGGACCCGAATGATGCGCTGAAATTCGTGACGGAGAAGGGTGTTGTCCTGCCGGTGGCCAAGGCACCCGAAAGCGCCAGGGGACGCGCCCTGATCTACGGACTGCGGCCCGAGCACATGACGATTGCCGATGGCGGCATTCCGGCAAACGTCGTGGTGATCGAGCCCACCGGATCGGAAACCCAGATGATCATGCGCATCGGCGGCGACGACATCACCGGCGTGTTCCACCAGCGCATCAATGCCCGTCCGGGCGAGACGGTCGGCCTGTCGATCCACGCCGAGGCGACGTATCTCTTCGACGCGGAGAGCGGCAAGCGCCTCGTCTGAAAACCACCAAGCGGCACCTGCCAGTCGGGGAGCGTGTGCCGGTCATATAAGCCCCCGGAAAGCATGGGCGGAAGCGGGAGACGTTCCGGACATGCTTGTGAAACCCCAAGGAGGAGCATCCATGACCATCAACAGACGACATCTTCTCGGCGCTTCTGCCGGACTTGTGGCCGCTGCCGGGTTGAACCGGCTGGGCCTTACCCCGGCCTTTGCCC
>OKVN01000758.1_pt1 | contig 11056 bp, 9 predicted proteins | sample 1606961 | NCBI WGS metagenome assembly OKVN01 (sample SAMN03281020, study PRJEB24777) | human gut metagenome | isolation source: fecal sample PR170 from 1 month old male Malay infant, vaginal delivered... | place: Singapore | collected 2005-12-29 | reverse complement strand
TTTCCGGTTTTTTGTATGTTAATTATAAAGGAATATTGTAATGAGTACTCTACTAAAAAGTGCTGCGCTCGTGCTGTGCGCAGGGGTGAGCTGCGCGCAAGCAACTGAATCAGCCAAACAGTGGGAATTTAATATCGGGGCCATGTATGAAATTGAAAACGTCGAAGGTCAGGGCGACGATAAAGATGGATTATATGAACCCTCCGTGTGGTTTAATGCCACTTGGGATGCATGGACCATTTCGCTGGCTATGTATCAGGAAGGGCCGGTTGATTACAGTAGCATGACGCGCGGCACCTATTTCGATCGCCCCGAGGTAGAATTACGCTATCGTATTATTGGTACCGATGATTTCACGCTGGGACTGACGGGTGGTTTCCGTAATTACAGCTATCATTTCAAAGATGAGGATGGCGCGAAAGCGGGCAGCGCAAATATGCAGCGCTATAAAATTCAACCGGACTGGGATGTAAAATTAACCGATGACTGGCGTTTTGGCGGATGGTTTGCCATGTACCAGTTTGCGAATGACCTGGCAAAAACCGGTTATTCTGACAGCCGTGTTGAAACGGAAACCGGTTTTACCTGGACAATTAACGAAACCGTCTCTGCAAAAGTTAATTACTATTTAGAGCGGGGTTTCAATATGGACAGTTCACGTAATAACGGTGAATTCTCCACTCAGGAAATTCGCGCCTATCTGCCGATTTCATTGGGTCAGACGACACTAACGCCTTATACCCGTCTGGGACTCGATCGCTGGTCAAACTGGGACTGGCAAGACGATCCTGAGCGTGAAGGACATGATTTCAACCGTTTGGGTATGCTGTACGCCTATGATTTTAACAATGGTTTATCCATGACGCTGGAATATGCCTACGAATGGGAAAACCATGACGAAGGGGAAAGTGACCGCTTCCACTATGCCGGTATCGGCGTGAATTACGCGTTTTGATAACACTTCACCAGGGGCGTTTGCCCCTGGTTTTTAGCGTAATGAAGCCGCATCTGAAAAATGCGTTTCAACCAATACCTTATGCGGGGCAGGTTTACCCGCAATGCACCTGAACAACAAATCGCAGCTCTCTTCGCCCAGCTTTCTCGTGGGGATATCAAAACCGCCTGGTGCAGGGGTTAAAATGAGAGATAGCATCGGGTCGCTGTATCCTGCCATTGCGACCTGTTCCGGGATCGTCAGATTTAGCTCATCCGCGGCACGATAAAGACTTAGCAATTTCATGCTGTCCGTCGCAAAAACTGCATCAGGCGGGTTGTCTGATGAGAGTAGCTGACAGGCCGCCTGAAGCGCGCTTTCATGGGTATATCCGCCATCAATAACCCAGTCCGGATTAATCGCAATACCGTGCTTCTCAAGGCTCGATTTATAGCCCGCCAGGCGATCGATAGAAACGTGATAATCGAGCGGGGCATGCAGGCAGGCAATTTTAGTGCGACCATGTTTGATAAATGAGTCGGTTAATATGGCGCTGTCGTGGAAATTATCCGTGTCGACAGAATAGATATTCTGGTAATTGCCTTCCACTTTACCAATAACGACCACGGGCACACCGTATTCGTCCAGCGTCGCGAAAAAAGACTCGTTCGCCGGCGAGCTTAGCATGATGATCCCTTTGATCATCTTCTGCTTTATTTTACCCACGCATTTTTGCAGATCATCTTCGCTGCTTTTGGACGTTTGTAAAATAACATCAAAACCTTCTTCTTCTGCTTTTGCCGTTATGGCATGCAGTACATCAGAGAAAAACGGATTCCCTGCGGTGGTTTTGGTTGAACGGGTCGAAATAACCATAATGGCGTCGAAGCCAGAAGAGGTGAGTGCGCGGGCAAGTTTATTCGGTTGATAATTTAATTCTTCTATCGCCTTCAACACCTTTTCGCGCGCTTCAGGAGAAATATTCGTTTGTTTATTCAGAACGCGCGACACGGTTGATTTCGAAACGCCAGCAACGCGGGCAATATCATAGATGGTGGGTGACATACACCTTACTCACTCCAGACGGACAGCAATTGCGCCCATCTTACTGGAGAGAAAACGGCAATAGCAATAATTAAGAATTGATAATCAACGATCTGCCCCAATTTACTGTATTCTGAAGTGACTTTTTTCAGGGTTCCAGGCAATGAAGGACGGCGATGAAGCGACTTAAAAACGAATTCAATTCTCTGGTGAACCGTGGCGTTGATCGCCATTTGCGTCTTGCCGTGACGGGGCTGAGCCGCAGCGGTAAGACAGCATTCATTACGGCGATGGTCAATCAGCTGTTGAACCTGCATGCAGGGGCGCGCCTGCCACTGCTTAGCGCAGTGCGCGAGGAGCGGTTGCTGGGGGTGAAACGCGTACCGCAACGTGATTTTGGCATCCCCCGTTTCACCTATGATGAAGGTCTGGCGCAGTTATACGGGGAACCTCCCGCCTGGCCCACCCCGACGCGTGGCGTGAGCGAAATCCGTCTTGCGCTGCGTTTCCGCTCGAATGAATCCCTGATGCGTCACTTCAAAGAAACGTCCACGCTCTATCTCGAAATTGTGGATTATCCGGGAGAATGGCTGCTCGATTTACCGATGCTGGCGCAGGATTACCTGAACTGGTCCCGACAGATGACCGGTTTGTTGCAGGGGCAGCGGGCAGAGTGGTCGACCCAATGGCGCCAGCTTTGCGAAGGGCTGGACCCGCTGGCGCCGGCGAATGAAAACCGTCTGGCCGTCATAGCCGAAGCCTGGACGGATTACCTGCATCAGTGCAAGCAGGAGGGGTTGCATTTCATTCAGCCGGGCCGCTTCGTTCTGCCGGGTGATTTAGCCGGTGCTCCCGCGCTACAGTTTTTCCCGTGGCCGGACGTTGACAGCATCGGCGAATCGAAACTGGCGCAGGCGGACAAGACCACCAACGCCGGTATGCTCCGCGAGCGATACAATTATTACTGTGAGAAGGTGGTTAAGGGCTTTTATAAAAATCACTTTTTACGCTTTGACCGCCAGATCGTGCTGGTGGACTGCCTGCAACCGCTCAACAGCGGGCCGCAGGCGTTCAATGATATGCGGCTGGCGCTGACGCAGCTGATGCAAAGCTTTCATTATGGCCAGCGTACGCTGTTTCGCCGTTTGTTCTCGCCGGTCATCGACAAGCTGCTGTTTGCCGCCACAAAAGCTGACCATGTGACGGTCGATCAGCACGCCAACATGGTATCCCTGCTGCAACAGCTGGTGCAGGATGCCTGGCAGAATGCGGCCTTCGAAGGGATCAGCATGGACTGTCTGGGGCTGGCGTCCGTACAGGCTACGCAGAGTGGGTTGATTGACCTGAATGGCGAGAAAATTCCGGCCCTGCGGGGCAACCGTCTCAGCGACGGCGAACCGCTCACGGTCTATCCGGGGGAAGTTCCGGCGCGTCTGCCGGGCCAGGCTTTCTGGCAAAGCCAGGGTTTTCAGTTCGAAGCCTTCCGTCCGCAGAGCATGAACGTTGATCAGCCATTGCCGCATATCCGTCTGGATGCGGCGCTGGAGTTTTTGATTGGAGATAAATTGCGATGACGGAACCGTTAAAACCACGCATTGATTTTACCGGCCAGCTTGAGCAGACGCCCCATGAGGCGTTTAAAACGGCGCAAACCTTCAGCGGCCCGCAGGCTGACAACTTTGCTCCCGTGCTGGCAGACGAGCCGATGGTTGAAGAGGGGCAGGCGGAAGCGGTGGTTGATGCGGCACTGCGCCCGAAACGCAGCCTGTGGCGTAAGATGGTGACCGCCGGGTTAGCCCTTTTTGGTGTGAGCGTAATCGGCCAGGGCGTGCAGTGGGGCGTCAATGCCTGGCAAACGCAGGACTGGGTGGCGCTGGGGGGATGCGCCGCCGGGGCGTTGATTGTTGGTGCGGGCGTTGGCTCAGTCGTCAGCGAGTGGCGTCGCCTCTGGCGTTTGCGTCAGCGTGCCCACGAACGCGATGAAGCGCGGGATCTGCTGCACAGTCACGGCACAGGTAAAGGGCGTGCTTTTTGTGAAAAGCTTGCGGCTCAGGCCGGGATAGATCACTCTCACCCGGCGCTTCAGCGCTGGTATGCGGCGATCCACGAAACCCAGAATGACCAGGAAGTGGTCACGCTCTATGCGCACATTGTTCAGCCGGTACTGGATGCGCAGGCTCGTCGTGAGATCAGCCGTTCGGCGGCGGAATCTACCCTGATGATCGCCGTCAGTCCGCTGGCAATGGTGGACATGGCCTTTATCGCCTGGCGCAACCTGCGTCTGATCAACCGCATCGCCAGGCTGTACGGCATTGAGCTTGGCTATTACAGCCGACTGCGCCTGTTCAAACTGGTGTTGCTGAATATCGCCTTCGCCGGGGCAAGCGAACTGGTACGGGAGGTCGGGATGGACTGGATGTCGCAGGATCTTGCGGCGCGTCTCTCTGCCCGGGCGGCGCAGGGGATTGGTGCCGGTCTGCTGACGGCACGCCTGGGTATCAAAGCGATGGAGGTTTGTCGTCCACTCCCCTGGATCGATGGCGATAAGCCACGGCTGGGGGATTTTCGGCGCGAACTGATCGGCCAGCTTAAAGAGACGCTCAATAAAAAACCTGCTCAGTGAGGTTTTGTTTACTAATCGTGCGGGCTGTCAATATTTGTTGACAGCCACCTTCCCGAACACCGTGATCTGACATATCATTTTACTGTTATTGGCTTAAACGGTGAATTTCCCATGCGTCTGGAAGTCTTTTGTGAGGACCGTCTCGGTCTGACCCGCGAGTTACTCGATCTTCTTGTTTTACGTAGCATTGATTTACGTGGCATAGAGATCGACCCTGTCGGGCGAATTTACCTCAATTTTGCCGAAATTGAATTTAATACCTTCAGCAGCCTGATGGCGGAAATCCGCCGTATCGCTGGCGTTACGGATGTACGCACCATTCCCTGGATGCCGTCCGAGCGGGAACATCTTGCGCTGAGCGCGCTGCTGGAAGCAATGCCGGAGCCGTTTCTCTCTCTCGATCTGAAAAATAAAGTCGAGCGCGTTAACCAGGCCAGCTGCCAGCTGTTTGCGCAGACTCAGGAAAAACTTATCGGGCACCACGCCACGCAACTGATCACCGGTTTTAATTTCCAGCGCTGGCTGGACAGCAACCCGCAAAATACCCATAGCGAGCATGTCGTCATCAACGGACAGAATTTCCTGATGGAGATCACGCCGGTCTACCTGAAAGGGGAAAATGCCGCGCGGGTGCTGACCGGCGCAGTGATCATGCTGCGCTCCACGGTGCGAATGGGGCGTCAGTTACAGAACCTTTCCAGCCAGGACGTCGGCGCATTCAGCCAGATTATTGCGGTGAGCCCGAAGATGCGTCATGTGATCGACCAGGCGCGCAAGCTGGCAAATCTTACGGCGCCGCTGCTGATTACCGGGGATACCGGTACGGGGAAAGATCTGCTGGCGCATGCTGTGCACATGGCCAGCCCGCGTGCGGCAAAACCGTATCTGGCGCTGAACTGCGCCTCTATTCCTGAAGATGCCGTTGAAAGTGAGCTGTTCGGGCATGCGCCGGAAGGTAAAAAAGGCTTCTTTGAACAGGCGAATGGCGGCTCGGTGCTGCTGGACGAGATTGGCGAAATGTCGCCACGCATGCAGGCGAAACTGCTGCGTTTTCTCAATGACGGCACGTTCCGCCGCGTGGGGGAAGATCATGAAGTTCACGTGGACGTGCGCGTCATCTGCGCCACCCAGAAAAACCTGGTGGAGCTGGTGCAGAAAGGGGTATTCCGCGAAGATCTCTACTATCGTCTCAACGTTCTGACGCTCAATATTCCGCCGCTGCGCGATTGCCCACAGGACATCATGCCGTTGACAGAACTGTTCGTGGCCCGTTTTGCCGATGAGCAGGGCGTGCCGCGTCCGAAGCTCTCTGCCGACCTGGGCACCGTGCTGACGCGTTACGGCTGGCCGGGCAATATTCGTCAGCTTAAAAATGCGGTCTATCGCGCATTAACTCAGCTTGAAGGGTATGAACTGCGCCCTCAGGATATTCTGTTGCCGGATTACGATGCCGGGACGGTCTCGGTAGGCGAAGAGGCAATGGAAGGCTCGCTGGATGACATCACCAGCCGTTTCGAGCGTTCGGTGTTAACGCAGCTATATCGCAGCTATCCGAGCACGCGCAAGCTGGCTAAACGTCTTGGGGTGTCACATACCGCGATTGCGAATAAGTTGCGCGAGTATGGGTTAAATCAGAAGAAGGGTGACGAATAAATAAAAAAGCCTCTTTGCAGAGGCTTTTTTACGTTTAGGCTTTAAGCGCCTCAAGTGCAGCGGTGTAATCCGGTTCGGTAGTGATTTCGTTGACCAGCTCACTGAAAACAACGTTGTCGTTTTCGTCGATCACCAGCACCGCTCGAGCAGCCAGACCCTTCAGCGCGCCTTCGGAAATGGCAATACCGTATTTCTCCAGGAAATCCGGGCTGCGCAGAGTGGAAAGGGTGATGACGTTGCTCAGGCCTTCAGCGCCGCAGAAGCGGGACTGGGCAAACGGCAGGTCAGCAGAAATGCACAGCACTACGGTGTTGTCCATTTCGGTCGCCAGCTGGTTGAATTTACGCACTGATGCAGCGCAAACGCCAGTATCGATGCTTGGGAAAATGTTCAGGACTTTACGTTTGCCAGCAAACTGGCTCAGCGTGACGTCAGACAGATCTTTAGCCACCAGAGTAAAAGGCTGTGCTTTGCTGCCAGACTGTGGGATGGAACCTGCAACAGCAACCGGGTTGCCCTGGAAATGAACGAGTTGTGACATAGATATCTTCCTGTTTACATATAGTTAACGTCGTGGCTAGTGTATGTCATCCGCAGTTAGCACGGCAAACCAATTTTCTGCCTTTCCGGCCTGCAAGGAGTCAGTGATGAGAAGCGTTAAGGTCTATGAAGAAGCCTGGCCATTGCACACCCCGTTTGTGATCTCGCGCGGCAGCCGTAATGAGGCCTGCGTGGTCGTGGTTGAATGTGAAGAGAACGGCGTAAAAGGCGTCGGAGAATGCACCCCTTATCCACGTTACGGAGAAAGCCTGGCGTCAGTCATGGCGCAAATTATGACGGTAGTGCCCGAGTTGCAGGCGGGTCTGACGCGTGAGGCTCTTCAGTTTCGGTTGCCGGCCGGCGCGGCACGCAACGCGATTGACTGCGCACTCTGGAGTCTGGAAGCGGCGAAACAACAAAAACCGCTGCCTGCGCTGCTGGACGTTGCGCTGCCGCAATCGATCGTCACCGCGCAAACGGTGGTCATCGGTGAACCAGAGCAAATGGCCGCCAGCGCTCAGGCGTTGTATGCCACCGGTGCAACCTTATTAAAGGTGAAGCTCGACGATCGTCTGATTAGCGAACGCATGGTCGCCATTCGTGCGGCGGTGCCTGATGCCACTCTTATCGTCGATGCGAACGAATCATGGCACAGCGAAGGGCTGGCAGCCCGTTGTCAGCTGCTTGCCGATCTGGGCGTCGCCATGCTGGAGCAACCCCTCCCGGCAGGAGACGATGCCGCGCTGGCGAATTTTATTCATCCGCTTCCCGTCTGTGCAGATGAAAGCTGTCATACCCGTGCGAGCCTGTCAGCTCTCAAGGGACGCTACGAAATGGTGAACATTAAGCTGGATAAAACAGGTGGATTAACCGAGGCCCTGGCACTGGCACAAGATGCGCAGGCGCAAGGCTTTGCTCTGATGCTGGGCTGTATGTTGTGCACGTCCAGAGCGATCGGCGCTGCGCTCCCGCTGGTGAACAGCGTGCGTTTTGCCGATCTGGACGGCCCAACCTGGCTGGCGGTTGACGTCTCACCCGCGCTGAATTTTACTTCCGGCGTGCTTCATCTTTGAGGCTGCCAGCGCAGGAGATCTGTCATCGCCCGCAGGTATTTTTCGCTCGCTTCATCCGAGGAGATGGGCGGAAACTCTGCGGTGATACAGTGAAGGCTGAGATCTGCGCACCAGCTGCCAAACGACCCGGGTGTTTCATAGCCAACGCTGCTCACCAGAGGTAGAGCAAACGCATCCGCCAGCCACTGCCCGAGCGCCGTATGACGAGGATCTTCAATACAGGCGAGGGGATCGTGGAAAGAGACAACCCAGGCCGGGTGGATCTTATGAATAAGCTGGCATAGCGCCTGAGTCTCCGGTTCGGAACCGGGTTTGTCTCCCGTGAGCAGTACCACATCTCGCTCCTGCGCCGAACTGTTCCAGCGATACACCGTTTCACCGGCGCGCCAGTTTGCCGCCGGGAAGTTCCTGTTCAGGTCAACGCCGCGTGCATTCGCCCGTAATCCAAGCTGACAACCGTCCGGGTTGACGGTCAAAATCACATGATGACGTCGTAAATCGGGGGCCAGCGTACGTAGCGCGCACGAGAGCGTCACGACAGACGAGTTTTCATCGCCATGCGTGCCTGCAATGATTAAGCCGCTATTGCGATCGGCCTTGGGGGCCGGAAACCAGATCAGCGGCGCGCCTAAAAATGAGCGTCCATAATGTTCAGTTCCTGGCGGGAAGGCACCGCGTTCCGTTCTTGGTCGGGTAGTTGCCATAGTAAACCCTGATGATAAAGTCACTTCTGGCAGTGTTGTGCAAAAGCCGCGCTTAATCAAATAGTTTCCGTGTGTGTGGAAAATTGCCTGACATCAACTTTCCAGAGGAAGCATTTGCATTTCTCCGTTTCGAAACAAATAATTACGCATCTGCCTGTTACCTGACATCATTAAGGGGATCGTATGAAGCATCCTGTTTCGCTTCTTTGTACTGCGCTGTGGCTGTGCGGGCTTTCTTCACTTTCATATGCCGCGGAGGTTCCCGAAGGAACGGTTCTGGCGCAAAAGCAGGACCTGGTTCGACATATCAAAGATGAGCCCGCTTCGCTCGATCCGGCAAAAGCGGTGGGATTGCCCGAGATACAGGTGATTCGCGACCTCTATGAAGGGCTGGTAAATCAGAACGAAAAAGGGGAGTTAGTTCCCGGCGTGGCGACGCGCTGGCAGAGCAATGACAACCGCGTCTGGACGTTCACGCTGCGGGATAACGCTAAGTGGTCTGACGGTACCCCAGTGACGGCACAAGATTTTGTCTATAGCTGGCGTCGTCTGGTTGATCCTAAAACAACGTCACCTTTCGCCTGGTTTGCGGCGCTGGCGGGCATTAACAATGCCCAGTCCATCATCGACGGCAAAGCTGCTCCGGATACGCTCGGCGTGACGGCGGTCGATGCTAAAACGCTGCGCGTGCAGCTGGACAAACCGCTACCCTGGTTCAGTAATCTGACGGCTAACTTCGCGTTTTATCCTGTTCAAAAGGCCAATGTGGAGAGCGGTAAGGAATGGACGCGCCCTGGCGCGCTCATTGGCAACGGTGCTTATGTGCTGAAAGATCGCGTGGTGAATGAAAAACTGGTGGTTGAGCCGAATTCACATTACTGGGATAACGCCAGGACGGTGCTTAAAAAAGTCACCTTTGTGCCGATCAACCAGGAGTCCTCGGCGACCAAACGCTATCTGGCGGGCGATATCGATATTACAGAATCGTTTCCGAAAAACATGTACCAGAAGCTGCTTAAAGATATTCCGGGACAGGTTTATACACCGCCACAGCTTGGGACCTATTACTACGCGTTTAACACGCAAAAAGGCCCAACCGCGGATGCCCGCGTACGTCTCGCGCTCAGCATGACTATAGACAGACGTATTATGGCGGAAAAAGTCCTGGGGACCGGTGAGAAACCGGCCTGGCATTTTACTCCCGATGTCACTGCGGGCTTTACGCCGGAAACCTCGCCATTTGAGCAGATGTCGCAGCAAGAGCTGAATGCGCAGGCGAAAACATTGTTGCAGGCGGCAGGCTATGGCCCTCAGCGTCCGCTAAAATTAACGCTGCTGTATAACACGTCTGAAAACCACCAGAAAATCGCGATTGCCGTCGCATCCATGTGGAAGAAAAATCTGGGTGTTGACGTTAAGTTGCAGAATCAGGAGTGGAAAACCTACATCGACAGCCGCAATACCGGGAATTTTGACGTCATCCGTGCATCGTGGGTAGGGGACTACAACGAGCCGTCGACATTCCTGTCGCTGCTGACCTCCTCCCATAGCGGGAATATCTCACGATTCAACGATCCTGCTTACGATAAGATTATTCATCAGGCGACGCTCGAAACCACTGAAAAAGCGCGTAATGCCGACTACAACATGGCCGAGAAGATCCTTACCGAGAAAGCACCGATTGCCCCTATTTATCAGTACACCAATGGACGTCTCATCAAGCCATGGGTTAAAGGTTATCCGATAAATAACCCAGAGGATGTTGCGTACAGCCGTACAATGTATATTGAAAAGCATTAAAAAGAGGTCAGGGCGCTACGTGATTATGGTAAACATCCATTAACTGCATAAGCGCCCGCTCTCAGGGGGCATGATTTTACAGCCTGGTTATTACCGAATATCCCCTTCATATCAGCCCATCACTCATTGTCATGATGAATATCTTCAGAGAGATTCTTTCTCCCGTTTATCGAAAAACGCGTAGTCATTTATTCGCCATTCCTGTAGCAGTATAGTCATTACTGTTTTTAAGATTAAATTTGTCCGATACAGGATTTTTTCATATTCAGGCTATTTATTGAATTAAAACCTTATTTCTCTGCGCTGTTACGAGTTGTGTTAATAAATGCATTGATGTAAATCAATTATTCAACCTCATGGAATAATAAGTTCAATATTTCCAAACTAAGCAGTCATTCCTGCCAAATTAATGTGAATAAATAGTTAATTTTTACTGTATGTCATGTATCTATGGCATTTATGAGTACAATAATTTAGTGGAATATTCTTAAGAAAAGTCCAATAGTAGATCTTTGATCTGAGAAGTTGATTTTAAATGGGCTTTTGCTCTAATATGGTTTTGTAAAGAAACGTCACTCACTTAACATTTATTTCTTTTAAAGAAAGGGACTGCTATGGCCGATTCATTCCAGAATGAGGTGCCCAAGGCACGCATAAACTTAAAGCTGGCTCTGCATACAGGTGG
>OKVN01000729.1_pt1 | contig 11368 bp, 9 predicted proteins | sample 1606961 | NCBI WGS metagenome assembly OKVN01 (sample SAMN03281020, study PRJEB24777) | human gut metagenome | isolation source: fecal sample PR170 from 1 month old male Malay infant, vaginal delivered... | place: Singapore | collected 2005-12-29 | reverse complement strand
ACAGCTGGCAAAATTTAGCGCGCACTGGCCGAACATGACGCCGGAGTGGTTTGAGTCCCGGGCCTGGATCTGGCTGCATTATGCCGTGGTTAAACTGGGCAGGGGGGAACTCTTCGAAGCGCTGGGGATGCTGTCTTTCTTCCGGGAACAAGTGTTGGGACCGATGCTGTTTCGTCGCGCCAATCTACCGCAACGCGGCGTTCGTCGAATAGAAGCCCTCGGCATTGATCCCGATGGCCTGCTGACTTCCACTCTGGCAACACACGATCGTCACTCCGTCGGGATTGCCATTCGAAGGGCTGCTGACGCTTATGTCAACCTGCGGGCTGATGCGCTGCCTGAGAATATTGCAGACGATGCGGCGCGGTGGGCGGTCTTTGCCATGCTGGACGCCTATTCTGACAGGGAGTAAATCTATCCCTCCGGCCGCGGACGCGGCCGGAGTGTGTAAGGGTTGTGCGAGATGTCGCGAGTGGTCTTATCCTGAGAGGGGGGGCGGGTAATTGGTAGCGCGAAAACAACAGAGCTTTTCGTTGGGCCTATCAATGGGCCTAAGAGGTTCGGATTTAATGAGTTCTCTTCGGACTTCACGGGACAAATTGCAGGCACAAAAAAGCCCGCAGGGCTTGCGCCGTGCGGGCTTTCAGGACTTCATCGGATGACTCTGGTAATCACCGATGGAGAATTTTGGTGGGCTGGCGGAATTTGAATAAAATAATTAATGTTATGTTTTTATTGGGTTTTTATTAATTCAACTTTTATCGGTATACCTAAGCGTATACCAATGGTGGTTTGTTGCATTCCTTCTTTTAGTTGAACAGACCTGTTTCTGAACAGTCCACATCAAGGAAGAAACTTTTTTAGAAAAACTATTCACACTGTTCATCTCCTTATTTTTCTTTTTAATATCAAAATGATAGATGGTGATTAGTTGGTGAAGAGTGAACAGTCAGCACTTCACCTCAGCGCATCTCTGGCCTGTTTTCGGCGACAATCACCACAATACGATGGTGATGATGGGGGGGTAAAAAATTTTTTTGGTGAAAACTGTTCACACTGTTCACTTCTGATTTTTATTATTTATTTTCAATGTATTAGAGCGTGAACACCCGGTGAACAGTGAACACTTTACTGTTCACCTCCGCAGGTTACAGGTACAGGCGTTATAGTCTGCTGTGAGCGAGAAGCAGACATACCTGATATCAATAAGCTGATTGCTTCGCGAACGAAATGTACTTAAACCGATATGAGATTCATCGATGTTTATCCCTGTCACTGCTTAAAAGCTACCGGCCCCCGCCCACTCTGAAAGTCCAATTAGTACAATCCTGTATAATTTGCTATTTATCGCATTTAATGTATTAGCCTTGCTTGTGAAGAAAAACTACTTAGGCACTTTCTGTATTAATTCGTTAAGAATTCTTATTCCTCCACGCAGATTCTGGTCACCTTCATCTGGTTTTAAGTTAGTAACTAACAAATTAGCCTTTTCTAAATTTTCAAAATCTGATGAACTGATAGTGCCTTTATGCATGTTGTTTAATGTATTATACATTAATGCATATGCAAGTGGACTAGGATCGCCCTCAGGTTCAATGCTTATTAACTCTTTTGCTTTTTGCATGGCAAGATGACAATAGTATGTCATTTCTGTTTCTGTTTCTGTTTCTGTTTCTGTTTCTGTTTCTGTTTCTGTTTCTGTTTTGCCGATATCTTTCATAAATAAAGCGGCACACATTTCAAGGTAAGTATTAACTAATTCCCTCGTGTGTTTTTTTGGATTAGCCTTTGCTTGTTCCTCAAGAGTTAATATTAAATTTTTAAAGTTATTACCTGCCTCACATGCATTGCCTGATTTTAATAAAACACTAGCCTTACTTGATAAATACCTTGAATTTAATTCCACTTGATATGCTGAATTTACATCTGGGTTTGGTAAGCCGTTTTTTAATTTATCTGCTTCTTTTATTGCATCTAGTGCTTCTGTTGTTAAATTCAAGGCTTGATAAGTAACACTTAGATTTACGTAGTTTTTCACGAGACTATCTGCTAGTGGGTTTGTAGATAATTTTTCAAAACCACTATACATATCATATAGATCCCGATACCAATATAGAGAACTTTCAAGAAACTCTTTAGCCTCCCCTAGCTCATTTCTAGAGTAGTATATTGTGCCTAAGTTATGTAAAAAATCTGGTATCAGAGGGGTTATTGATGGGTCGTTATTATCAATTAAATAGCGGCATAGATTAAGGCCTGATTGAAATAGTACTTCAGCCTCATCAATATAGTTAGAGCAATAATATAAGCTTCCTATCCTTTCAAAGCAAAACGCAAGTTTTGATAATAATTCCGGATGTTTATCACAAAGTTCTTCGCAGATTTTTAGGGTTTCGCCCCCAAAGAAACATGCTTGCTGTTCATTACCATTAATAAATAGTAAATTTACTCGAAGTAACCGAGAATCAATATTTCCCTTAAGACTTTTATAAACAGTGTTATGAGCATCAATGATTTCTTCAAGTTGCGAATCTAGTTCGATCTCGCTTAAGGCTTCAAGGGCTCCATTGATGTCTCCCGTTAGAAACAAATTTAATCCTGTATTGTATAGGCTAGTGTGTTGGTCTGGTTGGAAATGAGCTAATTTACCAATTAGACTTTTAATTTGCAGTTCAAGGTTATTTTTTTCATCAACCAATCTAGTAATTTTTACTTCATTATTTTCTCTTTCGGCCTTTAAAGCTGCCATGCTCATACTGGCAACATCTTCTTTATCGGAAATGATTGACTTTAATCTCTCAATTTCTTTGCTTATCTCTTGATATCTAGGAATAGATAAGTAAAATATTTTAAGCTCTGCTGGCGAAGCAGCAACAAGCCTTCTAACTTTCACAAGTTGCTCCCATTTCTCCTTTTCTTTTCTTATTTGATCGCCGGTTAAACTGTTAGTAAGCCCTGTCCCTCGATGAGCGAGATCATGGTCGTTAGGACATAAAACAGCTAAGTTTTCATATGAATTATCTTGAGACTCCTCATATTTGACAATGTGATGAATAATGTAACTATCACTTTTTGCCCCACTACAGCAACAACAAGTAAAGTTGTTATTTTCTAATAATTTCTGTATAATATCTGAAGGTATAGGCTGTCGATTTAAATAATTTTTAACTATTTCTATCTCGTTATCATTCAACATGTAGTTTTGCTTCAACAGTGTCTTTGACAAGGCTCTGAAAGACGAGGCGGATAACGCTAATTGTTCATATTTTGAGGCCAAGTCACTTGGGACACCATATTTGATATAAGTTCTGGCTAATTCTTTCATTGTCACCCCAGTTGTTTATATATTATGAAATTGCAGTCAATGACATAATATATGAAGGTAAAGAATCCTTCATCTTCTTTATGATTCTAATTTAACTTTAATATCATAAAAATATATAGAGAGTATGAGAGCCGATTTGGATATTCTATCTCTAAATTAGGCGTATCGGCTGAGGGTGAAGTATTCCACCTCCGATGTGCTTGATTCTAAACGACATGTCATATTGAGCGCCTTACAGCATCCCTGGCACGTTGTGACAAATGATAGTGGTCCTCTCATTTTTCACTAAGAATATACTGTTCTTCCAGTGTCGATGAGACTTGAATCAGGCATCTGAAGGAAAGATGAGTAACTTCCGCTTCTGGCACTGAGCGGTCTGATCACTTTGGAGGGTAAAAAGTTTTTTCTGGAAAAACTGTTCACACTGTTCACTCGGTGTTTTTGTTGTTTATTTTCATAATGTTAGTTAGTGAATACTCGGTGAACAGTGAACACTTTACTGTTCACTCGGGCCGGTGTGCAGGCAAAAAAAGACCGGCAATGCCGGTCCGGGTAGGTTATGTCGCGGTGGGTTCATCGCACTTCGGCAGCCAGTCGGCGTTGCTTTCCTCCCTGAGGGCGAGATTGGTCTGCATGCCCTGATTTGTGCGGCGTTTATCGTAATTCAGTCCGTACTCTTTCAGCATAGCTGAGAGCCCCTTGCCGAACATGGTCAGGCTGAGCGCGTTCCTGTAGCCGTGGGCCTCCATGTACACCAGATAGGCGTGATACAGGTACAGGCGCGGCTGGCGCGGGATAATGTTGGCGTTCCCCATATACATCCCGTCGGGCTCCGGCAGCGCTTCCAGATAGCCGCAAAAATCAAACGTCGGGTCAGCGTCGCGCTTGATGCTGAGCGCCTCGTCGGAGTTCTGCTGCGACTGGAGCAGGGCGCGGGCACTCATCGGGTCGCTGAACTGCTGCATCAACTGACGCACAATCACAGCCAGCTCGCGGGCGATTTTATCCCTGAGCTGCGGGTCGCGTTCTTCCGGCGCAATCTGCTCCGGGAAGTGGATAATCACCCGTCGGCGTGACACGCCGCCGCTGCGGTCGGTGAAGCGCATCGGATTGTTGTTCACGGCCAGAATCACCGCCGGAATGTGCGTCGAGTAGGGGTTCTGGTATTTCGGGTCGACCGACACCGCATCACCGCCGGTGATGGCCTTGAGTCCGGCACCGTCACCGCTCCACTTCTCCTGGTCAGGCAGACGTATCAGTGAGAAGCCAATCAGGGAGGCGCGCTTGCGCGGGTCTTCCAGCGTGTCGATATCGGCCGACGTGGCGTTATCCTCTCCGGCCAGCATAGTGGCGATTTCGGCCAGAATACTTTTCCCGCTGCCGCCGGGGCCGGTCACTTCGAGAAAGAGCTGCCAGTCGTAGCGGTTCGCCAGCACCATAAACAGCGCGGCCAGAATCACGTCGCGTTTTGTCGGGTTGCCACTGGCCGCCCGGTCGAGCCAGCGCCAGAAGTTAGGCGCATGGGTTTCCAGCGTTTCTCCCTCCACCGGCGGGGTGAAATCCACATCGCACAGGGTGCGCAGCCAGTGCGATTTGCTGTGCGGGCTGAACAGGCCGCTCTGGGTGTCGAGTACGCCGTTGCGAAAACCAATCAGACGGCGTGCCGGTGCCTCCTGCTGCGGAATAATCAGTTTCAGGGTCTCCACCACTGACGCAATCCTCCCCGATGAGAACGGGGCGCGCAGGCGCTGGAACAGTCCGGCCACGTCGCGGGCAAAATCAGACGGCGTTATCACCTTCCAGATGCCGTTTTCATAGCGGGACAGGAGCTGGCCGTTCGCATCCACGGCCAGCGCTTCGCCGTAATGCTCATGCACCCGCATCGCCTTATCGCTGGCGCCCATGGCGGTAAATTCCGCCTCGCTCATGGTGTCAAACGGGCTTTGTGCCGCTGGCCGGATGGCGGCATAAATGGCTTTCCGTGTGGCGTCTTCCCCTTTCAGCATCACCGCATCATTCCAGTCACCGAACACCGGCGGCAGGGCGACAATGCCCTCGCAGGCTGCTGCGGCCGCGGCGGCTTTTGCCTGGCCGTCGCCGTTCAGGTCACGGTCGGCGGCGAGGATAATCTGACAGGCCGGGTGTTTCTGACGGGCCAGGCTCGCCAGAGAAAGAAGGTTCACGGACGACAGCGCCACCATGACGGTTTCACCGGTCAGGTGATGCACGGTAAGGGCCGTCGCATAGCCCTCCGCTATCCACAGGCGTTTTCCCGCCTGTTTTTTCCCTTCGATAGTGTGGCTCGCGCCTTTTACCGCGCCGCCTTTCAGGGTGCGCTTGAGCCCCTCAGCATTAATAAGCTGGAGGTTAACCAGCGCGCCGGTCCCGTCATACAGCGGCACCACCACATCACCGGCGCGGTAGGCCACGCCGCCGGTTTTGTGAGACGCGGTCAGCGTCAGACACTCACGACCTGCAAAGCCCTTGCGGGTCAGGTAGGCGTTGCCGGTGGCCGGGCGGGTTTTCTCCAGCAGTCTGACGGCCAGCGCGGCCGCCGCTTTACGGTCGGCTTCAGTCTCAGCCTCTGCGGCCGCCATCACCTCCGGGGCCACCGGTGGCAGGTGGCCGGTGACGGCGTTCACCTTCCCGGCCGCCTCGGATGCCGACACGCCGAACACCTTCTCAACCAGTTTCAGGCCGTCACCGGCGCCGCACTGGTTACAGAACCATGTGCCACGCCCCTCTTTATCGTCAAAGCGGAACCGGTCAGCGCCGCCACACACCGGGCAGGCCTGATGGCGGTTTTTTATCACTTTCATGCCCAGCTCCGGGAGAATGCGCGGCCAGTGGCCGCACGCCTGTTTTACGGTGTCCGTTACGTTCATTTTCATGGTTTTCTACCTCAGTGCAGTACAGGCGATGTGATATGGCGGGCGCAGAGCTCATCCATCACGGCGAGCCCGAGGAAGGACAGAGACGGGGCGGCTTTCAGCGGCCCGGCTTGCATCAAATCTTCCAGTAATGCACAGGCAATCAGACGGCCTTTTTCCTCTCCGTGCTGGCGCAGGTAGAAGCCCTCCAGCTCGGCGGCGATGGCGCTTTCCAGCGCGTCGAGGGTGAGGTGAGGATAGCGGTGCTGGCGTTCGCACAGGGTCAGCCAGGCACAGGCGACGGCGCGGCGATACAGGGCAGCGCGCAATACGGGCGGCAGAGGCGTTTTCATACGTTGCCCTCCCCGGTGAACCAGCGGTGATTGCAGCGTTCGACCACGCCGTCGAGCTGGGCGGTCATGAGGTAAATCACTGAGGTGAGCTGTAACTGCTGAGTCGGGTCACGACGCAGGGAGGTACAGTCCTGCACCTGCATCAGGTCGCTGACGAGCTGGCCGACATTGCGCATATGTTCAAGGCATTCGAGGTCACGGGCAGTAATCGTGGAGTGTCTCATGCGCGCACCTCCGCCACCGGCAGACGACCGGCAAACGAGAGGACGTAATCGCGAACGAGGGAAAGGCGTGCGGCGTGTTCATCCCCGGCGACGGCGCGGAGCATACAGATACGGGGCTGACGGTCTGCGCGACGAACGGCGGCAAATACAAAGACAAACTGCGGGTGTGACGGGGCGAGGATAGTAGCCATGATGGCAGCCTCCAATGTTTGCATGTGACTGCTGCCACCGGAAACGCCAATTTCACTGGTGGTAGCCCAAACGGGGTTGGCGTAACCGGCAACATTGGAAACCGGCGCTTCGTGAGAAGCCCCCGCCTGAGCCACCATTACTCGATGGAGCCAAAGATTTTTAAATCTTTGGATCAAAAATGGTTGCGCTAAGGCATAGACACAAAAAAAGACGCAAGGCGCGTCCGGTGTCGCCAATGTTGTAAACGGGACGCCAATCCCGGCTGCCGATTTTGCGGCAGCGACAAAACTATACCTGGAAACGGCGAAGGGAAGCAAGCCAGAAAAAGGGGCTTTTTGCGGAACGGGCATCATCATGCGTCATAGCCCCGGTTGCGTTCGGCGATACGGTCGGCCATCCACCCGGTGATTTCCGACTGCGCCCACGCCACGTTTTTCCCGCCGAGGGAGATTTGTTTCGGGAAAGCCTCCCGGCTGATGAGGTCGTAAATCGTGGAGCGGGACAGGCCGCACAGATGCATCACTTCGGGCAGGCGAATAAAGCGCTCGTGAACGGTATCAGAAACCGGCATCAGCGGCGCGGCAGGGGCAGAAGACGGGGAAGAAAAAGCGGTGTGCATCGGGCTACCTCATAAAGTCCATACAGTGCCGGTCGTGTCCGTCCGGCCTCGGGTAGCTCTCTATTTTGTGAATATTTTCTCTGAGGGCAACAAGTCATTTTTTAGTGGCCCACCACACAACAGAACGATTTTTAGACAGTGGCAAACGTTGGCCATCTTTTGGTAAACGTTGGCAAACTGGTGGCCCATTCCTGATTACTTTTATTTATATATTATTGGTTTTTAATCGCAAAAAAGACTAAATGAGCAGGGCTTCGTCAAAACAGAAAGGTGAACAGTAGTGAACAGTCGGTGAACACTTCTGACCTCAACTGTTCACCACTTAACTTACTGTATTACTTATTCTTTTATTTAAAGTGAACAGTAGTGAACAGTTATATGTAAAAAAACAAACGGTGAGTATGCTTTTCCTGAGACCTTTCTCTGGCAAGCCGGGTTTTGACGTCCTGTTTGTGCCAGAACTGCCACAACCGCAACAGGTCGTGTTGTTGTGTGTGCCCCGGCAGAATCACCTCAAGTTGAAACCACGAGGAAATCTGCCATGACCGACACCCCCTTTATCCCTGATTACCTGAAACCGGCGCTGGAGCGACTGGCCGCAGCCAGAGCGGCCCATCTTGAACAGGCCCGCCGGATGGAGGACACCCTGGCGGCCATCACCCGTACGGAGGAGCAGAAAGCGGCGCTGGAGCAGGACAACGGCAGCGACACCCGCACATGGCGCGCCGCTTTCCGTGCCGGGGGTGCCATGCTGACCGATGAGCTGAAAAGCGGTCATATCGAACGCGTGGCCCGCCGTGAGCTGGCGCAGGAATGTGACAACCTGACCGAAGTGCTGGCCTTTGAACGTGACCAGCTGAAAGTCGCCTGCAACAGCACCGCGCGGGCATTCCGCCAGGCGCATCATGCCGTACTGTCTGAATATGCGAAGGAAGAGCTCGACCGCGCGCTGAACGACACCCTCGGGCCACTGGTCCGGGCGATGGTGCTGAAAGCGGATGTGATGGCAAACCCGCTCGCCAACACCACCGGCCATCAGGGGTATATCGAGCCGGAGAAAGAGGTCATGCATCAGGTGGTGACCTTCCTGACCAGGAAAGTGAGCGACTTCTCCGTCACGCCAGCGGATGAGCCGGTGCTCTCCCTGACCGGCTTCCCGGCCGTCACCCTCCCGCATATGGACCACGACGCCGCCAGCACGCCCGGCGAGCGTAAAGTCTGGCAGGAGAAAATCCGTCAGCGCGAGGCTGACCTGAAAGCGCGGGGGCTGCTGCCATGATGCACTGTCCGTTCTGCAAAAAGTCGGCGCATGCCCGCACCTCCCGCTATCTGTCGGAGAACGTCAAACAGCGCTATCACCAGTGCACCAATATTGAGTGCTCGGCGACGTTCCGCACCACTGAAGCCATCGACGAGGTTATCCGGCCCCCGGCGGAGAAAACGGTGCCTGTCGCGGAGTCGGTCACACTCCCGGCACCCCGTAAAGTGCAGGGCTGCTACAGCTCGCCATACCGTCATTAATCAGGGGAGAACTGACCATGACCACCCTCACACTACAGCAGGCCTTTGAAGCCTGTCAGAAGAACGAAACCGCCTGGCTGAACTGCAAAGCCGAACTCGCGGCAGCAGAGCAGGAATACCGCGAGCAGGTGCTGGCCGGGGATGAGCGTATACCGGGCAGAATGCAGACATTACGCGACATTATCGATGTCAAAAAATGGGAGATAAATCAGGCCGCCGGGCGTTATATCCGCTCCCATGAATCGGTACAGCGCATCAGTATCCGCAACCGGCTGAATGACTTTATGCAGGCGCACGGGACAGAGCTCGCCGCCACGCTTGCCCCGGAGCTGATGGGACTCAGTCAGCAGCCCGCACTCCTGACCGGCCATGCGCTCGACCGTTCGGCGCATTACCTGCGCGAAGCGCTGTCCGTGTGGCTGAGTACCGGTGAAGAAATTAATTATGCCGCAGAAGACAGCGATATTTTAACGGCCATCGGATTCAGGCCTGACGCGGCTTCGCGGGTGGATAACCAGGAAAAATACACCCCCGCACAGAGCCTGATTTATGCCCGCCGGCGCACGGAACTGGCCAGCAGGTAGCTCCGCAAAAAATCCCCGAAAATACCGCTATTTTTCCCGAATTAAGCCATGCATCCACAGGGTGCATGGTTTTGCATGCGTTTCCTCGCCCTGTTATTCCTGTCCGGCCCATGTCCCGGCGCGGCCTGAGCCCCCCGATGCACCTGCATGAAAACCGACCCACGAAGCGGGCAGGCGTGGCGGGGAAAGCACTGCGCGCCAGCGGTAAAGTATTTATTTAATGATATTTAATTTCGCGGCCTGAGCGCGTCGCTGCGCTGCGCGGGTTCGCGGGAGTATCGGTGGGTTATGTGGTACTGTTTGAGGGCGTGGCGAGCTTTTGAGGCAGTCAGGTCAAGTGAAAGTAGATGCTGTCCGAGATTACGGAAACCCTTAATTTCTGTTTCAAAAAGAGACCGATTTTAGAGGAAATAGAAACCTCAAAGTTATCAGCTGACTAATCACATATATTAATTCTATTTTAGATTTAAGTTAACCCCCTGATTCGAATGTTACAAGAGGCAGGGGGGTAATACCGTGCAATTAAATGTTTTTATAGAGTCCTTCAAGTCCGTTTAATGAGAGAAACTGAGAGGGTTTTGCTCTTTTTAAATCATGCTGGAAATTAAATCTTTCCGTGGAGTTTATTAATACAATGGCTTTTTTTGCTCGAGTAACTCCAACATAATGAAGGTTAAGACATTGGTCATAGTGAGAGAAAACCTCATCAAAGCAATTTTTGATATATTCGCGCCGAGGTAATATCCAATCATAAAGATCTAGATGAAAGACAAAATCAAATTCAAGACCTTTTGCTTTATGCAAGGTCATTATCTGCAACTCATCTTCACTAACAGGTAAGTAATTATTAAGCATCATTTTGTTTTGAATGACTGAGTTAATTGCATCAATATGCTGAGAGGAGATGTCACTAGTAATTAATAATTTCACTGCTTTGCGTAATGTGGGAATCAGTTGAGGCTCACTAGCCTTTCTTACATCCTTAATCACACACCTCATTTCTCTTAGTGAGTTTTTCTCAAAAACTTTATCTCTTAAACTATCAATGATCTCTTGTGCGGTTGCCATTTTATTAAAACGAAATCGCAATAGTTCTTTTAATAAGAGGGATGTTTCCCCGCCTATTATTGAAAGGTCATCATCAAGGTAAGCTCTAGATTTTGTCTTTATTATTCCAGATACTAACGAAACTGAGCTATTTGTCGCGGCCAGAATGGCAATGTCACTTTCTTTTTTTATTCCAAAAGTGGATATGATACTACCAATATTAGAGTCAATCCATTTGACAATATCTTCTTGGGAACCATTAATTGTAGTTCTATATACATGTATAGCATCGCTTGTTAGCAAAGAAGAGTTTTTATTTATTAATCGAGATGCATAGTTAATAATTGAAGGGTGAGAACGATGGTTTATTGTTATTTCGAATGGTTTAAAGCCACTTTTTTCATCTAACAATGATGACAAGTATTTTGAGCTTTTTCCTGCATAAGCATATATAGATTGGTCAACGTCGCCAACAGCAACAGCTTTAATTCCGAGTTTGAATAGGGATAAAAAAATTAGGTGTTGAATAAATCCAGCATCTTGATATTCATCAATATATATGGATTTATATCTTTTTGCCAGATATCTACGACAGGATAAAGAGTTTATTAAAACGTAAAAAGAAATTAAAGG
>OKVN01000726.1_pt1:0-7500 | contig 11441 bp, 10 predicted proteins | sample 1606961 | NCBI WGS metagenome assembly OKVN01 (sample SAMN03281020, study PRJEB24777) | human gut metagenome | isolation source: fecal sample PR170 from 1 month old male Malay infant, vaginal delivered... | place: Singapore | collected 2005-12-29 | reverse complement strand
ATGACACAACTCAATTCATCTTCTAACGTTAAGGTTGGCACTGAAGTAGTTACAAGTGGTCTTGATGATGTATCAGTAAAGGACGTTCCAATTGGTACTGTAGACTCTGTGAGTGATTATGAAGGTAATCGTACGATTTTGGTAAAACCTTATGCTGATTTTGATAAAATTTCTTATGTTACTTTAGTTGGAGATGATAAATAATATGAAATTATCCAAGTATTCTATTATTCCTTTCTTACTGAGTATTGTTCCTTTTCTATGGGATGGTCATATTTCGATGATACTTAATCATTATTTATCTCCTGAATTTTTTCTATCATCTCATCTTTTCATTATTTATATTTTTATCTTAACTCTTGATTTTCCAAATAAGTATTCCTTTCTTTACCTTGTTTGTTTTGGATTTCTTTATGATACCTATTATTTCAAAACAGTTGGTATAGTAATTCTAACGTTGCCACTATTATGTTATCTGTTAACTCAGCTAGGTCGAATTGTTAAGAGAAATAACTATGTTGATTTTTTGTTAATGTTTTTATTCTTATTTCTCTTTGATACCATAAATTTTGGCTTTGCCTTATTTTATGGTTTCTCCAATGAGTCTGTGACGGATTTTATTATTTATCAACTAAGTCCTAGTATAGTGTTTAATCTTTTGATCTTTATCTTTATTAAACCTATTCTTGAAAAATTATTTTTGTATCTGTCAGTTGATAGATTTAAATAGAACTGTAATATTGGCGTAACAAAGTTTGCGCCATTTTTTGATACAATTAAAAGGTCTTATCGAAAAGGAGTAGTATTTTATATTATGAAAAAACGTATTCTTTCAGCAGTGTTGGTAAGTGGTGTAACCTTATCAGCAGCTGCATCAGTACATGCAGAGGATTATGATTCGCAAATCGCTGCTGCAGATAACGCAATTAGTAACCTTGCTTCTCAACAAGAGACTGCACAAGCGCAAGTTGCTACAATCCAATCTCAAGTATCTACACTTAGAACACAAAAATCAGAATTGGAAACTAAAAATGCTGAACTTGAAAAAGTATCAGCAGATTTGGAATCTGAAATTCAAGAATTATCAAGTAAAATTGTAGCTCGTCAAGATTCTTTGGCGAAACAAGCTCGTAGTGCTCAACAAAATAATACTGCGACTAGCTACATTAACTCTATCTTGAACTCTAAGTCAATCTCTGAAGCTATTACTCGTATCACAGCTATTTCAAAAGTTGTTACAGCTAATAATGACATGTTGACAAAACAAGAGTCTGATCAAAAAGAGCTTGCTGCAAAACAAGAACAAAACCAAGCTGCTATCAATGAGATTGCAACTAATAAAGCAGAACTTGAAACAACAGAAGCTGGTTTGACAACTCAACAAGCAGAACTAGAAGCAGCACAAGTTACTTTGGCTGCAGAATTGGCTACAGCTCAAGATGAAAAAACATCACTTGTTTCTGCTAAATCAACTGCAGAAGCAGTGGCAGCTTCAACTGCAGCATCAGTTGCTCAGTCTCAAGCAATTGCAGAATCAGAGGCAGCAGCACAAGCAGTAGCATCTTCAGAAGCGGCAGCATTTGTAGCTCAATCAGAGGCGGCAGCAACTTCAGAAGCAGTAGCTCAACCTTCAGAAGCTACTGTTTCAGAAACAGCAACAGCCTCAGAAGTAGCACAAGAACCTGTTTCATCAGAAACTTCAGAAACAACTCAAGAGCCAACTGTTGCAACTTCAGAAGCAACACAAGAGCCTGAAGCACAGCCAGAATCAGCTGCCTCAGAGGCACAACAAGAGCCTGCTGCTCCAGCAACATCTGAAGCACAACCAGAATCAGCTGCTCCTGCAGCTTCAGAAGCACCAGCTCCTGCTAGCGAAGCACCTGCAGCAACTTCAGAAGCACCAGCAAGTCAAGCACCTGCAGCTTCAGAAGCACCAGCTCCAGCAGCTGAAACACCTAAGGTATCAGCTGCCTCAACTCCTAATACATATCCTGTTGGTCAATGTACTTGGGGTGCTAAATCATTAGCTTCATGGGTTGGTAACTACTGGGGTAATGCTAAAAACTGGATTGCTAGCGCACAAGCAGCTGGCCACTCAGTTGGTACAACTCCTGTAGCCGGAGCAATTGCGGTTTGGCCAAATGATGGTGGTGGTTATGGTCACGTAGCTTACGTCACATCAGCATCAAGTGCAAATTCAATTCAAGTTATGGAATCAAACTATGCAGGTAACATGTCAATCGGTAACTACCGTGGTACATTTGATCCAACATCTTCAGCTCATGGTGGTTCTGTATACTATATTTACCCATAATGACTACAAAAAGGCGATTCGAATTTTCTCGAATCGTTTTTATTTTATAGCAAAATGTCTTTACTTTCTGGAATTACTTTTAGACGGGAAAATGTCGAGGTTAAGGTTAAATCTTTTTAGTCTTGTTAAGTTACTGTGACACCATTTATTTTGCATTGAAAATCAATCTAAAAAAAGGTAGAATGGTTTAGTAGATATTTTGGAGGAAATCATGTCTTATACGAATTTGAAGTTGTTTGCTTTATCGTCTAACCAGGAATTAGCAGCAAAAGTTGCTGATAAAATGGGTATTGAACTCGGAAAATCAAGTGTTCGTGAATTTTCAGATGGTGAGATTCAAGTTAATATTGAAGAATCTATCCGTGGTCATCACGTTTTTATTCTTCAATCTACAAGCTCTCCTGTAAATGATAACTTGATGGAAATCTTGATTATGGTTGATGCGCTAAAACGTGCAAGTGCAGAAACAGTCAGTGTTGTTATGCCTTATTATGGTTATGCACGTCAAGACCGTAAGGCACGTTCACGTGAGCCAATCACATCTAAATTGGTTGCTAATATGCTTGAGGTTGCAGGTGTTGATCGACTTTTGACAGTTGACCTCCATGCTTCTCAAATTCAAGGATTCTTTGATATTCCTGTAGACCATTTGATGGGGGCACCACTTATCGCAGATTACTTTGATCGTGCTGGTCTTACTGGAGATGATGTTGTTGTTGTTTCTCCAGACCATGGTGGTGTGACTCGTGCACGAAAACTTGCTCAATGTTTGAAAACACCAATCGCAATCATTGATAAACGTCGTAGTGTTGATAAAATGAACACTTCTGAGGTTATGAATATCATTGGTAACGTTGAAGGTAAAACATGTATCTTGATTGATGATATGATTGATACTGCAGGTACAATCTGTCATGCGGCGGATGCGCTTGCTGAAGCTGGTGCAACTCATGTCTATGCCTCATGTACTCACCCTGTATTGTCAGGTCCAGCACTTGATAATATTCAAAAATCTGCTATTGAGAAGCTTGTCGTATTGGACACGATTTATCTTCCAGAAGAACGTTTGATTGATAAGATTGAACAAATTTCAATTGCTGATTTGATTTCAGAGGCAATTATTCGTATTCATGAAAAACGTCCATTGTCACCTTTGTTTGAAATGGGCCATAAATAGACTAAAGCTAGCCTAGGCTAGCTTTTTTTGGTGTTTAAATGCGTTTGAGTTTTTGATATAATGTAAGGCATAATTGCAAAGAGGTGACAGTGATGGATTTAACACAACGTTTTAATAAAAATTTAGATAAGATTGAAGTTTCGATGATTCGTCAGTTTGACCAATCAATTTCAGATGTACCAGGTATCAAAAAGTTGACACTTGGTGAACCTGATTTTACGACTCCAGATCATGTGAAAGAAGCAGCTAAAGCTGCTATCGATGCTAACCAGTCTCACTATACAGGTATGGCAGGACTTCCTGCTTTGCGTCAAGCTGCGGCAGATTTTGTTAAGGAAAAATATAATCTTACTTATAATCCAGATAATGAAATTTTGGTGACTATTGGAGCTACAGAAGCCCTTTCTGCAACATTGACGGCTATTTTGGAGCCAGGAGATACGATTCTTTTACCTGCACCAGCCTATCCTGGATATGAACCGATTGCAAATCTAGTTGGTGCTGAAATTGTTGAAATTGATACAACAGCTAATGATTTTGTTTTGACTCCGGAGATGTTAAAAAAGGCAATTTTGGAGCAGGGAGATAAGCTTAAAGCTGTTTTGCTTAACTACCCAACTAACCCAACAGGTGTGACTTACTCACGTCAACAGATTAAAGATTTGGCTGAAGTTCTGAAAAAATACGATATTTTTGTTGTTAGCGATGAAGTTTACTCTGAGCTAACTTATGTGGACCAACATGTATCTATTGCTGAGTATCTGCCGGAACAAACGATTTTGATTAATGGTTTGTCTAAATCTCATGCGATGACAGGATGGCGTATCGGTTTGATTTTTGCACCTGCAGTCTTGACGGCTCAGTTGATTAAGAGTCACCAGTATTTGGTAACAGCTGCAGCTACTATGGCACAATTTGCAGCTATTGAAGCCTTATCTGCTGGTAAGGATGATGCCCAGCCAATGAAAGTTGAGTATTTGAAGCGTCGTGATTATATTCTTGAAAAAATGACTGAACTTGGTTTCAAAATTATTAAACCTGATGGTGCTTTCTACATCTTTGCTAAGATTCCAGAAGGCTATACTCAAGATTCCTTTAAGTTCTGTCAAGACTTTGCTCGTGAAAAAGCTATTGCGATTATACCAGGGGTTGCTTTTGGGAAGTATGGCGAAGGCTATGTTCGCTTGTCGTATGCAGCTAGCATGGATACTATTGAAACAGCTATGGCTCGTTTGAAAGAGTTTATGGAAGAACATGCAGAAGCTTGAGAGTAGAGGGCTTGTCCTCTTCAATCGTAATTATCGTGAGAACGATAAGCTAGTTAAGATTTTTACCGAGCAAGCTGGTAAACGGATGTTTTTTGTTAGAGGTGGTGGGTCAGGTAAATTAAGTGCTGTGATTCAACCTTTAACCATCGCTGAATTCATGATGACTGTAAATGATGAGGGCTTATCTTTCATAGAGGATTATAGCCAGGCAGAGTCCTTCAAGGAAATTACAAGCGATATTTTCAAGCTGTCTTATGCGACTTATTTAGCTGCTCTGACGGATGCTGCTATTGCTGACGGTGTGGCAGATGCACAATTGTTTGCATTCTTGGAGAAGACGCTTGAATTAATGGAAGAAGGCTTGGATTATGAAATCTTGACTAATATCTTTGAAATTCAGGTTTTAGACCGTTTCGGTGTTCGATTGAATTTTCACGAGTGTGTCTTTTGCCATCGTGTAGGTCTTCCTTTTGATTTCTCGTATAAGTTCTCGGGGCTACTTTGTCCAAATCACTATGCAGAGGATGAAAGGCGTAGTCACTTGGATCCTAATGTACCTTATCTTTTAGATCGTTTTCAGGGGCTTTCTTTTGAGGAATTGAGAAGCATATCTGTTAAGGATGACATGAAACGAAAGCTACGACATTTTATTGATGACCTCTATGATAATTATGTTGGAATACATCTTAAAAGTAAGAAGTTTATTGATAATCTAAATTCTTGGGGTCATATTATGAATAAAGAAGATAGTGCTGACTAGACATTATCTTCTTTTTGTTTCACGTGAAACAGGAAAGTAATGGTTTTCAGTCTCAGGGGTTAAAATGCAAGTCAGTTCGTGCTATAATAAGAAGATAATAAGCTGAAAGACTCTGCTAGAAACAGTGAACTAGTCTATTTTAGTTACATAATATTTTATTGATAGAAATCTGAGTTTATGTTTTATGGCAGAGGACAAGAGGGAGAATGCTATGCATGTAATTGCAGTAGATGCTATGGGTGGCGATAATGCGCCACAAGCAATTGTAGAGGGTGTCAACCAAGCTATAGCAGATTTCAAAGATATTGAAATCCAGCTTTATGGTGATGAAGCTAAAATTAAGACCTATTTGACAGCGAATGAACGTGTGAGCATTGTGCATACTGATGAAAAGATAAATTCTGATGATGAGCCAGCTAAAGCCATTCGTAAGAAGAAAAAAGCTTCAATGGTCTTAGGTGCACAGGCTGTTAAGGAGAAAAAAGCAGGTGCCGTGATTTCTGCGGGAAATACAGGTGCCCTTCTGGCTGCAGGTCTCTTTGTGGTCGGACGTATTAAGGGAGTTGAGCGTCCGGGTCTTATGTCAACAATGCCAAGTTTTACTGGTCAACCCTTTGATATGCTTGATTTGGGTGCTAATGCGGAAAATACAGCTAGTCATTTGCATCAATATGCTATTTTAGGATCTTTCTATGCCAAAAATGTGCGTGGAATTGGCAACCCTCGTGTAGGTCTCCTTAATAATGGGACTGAGGAAACAAAGGGGGATAGTCTTCGTAAGGAGGCTTTTGAGCTCTTATCTAAGGAGCCAAGTATTAACTTTGTTGGTAATGTTGAGGCGCGTGAAATCATGTCTGGAGCTGCTGATGTGGTAGTTGCTGATGGTTTCACCGGAAATGCAGTTCTTAAGGCAATCGAAGGAACGGGACTTGGTGCTATGAAGACCCTTAAGTCAGCTATCATGAATGGTGGTCTTAAAGCTAAGTTAGGTGCCTTCCTATTGAAAGACAGCCTAAAAGGTATGAAAGAGACTATGGATTACTCTAGCGCTGGAGGTGCGGTTCTCTTTGGTCTTAAAGCTCCTGTAGTAAAATGTCATGGATCTAGTGATGCTAAGGCGGTTTACTACACCATTAAGCAGGTTCGTACGATGCTTGATACTAAGGTTGTTGAGCAGCTAGTTGAAGCCTTTAGTCCGAAAGAGGAGGCTAACTGATGAGTAGAGTAGAAATTCTTCAGAAAATGCAGCTCGTTATTCAAGAGCAGATGGGTAAAGAGGACATTGTTTTAACCGAAGCTACCAAATTAGATGACTTGGGTGTGGATTCAATAGAGCTTATGGAATTCATTATTAATTTGGAGGATGAGTTCGACCTTGAGATTTCCGATGATACTATTGACCATATGGTTAAGGTAGCTGATTTGTTGGACTATTTGTCTGAGGAATTGAATAAAGAATAAGAAAGCTAGACGTAATAATATAATAGTTGTGTACTATACGATTGTTATTTTGTGGGAGTGAGGCAAGAAACTAAATGTTATATGGATTTAGTTCTGTCACACTCCTTTTTTCTATACATTTTTCATTAGGAAACTCTAAAAAAGAATCAAAAACCGAACGTTGTTTTTTTGCTAAAGTAATAAAGTTTGCTATATATTGGTTTTTAGATTCTGGTGTGGTATAATTAGGAAGAATAAACTTGAAAGGCGAACAATACCATGTCAAACCAACTAATTTATACTGGTAAAGCTAAAGATATTTATAGTACAGAAGACGAAAATGTGATTAAGTCGGTCTATAAGGACCAAGCAACTATGCTTAATGGTGCTCGTAAGGAGACTATTAAGGGAAAGGGTGTGCTAAATAATCAGATTTCGTCTCTTATTTTTGAAAAATTGAATGCTGCGGGTGTAGCTACTCACTTTATCGAACGTATTTCTGACACAGAACAACTCAACAAGAAAGTGAAAATCATTCCTT
>OKVN01000720.1_pt1 | contig 11501 bp, 9 predicted proteins | sample 1606961 | NCBI WGS metagenome assembly OKVN01 (sample SAMN03281020, study PRJEB24777) | human gut metagenome | isolation source: fecal sample PR170 from 1 month old male Malay infant, vaginal delivered... | place: Singapore | collected 2005-12-29 | reverse complement strand
GGTACGTTGTTCCTGACGGGATAAATTCATACTGGAAAACCTGTTTAATCATCATGTGCAAAACGTGCAAACACACAGCGGTGTCCGCATTCGATTTCGGCGCATTGATAATCAGTCCGGCCTGAAAAGGTCGGTAAGCTGATTATCGGATGATTACATTCTCCAGCATCAAAGCCTCGGTTTGAGTTGATAGGTATTTACGGGGTGAATGATAACACCTGGTTATTGTCAGTGAATACCCAGGGGTGAAAAATGTGATCCCGGTTGGTATCGGGCTGAGGAGAGGGGATCATTCCTGGCCGCTCTTAATTTTGCTGTCGACCTGAGGCTGTGGTTTGCTGAAAAGATATCCCTGCACAAGCTCGCAACCCAGAGCCTGAAGCCGCTCAAGCTGCTCTTCGGTCTCAACGCCCTCAGCTATGACGCCCATATTAAGGCTTTTAGCCATACCGGTAATCAGCTTCACAATATTAAGCGCATCTTCCTGCGTAGATATCGGATTGACAAAAGATTTATCGATCTTGATTTTATCAAAATTCAGTTCGCTGAGTCTGGAGAGCGACGAATAGCCCGTGCCAAAATCATCAATGGAGATTCTTACGCCCAGTGCGCGGAGTTTTTTCAGAATCGCAATGGGGTTATTTCTGTCACTGAAGAGGGATGACTCCGTGACCTCTAACTCAAGACGGTTAGCCGGGAGCCCGGTTTCAGCCAGAACGGACTGCACCGTATTAATAAATGATTTGCTGCCCAATTGAACAGGCGAGACGTTGACGGAGATCCTGGCCGGAACAGTCCAGGAGACCGCTTCCCTACAGGCCAGTTTAAGTACGGTTTTACCTATCTCGTTGATCATGCCTGTTTTTTCAGCGGCGAAAATAAAGCTATCTGGGGAGAGCACTCCCTTTACAGGATGCATCCAGCGAATCAGCGCTTCATAGCCGTAAATTTCCTTGCTGACGGAATTCACAATAGGCTGGTAATAAACAACAAATTCATCATTCTCTATTGCTCTTGCCATATCATTTTCAAGGGTTCTGCTTTCCTGCAACTTCTGTAGCATTCGCTGGCGGAATACTTTGATTTGCTGAGAACCTTCTTTCTTGGCTTCATAGAGCGCCAGATCGGCAAATTTATAAAGGTAATCTGAACGTCGTTCGTTATCCGATAAAACAATACCTACACAGGTGGCTATTTTTATGAGTTGATTATTGATTGTATAGGGCTTGCTGATGCTATCACTGATTTCTCGCGCGCGTGAGACGGCTGCGGTTTCGGTTAAGCCACTGGAGAGAAACGCAAATTCGTCGCCGCCCAAACGATAAAATGTCTCTGAAAAGCGGCCCAAAGCATTAAGGCGCGTGGATACCTCACGTAACAGTAAATCCCCGGTATCATGACCGTAGGTATCATTCACCTCTTTGAACCGGTCTAAATCGAATAACATCACCGTGACCGAAATATGTTTTTTCTCAGCCTGTAGATTAAGTTTATTGAGATCATCCCAAAAGAAAAGACGGTTTTTCATGCCGGTAAGGGAGTCATGATAAACATCGTATTCCAGTTTTGTATTCTGGATTTGCAGGGTTTCTTTGGATAGCTGAAGTTCTTCAGCCAGCGTTTTCACCTGCATATGGGCTTTCAGGATATTTTTATTTTGATAGATAATCAAAAAGCCCAGTATGAAGCTTAAAATAACCAGCAACAGAGAAAGTGCCGAGTAAATATAATACAGAACCTGTATTTTAAGGTTGGTTTCATTGATTGTATTAACATCTTTTGTTAAAGCCGTGGATGAAAGCTGGCTTAGCGGGGCATCCAGTGAATGCATATTGTTCAGATAGAGCTTTAACTCTGAACGGCTCATTTTCTCAAGATGACCATCCAGATAGTTCAGTATATTTTCCAGGCGTAAGGCGAGCGCCTGATGCGCTTTTTCGCTGTTTATATAACGACCCAGGCCGCCCTCTTTCAATAAATCATTCTGGCTCAGCATGATTTCCAGGCGCATGCGAACCTGGTCTACCGTAACGTCATCAGTCTCGGTTGCGTACAGTCCAATCCATGATTCAAATCGGTAATATTCAGATACCAGTTGGGCTACAGACCAGGACTCAGTGTAGTGAGTCAATTTTTGCAACTCTTGCTGACGATCGTAAACAAGAAATGCTATATATCCCGTAGTGATAAAAAGAGAAAAAATGATACCAACCAGTATCCTGTTCATTATGTTCTCCTGAACTACTATTCAATCTTCATTTTGCTGACCTGCCATGCCGATCGCGAGTAATAAATCTGATTATTGAGTTCAGGAAGACTGTCATAAGGGTAGACGATGAATGACGGACCTTTATCGCGGATGCGCATATATTCGCCATTGACCTTTAAAGCCAGGATGGCGTTGTATTTCTGGAAGTCGCTGAGAGGGATGACGGTAGTGTAATCATTGAGTGCAATCACATTCAGGACAGAACCCTTTGCACCCACATACTCCATGAGTTTGCGCATCGGGATACCCTCAAACTTCGTGCGGCCATTATACCAGGGAGAGGTCGTCTGGAAACTCACCATGCCCAGTTTTTCAAGGCTGGCAATATCAAAAACGGCATTTCCATTTTCGTTCGTATTTTCTATATTACCGCTAATGGTTAAGATGGGTTTGCCCACAGGCTTTGGCAGTTCGCCAGCCCAGCTTAAACTTTGTACCAAAAAGCAGCACAGCATTAGGATTATTCGCATATTGGCCTCCTCTTTTTAACAGAAGTATAAGAATTATAAGTTATTTATCCTATAAGTTTGTCTATTTTGTTGAACGCCACGCCTTTTTGCAAACGCTACTTGATTAAAATCATAAAAATCAAAATGATAGCTGTATTTTGCCCCATGATTGCAGACCGCTGGCTGAAGCTTACGTTTTTTAAAACATAAAAACTTAGTGTAATAAACCACCCGAGTTTAAAAAATGATCGCTTTGATTTATTGATATATTTACGCACCCCCATTTTTTATCAATGGTGGCATCGTTAAGATGAATTTATTTGTACAAAGAATGATAACGCACCCTCAATGTGAGGGAATAAGAGAGTGCGCGTACCTCTGACGTCGTTGGCACTGAGTTTCGCTTAACCCGCCTCCAGCATACTGAAACTGACGATCCGCGAGCGCCCCAGCTCTTTCGCCCGGTAGAGTGCCACGTCTGCCGCGCGCAGCAGGTCGTCGCTTTGGGCGTGCTGCGGGTAACTGGCGATCCCGATCGACACATCTACCGGGCCAATCTCAGCAAGCCCATAACGTAGCGACAGCGTATGGACGCCGTTATAAATCTCCGTTGCGCAGGCGTGAGCCGCGTCCTCATCCGCACCCGTAAGTAGCACCAGAAACTCTTCGCCACCAAAGCGGAAGGCCAGGCCGGCATCGTGCACGGCACGCTGAACAATTGTCGCCACGCTCTTAATCACATGATCGCCAGCCTCATGGCCGAAGCGATCGTTAATGCTTTTAAAGTGATCGATGTCGATCATCATGCAGCTCACCGGTTCATCATTGCGCATCGCCTGAGCTATCTGAGTGCGCAGGGTATCTTCAAGGTGGTGGCGGTTACGCAAGCCGGTGAGCGGGTCGAATAGCGCTTTTTCCAGCAGGGCATCGCGCAGACGCTGGTTGGCCAGCGCCAGACCCAGGGCTTCCGCCATTAATTCGAGATAGGCGCGGGACGGTGCCGTTTCAGGCGTGATGTTCTGAAACGACAGCAAACCAATGGCTTCCCCCTGCGCAATGAGCGGCACGCAGAGTGAACTGTCTTTTTGTGATTCAGGCAGATGCTGGCAACCGATATCCGGCTCGCCGTTGACCGGTGGGTGGCTCTGACCACGGCGTATGGCCCAGCATTGATCGGGGTGGAAAGCATTTTTTTCTCCCTGGGGAGATAACCATTCCGCTGCACAGCGCATCTCCCACGGGTTTCGATCCAGAATATACAGACGCCCGGCGACACCCGGCGCAATGTTGGGAGCAAACAGCTCTGCCACCTCAATCACGTCGCTAACGTTCTCGCAGCCCTGCAAGCGCTGGGTCATTCGCGCGAGCAGCTCGCGGATGGCCCAGTCTGCGTCGCGTTCTTTTTCAAGCCGCTGCCTTGCCAGCCCGTTCTCGCGGAAAATGCGAATAGCCTGCGCCATATCGCCTATCTCATCGACCTGGTTGAAATTTGGCGTTTCGACGGCGTAATCCTGTGAGGCCAGCCGGTGAACCACATCACTGAGGCGCACCACCGGGCGCAGCACGCGGTGCTTGAGAATAAAACCCATCACGAATAAGAAGAGCAGGGCGGTCAGGCCGACCATCATTTCAGAGGCGGTACGCAGGGTTTTTGACGTGTTGGTCGCTGCCTGGACATCGGCGATAATGCGCTTATCCAGAAGCACACGAAAATGGTCAATCTTGCTTTGGGCGCGTTCCATTTCAAGTTCGTAGATTTTGCCGAAGAGTAACGCAATGGCCTGTTGTTCCTCACCCCGGGCGACGCTGGCAATTGCTGCCTGCTGTTCATCCTGTAGGTCATCGACAATCTTCAGCCCTTCGTACAGCAGCGCCAGCTCTTCGCCCGTTGCGCCCGTATCTTTTAACTGGCCCAGCTTGCGCTCGATATTCTTCAGTTCGCCTTCTTTCGCCTGGTACGTTTTCAGCACATCGGGCTCTTTTTTGATGGCGTAAAGGCGCGCTAAGTCGGAGAGCATCCAGGTTTCTGCTTCAATCTCTTCCGTAAGCTGGTCAAAAATTTGTCGTTGCTTAACAGCCTGACGTTCTACGTTGTCGGCATGGGAAGCCATCAGCATGACGATACCGGAAGCAATGGTCAGGCACACCGTGACACCATAAGCCCAGTTTGTGATCGTGGCGATTCGCACCTGTTGGATCCTTCTACGACAAATGTGGAAGAGCGTTCATTAAAGATTATAGAAAACCCCTGATTTATCGCGAAAAAAAAGGCGGCACCGGGCCGCCTGTCAAAACGCGTTTAGTTATAGGTCCGGAGGATTTTTTCCTTCTTCGATAAAATCTGCGTCCAGCTCCTCGGCGTTGCCTGCGTGGTCGCGGCCGGAGAAGAGGTTCCAGCAGGCGATAAACAGGGCGGCAATCAGCGGCCCAATCACAAAGCCGTTAAGGCCGTACAGCTCCATACCGCCGAGCGTGGTGATCAGTATCAGGTAGTCCGGCATTTTGGTGTCTTTGCCCACCAGCAGCGGACGTAAAAGGTTGTCCACCAGCCCGACGATAATGACAAAGAAGCCCACAATGAAGAGACCCTGCCACAGCTGGTGAGTGGCAAACATGAAGATGGCGGCGGGAACCCAGACGATAGCCGAGCCGACGGCGGGCACCAGGGAGAGGAACGCCATCAGCGCTCCCCACAGTACGCTACCGTCAATACCGACGATGGCAAAGGCGATACCGCCAAGCGTACCCTGAACCACCGCCACGACCGCCGTACCTTTTACCGTGGCTCGCGAGACGCCGACAAACTTCGCGAACAGGTGCTGTTTGACGAAGTCAGACAGCGGCAGCGAGTCGAGGATCTGGCGCACCAGATAGGGCCCGTCTTTGAGCAGGAAAAACAGCAGGTACAGCATAATGCCGAAGCTAATAGCAAAGCCGAACGTCCCTTTACCAATCAGGAACGCGCTACCCGCCAGATACTGTCCGCCCTGTAACGCGACATCGGAAAGCTTTTTCTGGATCTGCGCGGCGTTGGTCAGGTTGTGATCCGCCAGGAAGCCGCTGGCCCAGTCCGGCAGGCGGTTGAAGATACCGGCGATGACTTCCGGGAACTGCGTGTTGTTCTGTTGCAGCTTGGTGTAAACCATGTTCAGTTCCACCGCGAGCGAGGAAAGGATCACCATCAACGGAATAAACACGATCAGGCAGATAATGCCGAGTGTGAGGAGGGAAGCCAGCCCGTCGCGATCGCCCAGCGCGGTACGCAGCTTGTTTTTCACCGGGTTGAAAATGATGGTCAGGATCGCGGCCCACAGAATCGCCGAGAAATAGGGTGACAGCACGTCAAAGAAAGCCCAGGTTACAAGGGCCAGGATGAGAATAAAGAAACCTTTGGTCAGTCCGTTAAATCGCATAGTGAGTCCTGGTGAAGAAGAAACTGTGTCGACTATAGAACTGATTTAAGGATTTACCAATAATTGCGCCGAAGTCGTGCCGGGTGGCTTTTTGTTAACAATCGCGGTATAACACCCTTCTTTGGATGTTTAGATGTCCATACGTATAGAAGGTAATATGCAAACAGAACAACAAAACGGGCAGCTTAAGCGCACCATGAAAACACGCCACCTGATTATGCTCTCGCTGGGTGGCGTTATCGGCACAGGGTTATTCTTCAATACCGGATACATCATTTCGACAACTGGCGCGGCGGGCACGCTGCTGGCGTATCTTATCGGTGCGCTGGTGGTCTGGCTGGTTATGCAATGCCTGGGGGAACTTTCCGTGGCGATGCCGGAAACCGGGGCGTTTCACGTCTACGCCGCTCGCTATCTTGGCCCGGCGACGGGGTATACCGTGGCCTGGCTCTACTGGTTGACCTGGACGGTGGCGCTGGGATCGAGCTTTACCGCAGCCGGGTTCTGTATGCAGTACTGGTTCCCGCAGGTTCCCGTCTGGACGTGGTGCGTCGTCTTTTGCGTGGTGATTTTTGCTCTTAATGTGATTTCCACGCGTTTCTTCGCCGAAGGGGAATTCTGGTTCTCGCTGGTGAAAGTCATCACCATCATCGCCTTCATTATTCTCGGCGGAGCGGCGATCTTCGGTTTTATCCCGATGCAGGATGGTTCACCGGCGCCGGGCTTGAGCAACATTACTGCCGAAGGCTGGTTCCCGCACGGCGGTCTGCCGATCCTGATGACCATGGTGGCGGTCAACTTTGCCTTCTCAGGTACAGAGCTTATCGGCATCGCGGCAGGGGAAACGGAAAACCCACACAAGGTTATTCCGGTTGCTATTCGCACCACCATCGCCCGGCTCATCATCTTCTTTATTGGCACCGTGTTTGTGCTGGCGGCGCTGATCCCGATGCAGCAGGCTGGCGTGGAGAAAAGTCCGTTTGTGCTGGTGTTTGAAAAGGTCGGCATTCCGTATGCGGCGGATATCTTTAACTTCGTGATCCTGACGGCGATCCTCTCGGCGGCGAACTCGGGCCTGTACGCCTCTGGCCGTATGCTGTGGTCTCTGTCTAACGAGAAAACGCTGCCGCGCTGCTTTGCCCGCGTCAACAAAAACGGCGTGCCGCTGACGGCGCTCTCCGTTTCCATGCTGGGCGGCGTGCTGGCGCTGTTCTCCAGCGTGGTCGCGCCGGATACGGTGTTTGTGGCGCTGTCCGCTATCTCCGGCTTTGCGGTGGTGGCGGTGTGGATCAGCATCTGCGCGTCGCACTTTGTGTTTCGTCGCCGTCACGTGCAGTCCGGGCAACCGCTTTCGGCGTTGCAGTATCGCGCGCCATGGTATCCGCTGGTGCCCGTGCTTGGCTTTATCCTCTGCCTGGTGGCCTGCGTCGGCCTGTGGTTTGACCCGAGCCAGCGTATTGCCCTTTATTGCGGGCTTCCGTTTGTCGCCCTGTGTTATGGTGCGTACTACCTGACCCGAAACCTGACCACGCAGGAGCCTGAACATGTCGCAGAATAATCCGCTTACCGCCCTCCTTGAAAACCAGCCGTTTGTCGTGCTGGATGGGGCAATGGCAACGGAGCTGGAAGCGCGCGGTTGTAACCTTGCCGACAGCCTCTGGTCGGCTAAAGTGCTGATGGAAAACCCGGAGCTGATCCGTGACGTACACCTCGACTACTACCGCGCGGGGGCACAGGTGGCGATCACCGCCAGCTATCAGGCGACACCCGCGGGCTTTGCCGCTCGCGGGCTGGACGAGTCGCAATCCCGGGCGTTGATTGGCAAAAGCGTAGAGCTGGCACGCAAAGCGCGGGAAGCGTACCTGGCTGAGAACGCAAATGCAGGCACGCTGCTGGTGGCGGGATCTGTGGGCCCTTACGGCGCGTATCTGGCCGATGGTTCCGAGTATCGCGGCGATTACGTGCGTAGCGCTGAAGAATTCACCGCCTTCCACCGCCCGCGTGTAGAGGCGCTATTGGATGCGGGCGCGGATTTGCTGGCCTGTGAAACGCTGCCTTCGTTCACTGAGATTAAGGCGCTGGCGGCGTTGCTGACGGCGTATCCCCGCGCCCGGGCATGGTTCTCATTTACCCTGCGTGACAGCGAGCACCTGAGTGACGGAACGCCGCTGCGGGATGTCGTTTCTGCGCTGGAAAACTACCCGCAGGTTGTCGCGCTGGGGATCAACTGTATCGCGCTGGAAAACACCACCTCGGCGCTGACGCATCTGCACAGCCTGACATCGCTGCCGCTGGTGGTCTATCCGAACTCCGGCGAGCATTATGATGCGGTGAGCAAAACCTGGCATCACCACGGTGAAGCGTGCGAGACGCTGGCGGGGTATTTACCGCAGTGGCTGGCGGCTGGGGCTAAATTAATCGGGGGATGTTGCCGGACCACGCCGAAAGATATTACTGCGCTGACGGTTCAGCGCTGAGGTCTTTGCCGGGTGGCGGCTGCGCCTTACCCGGCGAAACAACCGCACATAATTCACTATCCTTTCCCGCTTTTTTTCTAAAAACGAATCGTTATTAGCGATTCGTTTTAATTCCTTTATCAAAATTCTCGCGCCGGAAATACTGCCCTCATAACAACAAGGGAGCAGACATTATGGCAATTTCATCGCGGATCACACTTCTCGGCGCACTGGCGCTGTGGGCATGTCAGGCGCAGGCGGTGGACGTCACCGTCGCGTATCAGACTTCCGCTGAGCCGGCGAAAGTCGCGCAGGCGGATAACACCTTCGCCAAAGCGAGCGGGGCGAACGTCGACTGGCGCAAGTTCGACAGCGGCGCGGCGATTGTGCGGGCGTTAGCCTCGGGCGACGTGCAGATTGGCAACCTGGGCTCCAGCCCGCTGGCGGTGGCCGCCAGCCAGCAGGTGCCGATTGAAGTTTTCCTGCTGGCGTCGCAGCTCGGAAATTCCGAAGCGCTGGTGGTAAAGAAAAGCATCACGAAACCCGAAGATTTGATCGGCAAACGCATCGCGGTGCCGTTTATCTCCACCACGCATTACAGCCTGCTGGCAGCGCTGAAACACTGGGGCATTAAGCCCGGCCAGGTGCAGATCATCAACCTGCAACCTCCGGCCATTATTGCCGCCTGGCAGCGTGGCGACATCGACGGAGCATACGTCTGGGCGCCCGCCGTCAACGAACTGGAAAAAGAGGGCACCGTGCTGACCGACTCCGAAAAAGTGGGGCAGTGGGGCGCGCCAACCCTTGATGTCTGGGTGGTACGTAAGGACTTTGCCGAGAAACACCCTGAAGTGGTGAAAGCCTTCGCCAAAAGCGCCATCGACGCACAACAGCCATACATCAGCAACCCGGATGAATGGCTGAAACAGCCCACCAACCTGGAGAAACTCTCACGTCTGAGCGGCGTGCCGGAAGCTGACGTGCCGGGGCTGGTAAAAGGCAACACCTATCTGACGCCTGCTCAGCAGGTCCAGCAGCTGAACGGGCCGGTAAGCAAAGCGATTGTTGACACTGCGACGTTCCTGAAAGAGCAGGGCAAAGTGCCTGCGGTGGCGGCGGATTACAGCCAGTTCGTGACCGATCGCTTTGTGAAATAAGGGGGCTGCAATGCTGAACATTACAAACCTGTCTGCCGATTACGGCGGCAAACCCGCCCTGGAAGCGATCAACCCGACGCTGGACAGCGGTGAACTGCTGGTGGTGCTGGGACCGTCCGGCTGCGGGAAAACGACGCTGCTGAACCTGATCGCCGGGTTTGTACCGTATCAGCACGGCTCGATCCAACTGGAAGGGAAACGGGTCACGGGGCCGGGCGCAGAGCGCGGCGTGGTTTTCCAGAACGAAGGGTTACTCCCGTGGCGAAACGTTCAGGAAAACGTTGCGTTTGGTCTGCAACTGGCCGGTGTAGCGCGTGAACAGCGCCTGAATACGGCGCGCGATATGCTGAAAAAGGTCGGGCTGGAGGGGGCTGAAAAACGCTTTATCTGGCAGCTTTCAGGCGGGCAGCGTCAGCGCGTCGGGATCGCCCGTGCGCTGGCGGCTAACCCACAGCTGCTGTTGCTGGACGAACCTTTCGGGGCGCTGGACGCCTTCACCCGCGAGCAGATGCAAACCCTGCTGCTGCGCCTGTGGCACGAAACCGGCAAGCAGGTGCTGTTAATCACCCACGATATCGAAGAGGCCGTGTTTATGGCGACGGAGCTGGTGCTGCTCTCACCGGGGCCGGGACGCGTGCTGGAGCGCCTGCCGCTTGAGTTTGCCCGGCGCTATGTGGCGGGAGAACCGGTACGCAGCATCAAATCCGATCCGCGGTTTATTGAACAGCGTGAATACGTCTTAAGCCGCGTGTTTGAGCAACGGGAGGCGTTCTCATGAGCATTGTTTTCAGTGAAAAAACGCGGCGGACGCGCCTTGCCTTACGCTGGCCGTTCTCTCGCCAGCTCACTTTAAGCGTCAGCACGCTGGTGGTGTTGCTGGCGGTATGGTGGGCGGTTGCCGCGCAGCAGTGGGTCAGCCCGCTGTTTCTGCCCCCGCCAGGCCAGGTTCTGGAAAAACTGATTACTATCGCCGGGCCGGAGGGCTTTATGGATGCCACGCTCTGGCAGCATTTAGGTGCCAGTCTGACGCGTATTCTGGTGGCGCTGCTGGCGGCGGTCATTATTGGCGTTCCGGTGGGGATCGCGATGGGACTGAGCCCGACGGTACGCGGCATTCTCGACCCGCTGATAGAGCTTTACCGTCCCGTCCCGCCGCTGGCTTACTTGCCCCTGATGGTGATCTGGTTTGGTATCGGGGAGACGTCAAAGATCTTACTGATATACCTGGCGATTTTTGCGCCGGTCGCGATGTCGGCTCTGGCTGGCGTAAAGAGTGCGCAGCAGGTACGCATACGTGCGGCGCAGTCGCTCGGCGCCAGCCGCGCGCAGGTCCTGCTGTTCGTCATTTTACCGCGCGCGCTGCCTGCGATATTGACCGGGCTGCGCATCGGCCTTGGGGTGGGCTGGTCTACGCTGGTGGCGGCAGAGCTGATAGCCGCCACGCGCGGCCTTGGGTTTATGGTGCAGTCGGCGGGTGAGTTCCTGGCGACTGACGTGGTGCTGGCAGGGATTGCGGTCATTGCCGCGATCGCCTTCGGATTAGAACTGGGGCTGCGCGCGCTCACGCGGCGCCTGACGCCCTGGCATGGAGAAATACAATGAGTGAACGTCTGACGATTATCCCGTTGGGGCCGTACATTGGCGCGCAAGTGTCGGGCCTGGACGTAACCCGTCCGCTGAGCGATAACCAGTTTGAGCAGCTGGACCACGCGGTGCTGCGTGAACAGGGGGTGTTCCTGCGTGGACAGGCCATGACC
>OKVN01000719.1_pt1 | contig 11513 bp, 10 predicted proteins | sample 1606961 | NCBI WGS metagenome assembly OKVN01 (sample SAMN03281020, study PRJEB24777) | human gut metagenome | isolation source: fecal sample PR170 from 1 month old male Malay infant, vaginal delivered... | place: Singapore | collected 2005-12-29 | reverse complement strand
GGTTGACAGGGCGGAACAGCGTGCCGTTCGTGGTGAACTGGAAGAACAGCATGATCAGGATCAGCGCCAGCACCAGCCCGTATTCGCGCAGATTGCCCTTCATGGGCGACCCGTCCGTCTTGGCTTCGGTCTTCGTCGGGGTTGCTGCGGTTTCAACAGTCATGATGTTTTCCCTTCGGCACGGATAATGGCGCGCATGATCTTTTCCTGGCTTGCTTCCTTGGCTGGCATTTCGCCGACGATCCTTCCCTGGTTCATCACATAGATCCGGTCACAGACGCCGAGCAGCTCCGGCATTTCCGACGAGATCATCAGTACGCTTTTGCCCTCGCTCACCAGTTGGTTGATGATGGAATAGATTTCATATTTTGCCCCGACGTCGATCCCGCGGGTCGGCTCGTCCAGCATCAGCAGGTCCGGATTGGCAAAAAGCCATTTCGACAGGACAACCTTCTGCTGGTTGCCGCCGGAAAGATTGCCGGTTTTCTGATAGATGCTGGATGAGCGGATATTGGTCTTGCGGCGATATTCATTGGCTACCTTCAATTCCGCCATATCGTCCAGCACACCGCCATGCGAGACACCGTCAAGGTTGACGATGGTGGTGTTGTGCTTGATGTGGTCGATCAGATTGAGCCCGTAGGTCTTGCGATCTTCCGTGACATAGGCAATGCCGTTTTCCACGGCCTTGCCTATGGTCGAGACATCCACCTTCCTGCCCTTGATGAAAACCTCGCCGCTGATCTTGCGGCCATAGGCCTTGCCGAAGACACTCATGGCAAATTCGGTGCGCCCTGCCCCCATCAGCCCGGCGATCCCCACCACCTCGCCCTTGCGAACGTTGAGATTGATACCGTTGATGACGGTCCGGTCGCTGTGAACGTGATGGTGAACCACCCAGTCCTTCACTTCAAAGACGACGTCGCCAATATCCGGCTCGCGCTGGGGAAAGCGATCCGCCAGCTGGCGGCCAACCATGGAGGTCACGATCCGGTCCTCGGAGATCGCGTCCTTGTCCAGCGTTTCAATCGTCGCTCCGTCGCGCAGCACGGTGATGCGGTCGGCAACCTTGCCGACTTCGTTCAGCTTGTGGGAAATCAGGATCGACGAAATGCCCTGCGCCTTGAACTCCAGCAGCAGTTCAAGCAGTGCATCGCTGTCCTTTTCATTGAGACTGGCCGTCGGCTCATCGAGAATGAGCAGTTCGACCTCTTTCGACAGGGCCTTGGCGATTTCCACCAGCTGCTGCTTGCCGACGCCGAGATTGGTGATCAGCGTCTGAGGATCTTCGCGCAGGCCGACCTTCTTGAGCAGCGCGCGCGTGCGGGTTTCCGCAGCATGCCAGTCGATAATGCCGAATTTCGCCGGTTCATTGCCCAGGAAGATGTTCTCGGCAATGGACAGAAGCGGCACAAGGGCCAGCTCCTGATGAATGATGATGATGCCTTTCGCTTCACTGTCGCCGATATCGCGAAAGTGCTGTTCCTGCCCGTTATAATGAATTTCACCCTCATAGCTGCCATGCGGATAGACACCGCTCAACACTTTCATGAGGGTAGATTTTCCCGCACCGTTCTCGCCGACGAGCGCGTGAATCTCGCCCTTGCGGACATTCAGATTGACATTGTTGAGCGCTTTCACCCCGGGAAAGGTTTTGGTGATATTGCGCATTTCGAGGATAGTATCCATGCAGATCCTCATCGACGCCTGCGAGCAGCATTATAGGCTCAGATGGCGTTTCTCTTGGCAAACTTATAAAAACCCAGCGGTCGCACACCAGCGGAACATTCTTGGCAGGCATCACGACCGGCGTAACAACAAACCCTGCGCAATGATGCGCAGGGTTTGCCGGATATCCAAGACTTATTTGATCTGGGCTTCGGTGTAATAACCGCCGCCAATCAGGATTTCCTTCCAGTTGGTCTTGTCCACTTCCACCGGCTTCAGGAGATAGGACGGAACAACCTTGACACCATTGTTGTAGGTCTTGGTGTCGTTGATCTCCGGCTGCTCGCCCTTCAGCACCTTGTCGATGACATTCGACGTCACCTTGGCCAGTTCACGCGTATCCTTGTAGATCGTGGAATACTGTTCGCCGGCGATGATCGACTTCACCGAGGGAACTTCGGCATCCTGCCCGGAAACAAACGGGAACGGCTGGTCCTTGGTGCCATAACCGACGCCGCGCAGCGACGACAGGATACCGATCGACAGGCCATCATAGGGCGACAGAACGGCGTTGACCTTCTTGTCCGTGTAATAGGCGGAAAGGAGATTATCCATGCGGGCCTGGGCGACCGCGCCATCCCAGCGCAGCGTACCGACTTTGTCCATGCCGGTCTGGCCGGACTGGACGACGAGCTTGCCGCTGTCGATCAGAGGCTGAAGCACGGACATCGCGCCATTGTAGAAGAAGAACGCGTTGTTATCGTCGGGCGAGCCGCCGAACAGTTCGATGTTGAACGGGCCCTTTGCTTCGGGAAGACCGAGCGCCTTCACAAGCGATCCTGCCTGCAGGACACCAACCTGAAAATTATCAAATGTCGTGTAGTAGTCGACATTGCCGGAATCGCGGATCAGGCGGTCATAGGAAATGACCTTGATGTTCGCATCATGCGCCTGCTGCAGCACATTGGACAGCGTGGTGCCGTCAATGGCCGCGATGACCAGAACCTTCACGCCCTTGGTGACCATGTTTTCGATCTGGGCAAGCTGGTTTGGAATGTCATCTTCCGCATATTGCAGGTCGGTGGTGTAGCCGCGTTCCTTCAGCGCCTTCACCATATTGTCTCCGTCAGCAATCCAGCGTGCGGAGGATTTCGTCGGCATCGAGATGCCAACGGCGCCCTTGTCCTGAGCAAAACCCTGCGTACCCATCGCAGAAAGCGCGATCAGGCCTGCAGCAACCATCTTAAACATTTTCACTGGTATCCTCCCAATTTCCCTAATGGACGCTATTTTAGTCGAGCATGTTTTCCGGGTGGAATCGTCTTCGTATCAGCCTCCAGCTCCTCCCAGAGCACGATCCTTGCAACACTTATCTCAAAAGTATGACTTTTGGAATAGTCCTTTCGAACCACAGCAAAAAGTCTTTCCCGGCGGGCCGCCAGCGCAATCGAAAACCGAGCTTGCAACCGTTTACATCGATATAATACTATTATAGTATTTTTCAAAAATCACTCGCTTAAAATCAAGAATGAAGTGAAGCTGCGCCTGCTTCACACGATAATTCCCCGGGAGGACAGACGTGAATTTGGTTCAATTGCTCAATGCCAATGGGAAGCGGCGGGTTGCCGCGCGGGGGGGTGATACGTTCCGGCACGTGAAGCGGACCCGGGCGATTCTCGAACTCGCGCACGCGGCCCTTGAAGCCAAGACCTCCCTCTCCAGGATCGTCGAAGAGCGCGGGCTGGGCAAAGTGCTCGATATTGCGGCCGCCTATGCCGAAGGGCGGTTGCTATCGCCCATCGATACGCACGATCCAGCCCATATCCATCTGACGGGAACGGGCCTGACTCATCTTGGATCCGCAGCGACGCGCGATGCCATGCACCGCAAGATCGACGATGCCAAGGAAGAAGCCCTGACCGATTCGATGAAGATGTTCCGCCTGGGTCTTGAAGGCGGCAAACCCAGAAAGGGACAGACCGGCGTGCAGCCGGAATGGTTCTACAAGGGCAATGGCACGATGCTCACCGGGCCGGGGCAGCCGCTTTTGTCTCCAGCCTTTGCCGAAGACGCCGGCGAGGAACCGGAGATTGCCGGTATCTATGTGATCGGTTCCGACGGCACGCCGTTCCGCATCGGCTTTGCACTGGCCAATGAATTCTCCGATCATATCACCGAGCGCGTCAATTATCTCTTTCTGGCTCACTCCAAACTGCGCCCCTGTTCCCTGGGACCGGAGTTGATCGTCGGTGATCTGCCGGCCGACATTCGCGGCAGTTCGCGTATCCTGCGCAAGGGCAAGACGATCTGGGAAAAACCTTTCCTGTCCGGTGAAGACAACATGTCCCACACGATTGCCAATCTCGAACATCATCATTTCAAGTATCCGGTTTTCCGCCAGCCCGGCGATGTCCATGTCCACATGTTCGGAACCGCAACGCTGTCCTTCGCCGATGGCGTCAAGACAGAGAATGGCGACGTCTTTGAAATCGAAGCGTCCGCGTTCGGCCTGCCCTTGCGCAATCCGCTGAAAATACAAAAGCCGGTAAAGGTGAAAGTGGCTACACTTTAAGGTGCAAAACTGCCAGACAGGTCCGCACGCCCTGCCCGCAACAATAATCGGTACAGATGATGACAATGAAGCCGTCCGTTTTCGCACGCTATCCCGGCCTGTCCGGCAAGCCAGTTTTCATTTCCGGCGGTGCAACGGGTATCGGCGAGATGATCGTCCGCGCCTTTGCGGCGGAAGGCGCCAGGGTGGGGTTTGTTGATCTTGCCGAGGCGGAAGGCAGAAAACTCGCCGAAGACTTGAATGCTTCAGGCGGCAACGTAACATTTCGCGCCGCCGACGTGACGGATATCGGTGCCTATCAAAGAACGATCCGCGAAATCGAGGAAATCCAAGGCGTGACAACGGTTCTCGTGAACAATGCCGCCAATGACACACGCCATGACTGGCGCGAGGTGACACCAGAGTATTTCGACCAGCGCATTGCGGTGAATCTGCGCCATATGTTTTTCGCCATCCAGGCAGTCGCACCGGCAATGATTGCCGCCGGCGGCGGATCCATCATCAACTTCGGCTCCGTCGGCTGGATGATGGCATCGGGAGGATATCCCGGCTATGCCTCTGCCAAGTCGGCCGTCCACGGCCTCACCCGCTCCTTTGCCCGCGATCTCGGCAAACACGCCATCCGCGTCAACACGCTGGTGCCGGGATGGGTGATGACCCAGCGCCAGCTCGATCTGTGGGTCGACGATGCGGCCAATGAATTGATCGACCGCAGCCAATGCCTGGCGGGGCGTGTCATGCCCGACGATATCGCCCGAATGGCGCTGTTCCTCGCATCGGATGATTCCAGAATGTGTTCCGCCCAGAACTTCATCGTCGACGGCGGATGGGTCTAAGGCTCTAGTCAGTGCCCGAGGCTGCCAGGACGCGTTCGGCGCCATCCTGAATGACGCCGCGCATGGCTTCCTTGGCAGCCGCAACGTTCCGGTCCCTGATGGCATCGGCGATGGCCCGGTGCCGTGCAACCGAATGCATGTGACGCTCGGTGTTGGGTATGGGCGAGCTGATCGTGAACGTTGTCACCAGCGCCACCTCGATCAGGGCACTGATCGAACGCATGAACGGATTGCCGGAGGCTTCCGCAATGGCAATGTGGAACTGCAGGTCGCTATGAACAAAATGGGCTGGCGATTCCCGTGTGCTGCCCATCTGCTCAACCCACTCGTAGAGCTTTGCTAGCTGCGCTTCGGTGCGCCGTAGTGCGGCGAGACCCGCAGCTTCCGGTTCCAGCGCCAGGCGCATTTCCACGATGCTAGACAGGAAGGCGGCGCTGGCACCGGCCTCGAAATGCCAGACGAGAATATCGGGATCGAAAAGGTTCCAGTTGGAGCGCTCCAGCACGCGGGTGCCGATCTTGGCCTTGGGCTGGATAAGCCCCTTTGCTGCGAGGGTTTTCAACGCCTCGCGCAGAACGGTGCGCGACACGCCAAAGCGCTCGAGCAGTTCCGCGTCCCCCGGCAGAATGCTGTTCTCGGGATAGGACCCGTTGACGATCCGCAGGCCAAGATCGCGCATGACGTGGCCGTGATGCGTACGCGAATGACCCGCCGTACGAAAATCATAATTGCTGAGTTCGTTTTCGACCAATTGTATCCCTGTGACTGGCGATTTGCTTCTTGACGCAGAAGCAAATATTGATCGGCTCCACGTGCTTCGTGGACGCAATCTGCTTCGCCAGTTCCTCCCTAAGCACTATTTATAATATTATATGATCAATAACAATTCTCAATCTGAACAACGCGCAAATCCGCTGCCGCTTGCCATGGGCGCTACCCTTGAAATCCAGCCGCCCCGCCGGTCAATTGCCCTCCGCTGCGCAGATCACGCCGGAAGTCCGATGGGGACATGCCGGCAATATTGCGGAACGACTTGTTGAAGGCGCTGAGCGAGCCAAATCCGCTGTCCATCGCGACCTGCAGCACATTCGCCCTGTCCTGCAACAGCATGGCCTGCGCGTAGGACAGCCTGAGAAGGCTCACGTAATTGTTCAATGTCATGCCAGTCGATTTCTTGAACACGCTCATCGCATATTTGGGATGAAGCCCCGCCGACGTGGCTATGTCGATCGAGTCAATATCCTGCAGAAAGTTGCCTGCTATAAAATCACACATCCGCGCAACCGCCCTGGACGACTGCTGACTGGATTGCTCACCAGCAGATATATTCGGGCAATCAGGCACCAGGCGATAAGGCTCGAAGCCAATGCGTTCGATCCGCAGAAGCAGTTCATTGACCGCATGTTCCGCCTTCACGGGATCGCCTGACCGGGCATAGGCGTACCATCGCGTAAAGTTTTCCCTGTCGGCCGCGTCGGTTGCAGCGGTGACAAGGGTTGCTCCCTGCATCAACCGGCTTGGCACGCTCTCCGGCAGATGCATGCGAAAGAAATACACGAGCGGCAGGTGCGCGCCCGCATAAATCGAATCGTCGGAGGATTCGTCCATCCGGTGCGGTTGGCCGCCCCAGAACAGGCACATGTCACCCGCATTGAGGCGGATTTTGTGATCCTTCATCCGATAATGCACGGAACCGCGAATGACGTAGTTGACCTCGACCTGTGCGTGCCAATGCGGCATGGCCATGACGAGCGGGTGATTGTGAAACATTTGCAGAGCTGTTGGCAGACCTTCGACACTGCTCGCTCCCGGCTGATAGATCGGCCTTTCTCCCATCTTACTTTCCGCCCAATTCATGTTCCCTTTATGAGAGACAGGCTCTCCCTTGCCGCTAGTGTAGCCATGTTCGCAAAGATCGGGCAATTGAAAAGGGAGGATTTTCAATGAGCTTCAAATTTCTTGGCGCGACAGCACTTGTCGCAGCATTCGGCATGGGTTCGGCAACCGCACTGGCACAGCCAACCGAGATTACCATCTGGAGCTGGGATATCGCGGCTTCTTCCCTGAAAGCATCGCTGGAGGGCTTCAACAAGCAGTTTCCGGATATAAAGGTGAATGTTCAGGATCTTGGCAATCACCAGGTCTTTGACAAGACACTCGCTGCCTGTGCTGCGGGCGGGGACGGCCTGCCGGATGTCGTCACGATCGAGAATTATAAGGCCGAGATTTTCTGGAGCCGTTTTCCCGATTGCTTCACCAATCTGAAGGATCTCGGCTACACCAGCGATATACAAGCCAAATTCCCGGATTTCAAACGCACTGAGCTGGAAGCCGGCGATGTCCCCTATGCCATGCCATGGGACTCCGGTCCCGTCGCCGTTTTTTACCGGCGCGACTATTACGAAAAGGCTGGAGTGGACCCCAAGAGCATAACGACTTGGGATGATTTCATCGCCGCTGGCAAGAAAATTGCTGCTGCCAACCCCAGTGTTGTCATGGCTCAGGCGGACTTCAACGGCGACAGCGAATGGTTTCGCATGATCTCCAATGAACAGGGTTGCGGCTTCTTTTCCGCCGATGGCCAGACCATCACGATCAATCAGCCCACATGCGTTGCCACGCTGGAGAAGATCAAGCAGATGAAGGACGCCAGTACGCTCACGGCGGCCAATTGGGACGAAAAGGTTCAGGCCAATACCGCAGGTACCGTCGCGAGCCAGCTTTATGGTGGTTGGTATGAGGGTACCGTTCGTACCAACTCGCCCAAGCTTGCGGGCAAATGGGGCGTCTATCTCATGCCAAGTCTTGCGCCCAACGGGCCCCATGCGGCCAATGTCGGCGGTTCGTCATTGGCAATCAGCAATGGCTCCCAGAACAAGAAAGCAGCCTGGACATATCTCAACTACGTCCTTGGCACCGATGAGGGACAGATCACCATGCTCAAGAGCTTTGGTCTCGTACCCTCGTTGCTCAGCGCGGAAAAACAACCCTTCGTCTCCGAACCGCAGTCCTATTGGGGCGGGCAGGCAATCTGGGCAGATATTCTTGGAACATTGCCAAAGGTCGTGGCAAGTCGCGGCACTGCGTTTCAGGGTGATGCGGATGGCATCTACAAGGCAACCCAAACCAAATATTTTGCGGGAGGATATCCCGACGCAAAAGCGGCACTTGACGACGCCGCAAACCAGATTGCATCGGCAACAGGACTGCCAATCGCTCAATGAGCTCAGTGCCGGACAGGGGTCGGAGCGCCCGTCCGGCATTCCGTTGGAAGACCTGACTATCCACCGCGAAGGACAATCGATGCAGTTGCGCAACCGGGTCGCCTATGGGTTCCTTGCACCCTATCTCATGATTTTTGCGGCCTTCTGGATATGGCCGATCATCAGCTCGTTTCTGATGTCGTTTCAGAACACCCGTGTGAATCCCTGGGTTTTCAGCTTTGGTGCCAATTGGGGCCGTCTGTTCAACGATCCCGCCTTCTACAATGCGCTGAAGAACACGATGATCATCCTGATCATTCAGGTTCCGGTGATGATCACGCTGGCGACAGTCATGGCTGTGCTGCTCAATTCTCCACTTCTGAGAGCACGCGGCCTTTTCCGCTTTGCCTTCTTCGCACCCATCGTGGTCGGTGAAGTCGCCTATGCCGCCGTGTTCCGGTTGATGTTCAATCTTGATTTCGGTGTCATCAACAAGCTGCTGAACAGTGTCGGCATAGCTTCGATTTCATGGTTTGCGGACGCCCCCGCGGCCATGGCGCTTCTCATCATCGCAGTGACATGGCGCTGGGCCGGATACAATGCGATCCTCATTCTGGCCGGGCTTCAGTCCATCCCCGGCGATGTCTACGAAGCGGCAACGCTGGATCGCGTGGGCAAGGCCCGGCAGTTCATCTACATCACACTGCCGCTTCTGAAGCCGATCATCCTTTTCTGTGTCATCCTGTCGATCATCGGCTCCATGCAGCTTTTCACCGAACCATTCCTGATTACCAATCGCGGTGGCCCCGGCGGCGGTACGGAAACCCTCGGACTGTTCCTCTATAGGCAAGGTTTCACCTCGCTCAATTTCGGCTATGCCTCGGCGATCGCCTACACCATGGCCGCACTGGCAATCCTGATTTCACTCCTCAATCTTTGGGTCGGGAGGGACGAGCAATGAAGTCGCAGTCACGCTCGACCCTGGTCCGCTCGCTCGCACTTCATGGCGCCCTCATCCCGCTGGCGATCATCTGGCTGTTTCCGCTCTGGATGATGTTCGTGTTCGCGACCATGCCGGACTACGGCATTTTCAGCCCGCAGATCGAACTTCTCCCATCCACGCATTTCCTCGAGAATTTCAGCAATCTGCAGGCGGATACGGATTTCATCCGCGCGCTGATGATCTCCATAGGTGTCGCGATCGTCTACACCGTCCTGTCGGTCCTGCTTACTTCCATGGCAGGCTGGGCCCTCTCCCGTTATCATTTCGTCGGTAAGTCGCTGGTCATCGCAATCATCCTCGGCACGATCACCCTGCCCTATTTCGTCGTGGTGATCCCGCAATTCATCATGGTGGCGCGGGAATTCAAGATGGCGAACACGTGGATCGCGCTCATCGTGCCGCCGCTCTTCAATTCGCTGGGCGTGCTGTTCATGCGGCAAGCCTTTTCCATGATGCCGGCCGAACTCTTCGATGCCGCACGGGTGGAAGGCGTCAAGGAATGGCAGATCTTCCTGCGCATTGCCCTGCCTCTGGCACGGCCAACCATGGCGGCTTTGGCGATCATTCTCTTCCTTGCATCCTGGAACAATTACCTCTGGCCGCTGCTGATCAATTCACGCCCCGGCATGCTGACCGCTCCCGTTGCGCTCGGAACATTGATCGGTCTCACCAAGGTGTCGTGGGGCGGCATCATGGCCGGCGCCGTCATGCTCACGGCACCGATCCTCGTCATTTTCATTCTTCTGCAGCGCCACTTCATCGCCGGCATCGCCGCCGGCGCCATCAAATAGGGGAAACGCCGCATGGCCGAACTTTCACTCAGGAATGTCGTCAAACGTTTCGGTTCCTACGAGATCATCCGCAACGCCAGCCTCGATGTGGCCGATGGCGAGTTCGTGGTCTTCGTCGGCCCGTCGGGTTGCGGCAAGTCCACGCTCTTGCGCATGATTGCCGGCCTCGAGCACATAACCGATGGCGAAATCCATATCGGTGATACGTTGGTCAACGACGTCGAGCCTGCCGACCGCGGCATCGCCATGGTGTTCCAGTCCTATGCGCTCTATCCGCACATGACTGTCGAACAGAATCTCGCTTTCGGACTGCGCATGACCGGCAACCCGAAAGCCGATACGGAGCGCCGCGTTCAGCGGGTGGCGGACATTCTTCAGATCAGGGAACTGATGCAACGCCGCCCGAAGCAGCTGTCAGGCGGACAGCGCCAGCGCGTTGCCATTGGCCGCGCCATCGTGCGCGAACCACGGGTGTTCCTGTTCGATGAGCCTCTCTCCAACCTCGATGCGGAGCTGCAGGTACAGATGCGCGTCGAGATTTCCCGCCTGCACAAGGAGCTGGGCACGACCATGATCTATGTGACTCATGACCAGACTGAAGCCATGACGCTGGCAGACAAGATCGTGGTGCTGCGAGGCGGTAATATCGAACAGATTGGCGCGCCGCTCGATCTCTACGACAATCCCGCCAACCAATTTGTGGCCGGTTTCGTTGGTTCGCCGAAAATGAACTTCATGAGCGCCGAGGTTGTTGCGGCGGATACTGACAGCATCACCATCACCCTCGTGAATCATGGCAGAATCCGTCTCACCCTGCCCATGAACAATCCGCCACCGGCACTTGGTGAGAAAGTGACGCTCGGCGTGCGCCCTGAGCACTTCGCCAAGGCGGGTCAGGGGGATGCCGACATGACCGTCACGGTGGATGTTGCCGAACATCTCGGCAACACCAGTTACATATACGCCAATGTCGCCGGCGGGGAACAGCTGATCATCGAGCGTGAGGAATCGCGCAATGCACTCAAGCCCGACACCCTGACCATCGCCATCAAATCCAGCCACGCCCTGCTGTTCGACAAAGCGGGAAACAGGCTTCGATAAACCCGACTTCGCTTCTCCAGCCACGCTCCCGGTGGCCGCAACTCACCCAAAGAGGATCTAGCATGACTGACACAGCATCCGTTCGCTGGGGCATTATCGGCCCCGGCACCATCGCCCGCACCTTTGCCGATGGCATTGCCCATTCGGCAACGGGAAAGCTCATCGCCATTGCCTCGCGCAATCCGGACAAGCCGGAACTCGCAACCCAGTTTCCCGGTGCCCGCATCGTCAACGGCTATGATGCCTTGCTGCGGGACCCCGAGATCGACACGGTTTACATCGCAACACCGCACCTGGGCCATGCCGAATGGGCGATCAAAACCATTCGCGCCGGCAAGC
>OKVN01000715.1_pt1 | contig 11566 bp, 9 predicted proteins | sample 1606961 | NCBI WGS metagenome assembly OKVN01 (sample SAMN03281020, study PRJEB24777) | human gut metagenome | isolation source: fecal sample PR170 from 1 month old male Malay infant, vaginal delivered... | place: Singapore | collected 2005-12-29 | reverse complement strand
CGGCAGAAAACGGCAGGCAGCGGCAAGCTGCCCGACCGGGTGTTTGTCACCCCGGTTAATGGCGGGGGGCGGCCCAATGGTGGCGTGGGCGGCGGGGGGTCGATTTACCACTGCGTGGGCCCGGAAGGCACCGCCCTGCCTTGCCACAGCGCGCGCCAGCTGCCGGTGGAATTCCCCTCGGTGCTTGAGCAGAGTCTGGAATCCATCTGGTATGACTCTTTCGGCTTCAACCGCTATCGCGGATTTGACTGGATGCCGGAGCCGTGCCGCTCCTGCGATGAAAAAGAGAAAGACTTCGGCGGCTGCCGCTGCCAGGCCTTTATGCTCACCGGGAATGCGGATAACGCCGATCCGGTGTGCAGCAAATCGCCGCATCATCATAAAATCCTCGAGGCGCGACGCGAAGCAGCCTGTAGTGATATGAAGATCGGTCAGCTTCAGTTTCGCAACCGAACCCGTTCTCAGCTTATCTATAAAACCCGGGAACTGTAACGATAATGACCATCCGCATCGTGGAACTGGCAGGCGGTTTACGCGCAACGCTGGTGCATCAGCCGCAGGCGACACGCGCGGCGGCGCTGGCGCGCGTGAGTGCCGGAAGCCATCACGAGCCACCGCGATTCGCCGGTCTCGCGCATTTGCTTGAGCACCTGCTGTTCAGCGGTAGCCAGCGCTATCAGGGCGATGATCGACTCATGGCCTGGGTCCAGCGCCAGGGCGGCAACGTCAATGCCACCACGCTGGCTCGCCACAGCGCTTTTTTCTTCGACGTTGCCGCCGATAACCTGTCCGACGGCGTCGCGCGACTGCGGGATATGTTGCAGGCGCCGCTGCTTTCCCGGCAGGACATCCAGCGCGAAGTGGCGGTCATTGATGCGGAAAACCGGCTTATCCCGCAGCCTGATCCCGCCCGGCGCGAAGCCGCGGCGCGCCACGCGATGGAACAACCGGAGGTTTTTCGCCGTTTTCAGGTGGGTAGCCATGATTCTCTGGGGCAAGACACGGGATCGCTGCACGCCGCGTTGCGCGACTTTCATCGCCGCTATTATGGGGCCAGACACCTGCAATTGTGGCTACAGGGACCGCAAACGCTGGATGCGTTAGCCGAGCTTGCCCATACGTTTGCGACAGGTTTTGCTTCAGGTGGCGTGCCTGAAGCCGCCCCCCCGTTACGCCTTAGCGCTGAAGCAGATTATCAGCTGGCAGTGACGGAGCGACCCGCGCTGTGGCGCTGTCCGTTGATCCGAAAAAGTGACAACGTCACCTTGCTTCGGGAATTTTTGCTGGACGAGGCCCCCGGAAGCCTGATTGACGGGCTGCGGGCGCGCGGGCTGGCAGAAGAGGTATCGCTGGACTGGCTTTATCAGGATGACGATTACGGCTGGCTGGCGCTAACGCTTGACGGCGAACGGCCCGAGGCCATAGACGCGCAAATCACGCGCTGGCTGCGGGCCCTACAGCAAACGACGCAAGAGCAACAGCGGCATTATTATAGGCTGGCACAGCAGCGCTTTAGCGCCCTGTCGCCCCTTGACCAGCTTCGCCAGCGGGCGTTTGGTTTTGCGCCCGGCGCGGCGCCGGTTGATTTTTCCGCCTTCTGTGCCGACTTACTGGCGGCGCCCACCTCGTATCTGGCCTGCAAAAAAATGGAAACCGCTGAAATTATCGCCAGCCAGGGATTTGCCCTGCCGCTTAGCCACTGGCGTCGCCAGCCGGTTGCGGATGAGAGCCCCATCGCGTTTTCCTTCTACCCGCAGGCTACCCAATATTCTGCCCCAGCCCTGACGCCAGAAGCCGTTCCGCTGCTGCCTTTACCGGCGCAGGCACACGCGCCGACGCTGATCCTCCGCAGGCCTTTTTATTCGCGCGTAAGCGAGTCACAGGGGGTGGCGATCGGCAAACAATTACGCCCTCTTCTGGCTGAAATGCGCCATATCGGCAGCAGCGGCGGTTGGCAAACGGTTGACGGTAGCTGGCAGCTAACCCTGCGGCTTCCTGACGCCGTGGTGATGGCGGAACCCATCATCGGGGCGATAATCGATCGCCTCTCCCGCCCCACACCGGCTATTACGCCTGCGCCAGATGGCATTGCGATCCGTCAGTTGCTTAAGCAATTGCCTGAACGACTGGCATCGGAACCGTCACGGAATGGCTGGCTGGCGGCGTTAGCTGGCGGCAGCGCCGGACACGCGCACGGGTTAGCCCGGCAGCTTGGCCTGCTCCGGGCGCCGGTTAACGCTAAGCCGTTGCCGTTAAGCGATTGTCCCGGCGGGGTCGAACACATTCCGCACGCCAGCGAGGATTCGGCGCTGCTGGTGTTTATTCCCCTGCCGCCGGGTGCGTCGCTCGCCGCGCTGCGGCTGCTGGCGTTATGCTGCGAACCGCGATTTTTCCAGCGCCTGCGCGTGGAACAGCAGATTGGCTACGTGGTCAGCTGTCGTTATCAGCGTATTGCCGATCGCGATGGCCTGCTGCTGGCGTTACAGTCGCCTGATCGTTCTCCCGTGAACCTGTTGGGTTGCTGCAAACGATTTTTGCGAGAGCTGACGCTGTGCGATGAATCCGAGTTCAGCCTATTGCGACAGCAGCTGGCGACGCAGATCCGCTCACCGATGGATGCCAGCGCCACGGCAGTGGCCGCCCTGCGCCAGCGCTATGGTTTGCCGGTGTTAACGCCGCAGGCTATTGAAGCCCTGCAACCTGACGAGATAGTCGCGCTATGGCGCGAGATGACTCGCCGTCGCCGACGCTGGCGGGTGCTTTTCACGGGCTGACCGGAACCGCAGCTTTCTTCCTGTGCGTGGTTTTTAGTCAAAAAAAAGCCCCGTACTACGACGGGGCCAGGCTGCTTATTTCGCTGTTATTTATCCAGCGCGTAGGCAATCACGTAGTCACCACGATCCGGCGACTGGCGTGCACCGCCGGCAGAGATCAGAATGTACTGTTTGCCGGTTTTCGGTGATACATAGCTGATAGGTCCGCCCTGGCTACCCACCGGGAGACGCGCTTTCCACACTTCTTCCCCCGTAGAGGAATCAAAGGCGCGCAGGTAGTAATCCTGGGTTCCCGCAATGAAGACCAGACCGCCCTGCGTGGCCAGCGTACCGCCCAGCGTCGGCATACCGACAGGCATCTGCATACGCATTTTTACCCCAAACGGACCGGTATCCTGAACGGTACCGACCGGCACCTGCCAGACGATTTTCTGTGTTTTCAGGTCAATCGCAGAGAGAGAGCCAAACGGTGGTTTCTGGCACGGAATACCCAGCGGTGACATGAAACGGTTTTTGTTGACCGAATACGGCGTTCCTTTCATCGGAACAGCGCCCATACCGGCGTTCACGGCTTCACCGCCCGTGTTTGCCACTGCGCTTTGCGGATCTTGTTTAATCAGCTGGACCCACAGACCCAGACGCATGTCGTTGACGAAGATGTACTGGTTGTTCGGATCCGTGGACAGACTACCCCAGTTCATTCCCCCCAGCGAGCCCGGGAAGCTCAGGGAAATATCGGTTCCCGGCATCGTGTACAGACCGTCATAACGCATTGATTTGAAGCTGATACGACAGGCCAGCTGGTCAAACGGCGTCGCCCCCCACATATCCGATTCTTTCAGGGTTTCCGCGCCAATCTGCGGCATCCCCACAGAGCGCGGCTGCGTTGCCGGGTACTGTTCACGTGGAATATCCGCTGGTTTTACCGGAACCTCTTTCACTTCAGTGAGCGGTTTACCCGTCAGGCGATCAAGAACATAAATTTGCCCCGCTTTGGTGCCCACCACCACCGCGGGCCTGTTGCCCTCTTTTGTCGGGAAATCAACCAGGCTCGGCTGCATCGGGATATCGAAATCCCAGAGGTCGTTATGCACGGTCTGGTATACCCACTTCTCTTTCCCGGTAGTCGCATCCAGCGCGAGGATTGAGGTGGCGTATTTATGATCTTCCGGAATACGGTCAGCGCCCCACAGGTCGACGGAGGAACTCCCCATCGGGATAAACACGGTATTCATCGACGCATCCCAGGACATAGGGGCCCAGGAGTTTGCAGAGCTACGTTTGTAGTGTTCGCCCGGCTTCAGAACATAGTTCGGATCCGGATTACGCGGGTCGAACGCCCAGCGCAGCTGGCCGGTGATCACGTCATAACCACGTATAACGCCTCCCGGCATATCGGTGCTGACGTTATCCGCAACGCGGCCACCAACGACAACCGTCGTACCCGCCAGCGTCGGGGCCGACGTCAGCACATAGGTGGGATCTGACGCGTCGCCCATCCCTTCATGCAGGTTAACGCTGCCGTTAGTACCGAAGTCCGGGCAGAATTTGCCGTTATCGGCGTCTAACGCGATCAGCTTACCGTCAATAGTATTCATCAGGATACGGCGCTGGCATGCAGTGCCCGGTGCGACCTGCGCTGGCAGAACCGGCGTGGAGCCCGCTACCGTTGGCTGTGCCAGCGGTTTGGTGGCATCAAAGTATGCCAGGCCACGGCAGCGCATCCAGATTGCAGATTTGGCGTTGATTTCCGCTTTCCAGATCTCTTTCCCACTATCGGCATCCACGGCGATGACGTTGTTATGCGGCGTACAGAGGAAGACACGATCGCCAACCTGTAGCGGCGTTTGCTGATCTTCTGCGCCATTGCCGTCCGGACTTTCCGGTACGTCACCGGTATGGTAGGTCCAGACCGGTTTCAGGTTTTTCACGTTGTCACGGGTTATCTGGTCCAGCGCCACAAAGCGACTACCGCCGGCCGTATTACCGTAGTGATCCCAGTTCTGCTGTTTCGCATCATCTTTTACCGGTACCAGCGGACGTTTTTCACCGCTAAACGGCACGGTCGGATGGGGTTGAAACATCTGAACAAAGGTGACGCCCATGGCGATAATAAGGACCGCGCAGACCCCCAGGGCCCCTTTTGCGCAGGACGGTTTTCCTTCACGTTTACGCAATGCAGGCCAGGTGGCAGCTGCCAGCACCATCAGCCCGGCGGGTACCATTAAACGGGAAACCAGCGGCCAGAAGTCGAGCCCGGCATCGAAAAATGCCCAAATCAGGGTGCCAAGAAACACCAGGGCAAACAGCCCCACGGCAGAGGACTTGCGGCGGAAGAACTGAATCGCAGAGAGCAGAGTGATAACCCCGGCGATGAGAAAATACCAACTCCCCCCCAGGGAAACCAGTTTAAAACCGCCGATAGCAAAAAAGAGCCCCGTTACAAGAAGTATCACACCCACCAGCAGGCACCACGGGCCTAACCAGCCGGATGAGCGGGGATTATTGTCTGACATAAAAATGAATCTCCTGATTACTTTATAACAGCAGGGTTTTATTGACTGCCACGATGCTAAAACCCTGCGTAACATCAATTGTTCGTGTGCGAATCATAAATTAAAATTATAATGTAGACAAAATGTATTCTGTCGGAAGAAAAGAAAACTCACTAAAGTGCAGGAACATAACAAAATAAAAAAATGGGATATCACTCTGTAATTCGCCAATACCGGAATATTTGACCAGTAAGTTCCGGCTTATGCGATGAATATCAGGTTTGCCGACAAGACAGCCCAGGTGCCGTAAGATTTTTGCATGATGAGAATTAACTTATTGCCTATTATTTAAGCTTCACAAACACGATCAGCTCGCGGATTTCACGATATACGTCACTACACCAAAGATATCGAGCGTATCGTCGCTGCCGACAATAATCGGTGAATAGGCGCTGTTCATGGGGTTGAGTTGAATATTGGGACGCAGCTGGAGGCGCTTCACGGTAAATTCGCCCTCTACCGCCGCAATCACGATATCGCCATGCTCAGGCTTGCGGGAACTGTCCACCACCAGCAAATCACCGTTATTGATCCCCCCTTCTATCATCGAGTCACCGGCGGCTTTGACAAAGTAAGTGGAGCTGGGATGGGCGACTAATAACTCGTTTAAATCGATACGCCGCTCTACATAATCCGCTGCCGGGCTGGGGAAGCCGCACTGTACTAAGTCGCTGAAAAGTGGAATAGCAACGATTTCACGCAACTCTGCGGGTCTGAAAAAGATCATGATAAACACCTCCATACTGTTTTTATATACAGTAGTTTTAACTGAGGTATCGATCAAGCCATGTCAGCGTAAGCGGCTGGCTACGCCTTAACCGCTTCGCTTATAACCCCCTATAGCAATGAAGATTATTTGTTTTGTAAATTTTTACGCACAGACAAGCGTAACGCGTCATAAAACATCACTACGCAATGACTTTCACATGACTATAAAAAGAAAACAAAGTAACAACAAGTCACTCCAGATACACTATACGTTGACTTTATATTTAGACTAGCGCATATTTTACAGCACAAATTAACAAGACAATTTTTGGAGGACGTTTTCTATGCCCGCCCGTGATTATCCCGATAAGCGTGTTGCTCGCGGTGTCGCAAAGGAGGCCGAACTCAGGATGTTAAGTGCGCGCATCGATCCTGCGCTGATGGAGTACATCCGCATTACTGCGTATGAAACACGGAAAAGTAAGCAGGAAATCGTGGCAGAAGCGTTAGCGCTTCACCGCCAAAGAAGTCAGATTGGATCATAAACAGCAAAAACCCGAAAAATCCTCCGGGCTTTTGCTGGTATCGGGATTACCCCACCAGAGAATTTAATGTCTCCAGCGCCTCAGGCGGCAATACCAGATCGGCTGCCGCCAGGTTTTCACGCAGATGCGCCACCGATGAGGTTCCCGGGATCAAGAGGATATTTGGCGAGCGCTGCAGCAGCCATGCCAGCGCCACCTGCATCGGCGTCGCGCCCAGTGAATCCGCCACCGCCTGTAGTCCGGAAGATTGCAGTGGCGTGAAACCACCCAGCGGGAAGAACGGCACCCAGGCAATCCCCTGCTGCGCCAGCGAATCAACCAGCGCATCGTCACCGCGATTCACAACGTTGTACATGTTCTGTACGCACACCACGGAAACCATCTTCTGCGCTTCAGCAACCTGCGAAGCGGTGACGTTGCTCAGCCCAATATGACGAACCAGCCCCTGCTGTTGCAGCTCCGCAAGGGTGCTCAGCGGCGCGGCAATCGAGCCTTCCGCCGGTCCGTGGGCGCTAAACATGATCCGCAGGTTAACCACGTCCAGCACATCCCGCTTCAGGTTACGCAGGTTATCATGCACCGCCTGCGTCAGCTCCTGCGCGGAAAACGCCGGCAGCCAGGAGGCATCCTCGCCGCGTCGGGCTCCGATCTTGGTCACAATCGTAAGGTCGTCCCGGTACGGATGAAGCGCCTCGCAGATAAGCTGGTTGGTCACATGAGGTCCGTAAAAATCGCTGGTATCAATGTGATTCACACCCAACGCCACCGCTTCACGCAGCACTGCCAGCGCCGCATTTTTATCTTTTGGCGGACCAAAAACGCCAGGCCCGGCAAGCTGCATCGCGCCATAGCCAAATCGTTTAACCGTACGCGTTCCGAGCGTGAACGTTCCGCTTTTATCTATGCTGCTCATGCTGACCTTCCTCATAAAAAATGATCCGGATTTACAACAGGTTCCGCAACGAAACCATTAGTTAAGCAATAGTAAAATTAAAGTTTAAATTCGCTACGACGATAGTATTGATGTAACCCTGCCTCTTCTCTTACGGATGACCGCCATGCTGAAAAATCTGCACGTGATTACCGGTATTATCTTTGCCCTCACCATATTCTGTCTGCTGCAAGTTGTCACGGGAGGGTTGTTCTACTCTGCCGTTAACAACGATCGTCACAACTTTCAGAACTCCGGGTTACTCAATGCCCAACAGGAAAGCCTGAGCGACAGCGTTAACACGCTGGTGAAAACGCGCGTTACCGTTACCCGCGTGGCGATCCGCTACCTGAAAAACCAGCGCGATCCGGCCTCTCTCGCGGCGATCAACACGCTGCTGGGCACCGCCAACGGTTCGCTGGCCAAAGCCGAAGACTATTACAAAAACTGGCTGGTTATTCCGCAGGTGAAGGGCCAGAATGCCGCGCTCACCGAAGAGATGCAGAAAGCCTGGAAGCAAATGCACGAGGTGATGCGCTTGTCCATTGAGTATCTGCGCGCAGATAACTATCAGGCCTATGGCGACCTGGACGCCCAGCAGGCGCAGGATGAGATGGAGGCGGTCTATACCCGCTGGCGCGCTGAAAACAACGTTCTGCTGAAAGCCGCCGCCGAAGAGAACCAGAGCAGCTTTACCCAGATGCAGTGGACGCTGGCGGCGATCTTCCTGACCGTGATCACCGTGCTGGTGGTGATCTGGCAGGGTTTACAGCACCTGCTCCTGAAACCGCTCAACGCCATCATGAACCATATTCGCACCATCGCGAGCGGCGATCTGACGCAAAATGGCGCGATTACCGGGCGCAACGAGATGGGCCAGCTGGCTGCTGGTCTGCACGAGATGCAGCAGTCGCTGGTGAGCACCGTCAGCGCCGTGCGCGGCAGCACAGATTCTATCTACACGGGCGCAGGAGAAATTGCCGCCGGAAGTAACGACCTTTCCGCCCGAACCGAGCAGCAGGCAGCCTCGCTGGAAGAGACCGCCGCCAGCATGGAAGAGCTGACTGCCACGGTGAAACAGAACTCGGATAACGCCCGCCAGGCGACGCTGCTGGCGAAGAATGCGTCTGAAACCGCCGCACGCGGCGGTCAGGTGGTGGATAACGTGGTGCGTACCATGAATGACATTGCCGACAGTTCTCAGCAAATTGCGCATATCACCGGCGTTATCGATAGCATTGCCTTCCAGACCAATATTCTCGCGCTCAACGCGGCGGTTGAAGCCGCCCGTGCCGGGGAACAAGGTCGCGGCTTTGCGGTCGTGGCAGGTGAAGTACGGACGCTGGCCAGCCGCAGCGCGCAGGCGGCAAAAGAGATCAAAGGGCTTATCGAGAACTCTGTCAGCCGGGTGAATACCGGCTCGGAACAGGTGAGCGAGGCGGGTGCGACCATGAAAGAGATCGTCGCGGCCGTGGCGCGCGTAACCGATATTATGGCTGAGATTTCCTCGGCGTCTGACGAGCAGAGCCGCGGTATAGAGCAGGTCAGCCTGGCGGTCTCGCAGATGGACAGCGTCACGCAGCAAAACGCCGCGCTGGTACAGGAGTCGGCAACGGCGGCGGCGGCGCTGGAAGATCAGTCTGAACAGCTGCGTCAGGCCGTGGCGGCATTCCGGCTGAACGCTCAGGCATCGCCGGCGGCTCGCCCTAAAAACGTGAAAACGCCCGTACTGCTGCGCCCGTCAGCGGCAGGCGCGAATACAGCTGACGCGAACTGGGAAACCTTCTGAGTGACAGGCGGGCATATCGCCCGCCTTCATGATTAGCGGCTGCGCTTGGCGTGGCGTTCCCAGTTATCTCGCTTCGCATCCTCTGACTTACGCAACGAGACATAGCATGCTCCGCTGCCGCCGTGATGCGGCTGCGCTTCGCAAAAGGCCTGTACTTCGTCGAACTCGGTCAACCAGCGCGCAAGATAGCTGCGCACTACGTTAGGGTGCGACTGCTGTTCACGCCCTTTACCATGCACGATGATTAGGTTGCGTAGCCCGTCACGTCCGGCCTGGCGAATAAAGGAATAGACCAGCTGGCGGCATTGCTCCGCAGGCTGGCGTAACAGCGTTAAGCTGGCCTGACGGGAATATTTGCCGGAACGCAGCTTATCAAATACCCCCTGCTGTACCCCTTCACGCTGGAACATCAGCGGCTCGTCAAGGGGCAACAGTTCCAGAAACCCCAGCGTCAGAAAGTTATCGAGCTGCTCAGTATCTATTTCCTGACGCGCCCGCGTGTTGCGGCTCGGCTGCCAGTGAATATCTGCGCAGCGCTTCAGGGGCTGGACATCCTCCATGGCGTCAAGAAAAAGTGATTTGTCGTCAGGGTTCATGGAAATCCTCCGGCTACATCTGAGTGATGTACTATACCTGCGCCCGTTGCGGGTCTCAATCACCCGGGCACGGGTACAAATAATGGCTTAAGGAACAGATAATCGCAGACGCAATAAATTAAATCTAACCTTAACTTAAATTTCAGCCGTAATTAATTAAATAAATACGTTAAAAAATCGTGAAATCAATCACTCAACGTCCTTCTCTTTTAAGAAAAAGCTGTTATAACTTAATAAACCTGCCCAATGGATAATGCATGTAGGATCCGCGAAAGGATGCACGACTGTGTGTTCTGTGGAGTCTGTCTGATGTCGGGCAGACTCTATTTTTTATTGTTGTTATTTTTATTAAATTAATTTCCTGGCCTCTCTTCGAAACTGCGTGATTAATGATTCGGCAAGCGGTGTCTGGCGAGAATCACGACGCTGAATTAAATAATATGCCGCTTTAGGCAGGGTTTCGACAACCGGCAGCATTATCAGACGGTGCGCCAGAAGCGGATCGCAGCCCAGCTCTTGCGGTAAAATGCTGATGAAATCGCTTTGTGCGACGAGGCTAATACAGGAGGAAAAGGTCTCACAGACAACGCCAATTCGCGGTATTTGAGAGCGATGGTTAAAAGTATCCTGTAACTGCTTATAATAACTTCCCCGGGGCGTAGGCATCGTCCAGTTATATTGCAGAAGCTCATTAATTGAGGTCGCCCCTGTCGCCGGATGTCCTGCCCGACAAAATACGGCAAAAGGCTTTTCGAACAGCTTTTCAAACGTAAATTCATGATCGTAAGGCCCCTGATAATAGGTATTGATGGTAAAGTCCAGCTCACCCTGACGTAATTCATTAATCATCGACACCAGCTGGCCTTCCATAATCCGGACGTTGACCTGAGGATGCTGCGCATGAAAACGCGTAATGACGGCTGGCATCAGGCTGCGTGAAATGCTGGCTCCCATCCCAATATTGATCTGTCCGGCAAGCTCGCCCTGTCGCTGGCGGATGTCATCCTGCGCTGCACGCAGCTCTTCCAGAATCAAATTAGCGCGGTGATAAAACCCTTCCCCGCACTCGGTCAGCGCGACGCCTTTACTCCGGCGCACAAATAGCTGGGCCGCCATACCCTCCTCCAGCTCTTTAATGGATTTGGTCAGCGCGGGCTGCGAAAGATTAAGCGTCCGGCTGGCGCCGCGAATGCTGCCCTGACGCGCCACCTCGACAAACGCCCTGATTTGATGAAATTTAATCTGAAATGACATAACGAGACCGATAACCGTTGTTTATCAGAGTAAAGAAACTGTCATCTACTTTAATGGAAAGGGATGTGCGAGGGTAATTCCTGAACGGTTAAAACTGTGAAAAAACGATTAGTGATAAGTAAAAACTATCACAGCGTGAAGCAGTTCACATATTTTAATGATGACAGGAAAAGATATGAACGCACTGGCGCAGTACATCCAGACATTAGCCCCACAACTGAGCGCATGGCGTCGCGATTTCCACCATTTCGCGGAATCCGGTTGGGTGGAGTTTCGCACTGCGGCAAAAGTGGCGGAGATCCTCGCCTCACTGGGTTACGAGCTGGCGATGGGTCGCGACGTGGTCGACGCCGAAAGCCGCATGGGACTGCCCGATGACGCCACCCTTTCGCGAGAGTTTGCCCGCGCCCGGGC
>OKVN01000711.1_pt1 | contig 11589 bp, 14 predicted proteins | sample 1606961 | NCBI WGS metagenome assembly OKVN01 (sample SAMN03281020, study PRJEB24777) | human gut metagenome | isolation source: fecal sample PR170 from 1 month old male Malay infant, vaginal delivered... | place: Singapore | collected 2005-12-29 | reverse complement strand
CCACAGTTTTGCCATCCCACATAAAAACCACACCAACTTATCCAACAGCTCCCAACCCACGTTATTCTCAACGTGTCCTTTCCGGCGGGAATGCTTCCGGAAACCTTCGCAAGTCGGGAAAGGATCGGCGCTTCGGCTTCACAGGGAGGAACCTGTGCGGCCGGGGAGGTTTGGTTCAATGGTTGCGCATTGGGCAAAACCCTCAAAAACGCCGGGGCGGGTGGTCCCCAGGATCGCAAGCATCGCATACCAGAATACCCAAGACCCGCGTTCCAGGGACCGCCCGTCTTTCCCACCTTTCAACGGCCAGACGCGAAAGCGGGCGTGGCAACGGAGAAGAGCGTTGCAGAACAATCATGCGTGGTTCGACAGGCTCACCATGAGGGAAGTCGAGGGATTGCAGGGAGCACTATTTAGCAACCTTTGCGATTGGCATTGCACCAAACCACCTCCCTCATGGTGAGCCTGTCGAACCACGCACCACGCACTTGATATCCCTTGGTCTATCGAACCGCTGCAGAGAGTTCCTCGACCGTGCACAGCATCGCGTCACCCATATAGGCCAGGTTGGCCATTGACCGCTCCGCCGCTTCCGCGTGGCCGCCGCCGCAGGCATCGGTCAGGACGACGGGGATGAAGCCAAGATCGGCGCCGTGACGAACCGTCGGATCAATACCGATTTCCGTGGCGATACCGCAGATGATGAAACTCTTGAGACCGCAGTCGCGCATGGCGATGGCCAGCGGCGTGCCTTCGAACGCCGAGAAGGTGATCTTGTCGAGAATGGCTTCGTCATCGCGGACGGCCAGTTCCGGGGCAAGTGCAAAGCCGGGACTGTCGCGCAGGAACCATGGCTCGACATTTTGAGCGGATGATTGGCGCTGCCACGCCATCATCTGCTTGTATTGAAATACGCCAGCCATTTTCTTGGGCAGGGACATATGGCGCATGAAAAAGATGCGGATACCGGCGGACCGGGCGATGTCGAGGGTTTGCAGCACCTTTTCCAGAATGGCGCCGCCGTCCTGCATCTGCCGCAATATGCCGACCTGCATGTCATAGACCACCAGCGCCGTTGTTTCGGACCTGACCGTTTCGGCAAGGGTTTCGGGGATGGCAAGGCCATAAATGTTCTGCATCGGTGTCCTCCGAATGTGTCGGGCGATCCGCTCCCGATCACCGCTGCCTGGAATCGAGCCTAGCATTGCTGCGCCGGAAAAACAGGCCGAAGCGGCGCATTTCCGCAATCGCGCGGCTTCAGGATGGAGAAACACTTGCCTCACGGGGCCGTTTCGACTAGCCAGTAGACAGACAAATTTAGCCAGGAATGACAGCCCAGCATGACTCTCGTTGATACCCGTACGCCCGAACCCAAGCGTTTCATTTCCGGTGCCACAGGCGACTGGGAAATTGTCGTTGGCATGGAAGTGCATGCGCAGGTCACATCCAATTCGAAGCTGTTCTCCGGCGCTTCCACGACATTCGGTGCCGAGCCCAACGAAAATGTATCGCTGGTCGATGCCGCCATGCCCGGCATGCTGCCTGTCATCAACGAATGGTGCGTGCGCCAGGCGATTCGCACCGGTCTTGGCCTGAAGGCGCAGATCAACCTGAAATCGGTCTTTGACCGGAAGAACTATTTTTATCCGGATCTGCCGCAGGGTTACCAGATTTCGCAGTTCAAACAGCCCATCGTCGGCGAAGGCACGATGATCATTTCGGTCGGCCCCGATAACAAAGGCCAGTTCGAGGATATTGAGATCGGCATCGAGCGTCTGCATCTGGAACAAGACGCCGGAAAATCCCTGCATGACCAGAACCCGACAATGTCCTACGTGGACCTCAACCGGTCCGGCGTGGCGCTGATGGAAATCGTCTCCAAGCCGGACATGCGCTCGGCCGACGAAGCCAAGGCGTACCTCACCAAGATGCGCACCATCGTGCGCTATCTCGGCACCTGCGACGGCAACATGGACGAAGGCTCCATGCGTGCCGACGTCAACGTCTCGGTGCGCAAGCCGGGCGGGGAATTCGGAACGCGGTGCGAGATCAAGAACGTCAACTCCATCCGCTTCGTCGGGCAGGCGATCGACTATGAAGCACGCCGGCAGGTCGCCATTCTGGAGGATGGCGGATCGATCGATCAGGAAACACGCCTGTTCGACCCGGTGAAGGGTGAGACGCGCTCCATGCGCTCCAAGGAAGAAGCGCACGACTATCGCTATTTCCCGGATCCCGACCTTCTGCCCCTCGAATTCGAGCAGTCCTATGTCGATGAGCTGCGGGCCGACCTTCCGGAGCTGCCGGATGACAAGAAGGCGCGGCTTGTTTCAGTGCTCGGCCTTTCCGTCTACGACGCCTCCATTCTGGTGACGGAAAAGGCGATTGCCGATTATTTCGAAGCGGTGGCTGAAGGCCGCGACGGCAAGCTTGCCGCCAACTGGGTGATCAACGATCTGCTCGGCGCGCTGAACAAGGCCGGCAAGGGCATCGAAGAGTCGCCGGTGTCGCCGGATCAGCTCGGCTGTATTATCGACCTGATCAGGGAAGGCACGATTTCCGGCAAGATCGCCAAGGACCTGTTCGAGCTTGTCTGGAACGAGGGCGGCGATCCGCGCGCGCTGGTCGAAGAGCTCGGCATGAAGCAGGTGACCGATACCGGAGCGATTGAAAAAGCCGTGGATGATGTCATTGCCGCGAATCCTGATAAGGTCGAGCAGGCGAAGGCAAAGCCCACCATGGCGGGCTGGTTTGTCGGGCAGGTGATGAAGTCCACTGGTGGCAAGGCAAATCCGCAGGCTGTCAGCGATCTGGTCAAGGCAAAACTCGGGATTGTCGATTAAAGCATGTGGATTCGAAGCGCGACGAAGGACGATCTGGCAACTGTCCGTGAATTGCTCGTAGAGACTTGGCACGCCACCTATGACGATGTCTACGGCGTTGAAAAGGTCAATGCGGTCACCAATCGCTACCACTCGCTGGATGCCTTGAAAAAGCAGCTGGCAAAGCCCTATTCCGAGTTCATTCTTGCCGATGATGGCGCCGACCTCTACGGCATGGCCTATGCCTCGCAAAAGGATCACAAGCTGGCGCTGCTCAACCAGCTCTATGTGCATCCGGAAAAGCAGAGCAACGGCGTGGGTTCGCTGCTGCTGGCGGAAGTGGAAAGCGCTTTCCCCGGCGTGTTCATGCTGCAGCTCGAAGTGATCGAATCGAACCAGAAGGCCCGCCGCTTCTATGAAAGCCGGGGCTTTGATCTGACAGGCGCGCGGACGGACAATTGGGGGGAAGCCAATTCCGGTCTTTCCGTGCTGGTCATGGAAAGATCCCTGTCCGGCTATGAGCTTGCACCGTGCCCTCTGCCGATGAGCCCGTTTTTCTCCGCGCCGAGCGCGCGGACTTGCCGGCGCTGATTGCGATTTTCGCCGAGGATGTGCTCGGCGGCCATGGCGACACGACGGATCCCGAATTTTTCCCGCGCTATGAGCGCGCCTTCGATGCGATTGAAGCCAGCAATTGCGACGAGCTGATTGTCGGCGTGCTGGACGGGGACGTGGTTGCCACGGCGCAGGTGACGTTCACCACGACATTGCCCAGCCGCGGCACCACCAACATGACCATCGGCGCGGTGCAGACGCGCAGCGACCTGCGCGGCAAGGGGATCGGCGCCAAGCTGATCCAGCATTGCGTTGCGCTGGGCAAGGCGCGCGGCGTGGGGTTGATCCAGCTGATGTCGAACGCCAAGCGCGTGGATGCGCATCGGTTCTATGAAAGGCTGGGGTTCAAGAAGAGCCATGCCGGTTTCAAAATGCTCGTGGAAGCCGTGCCAGCGGCAACTTGACCCTTGCTATCGCCCGGCGATACGGCCATAACCCGAAGAGTTGAACGACATAGTTCGAAGCAGGATTGCAATGAAGACCTTCCTTTTACAGTTTTTCACCTGGTGGAACAGTCAGACGATCGGTACGCGCGTCTTTACCTGGCGCAAGGGTACGAAAGTCGGTGAGGACGAGTTCGGCAATGTCTATTACGAAGGCACGCAGGATTCCGAAGGCCGCACGCGCCGCTGGGTGATCTACAAGGGCTATGCGGAAGCGTCGGCCATTCCTGCAGGCTGGCACGGCTGGATCCATCATCGTGCCGAAACGCCGCCATCGCGTGAAACCTACAAGGCGCATGCCTGGGAAAAGACCCATCAGCCGAACCTGACCGGTTCCGCGGCTGCCTACCGTCCGAAGGGCTCCATCGCCCATGGCGACAATCGTCCTGCGGTAACGGGCGATTATGATGCGTGGACACCGGGATCCTGAGCGGATTTTCTTCTGCCACAATTGGCGATTATCGACGGGCTGGTATGAAACTGTCCCGTCAGCCTGAACACAGCCGGAATTGAAATGATCCGTCCCAACTTGTCCTTTCTGTTCCAGAACAAAGCCCGTCTTCTCGCGGCCGGTTTGATGGCTATCGGCCTTTGCGCACCGGCGCATGCCGCCGACGACAAGATTTCCAATCCGATCGCTGTTTTTTCCGGGCTCGACAAGATCACCGGACGAATCACCTCGTTCGACGTCTATATCGATGAGACGGTTCAGTTCGGCGCGCTGCAGCTGACGCCGCGCGTTTGCTACACGCGTCCGGATACGGAAACACCGAAAACCGATACCTTTGTCGAAGTGGATGAAATCACCCTCGACCGCAAGATCCGCAAGATTTTCTCGGGCTGGATGTTTGCCGATAGCCCCGGTCTCAACGCCGTGGAGCATCCCGTGTACGACGTCTGGCTCAAAGGCTGCAAGCAGTCCTCGGATGTTCCCGCGCCAGCCAAAAGCTGATTGTTTTCTGTTGCATAAACGTCCCTGCGTGGTTCGACAAGCTCACCATGAGGGATGCTGGGGATTGCAGGGAGCCATATTCTGCGACGTTTGTGCATAATCTTGCACCAAACCACCTACCTCATGGTGAGCTTGTCGAACCACGCACACCCACAGAGGTAGCTGCGAGCGGATATCGATCCCGGCACTTGAGCACCGGGATCAACTGCCCAAACCAGATTACATTGGTTTGGCGTGGTTGATGATCCAGGGTGTGCCGAAACGGTCCACCAGCATGCCGAAGCGTATCGCCCAGGAGGTTTCGCCGATAGGCATGGTGACGTTGCCGCCCTCGCTCAATGCGCCGTAGATCCTGTCGGCTTCTTCCGGGGAGTCGAGATGAAGGGCAACCTGCAGACCCTGCATTTTCTGGAAGTATGGCGGCGGTGAATCAGAACCCATCAACGCATTGTCGCCGACCGTCATATGGACGTGCATGATCAGATGTTCCGACCCGGTCATCTGGGCACCTTCCGGCATATCGCCAAAACGGGCCATGAACTGGATTTTGCCGTTCAGGACCTTCTCGTAGAATTTGAATGCTTCTTCGCATTGTCCGTCAAAATTCAGATAGGCATTGATTTTCATAACAGTTCTCCTCGCATGGATTGGGTCTTCCCGTCCAAGGACGTATGGAGAGATCGCAACCCGACACTGTTCATCAGAAAAATATTCGGCCGGTCTGCTCCCGTCGACAGTTACGGCCAGGGGCACAATACTACAGATTCACACGAGGACTATGACGTTTCAAAACTCTGCTGACTGCGCCAGGGCATTGTCGAGCATCTTCTGGTATTGCCGTCGCGGAACTTCAACAGCCCCGAAGCTTTCCAGATGGGTTGTGGTGAACTGGGTGTCGAGCAGGGTAAAGCCCTTTTCGATCAAATGGCTGACCAGATGTACGAGGCAGACTTTCGACGCATCGCGCTGGCGCGAGAACATGCTTTCGCCGAAAAATGCCGATCCCAGCGAGATGCCGTAGAGACCGCCGACCAGCCGATCCTCCTGCCAAGCCTCGACCGTATGGCAGTGGCCAAGGGCAAACAGCTTGCCATAGGCTTCGCGGATGGGCTGGTTGATCCAGGTGCGGGCACGCTCGCCGCTGCCGCTGGCGCAGCCGTCGATCACACCGGTAAAGTCCGTATCGAAACGGATATCGAAGCGCCCCTGGCGGATGGTTTTGCGCAGGCTGTGCGAAACGTGAAAATTCTCGAAGGGGATGATGCCGCGCCGTTCCGGACGAACCCAGAAGATTTCCGGGTTGTCAGCCTCTTCGGCCATGGGAAAGACCCCGGTTGCATAGGCGCGCAGCAGCAACTCGGGGTCTATTTTGAAGTTCTCTGCCGGGTCCTTGCCCGTCATGCCTCTTCTTCGGCAATAGCGGTATCGCCGGCCAGATATTTTTCGAGCCAATGGATATCGTAGTCGCCGTTGGCGATATCAGGATTGTTGATCAGGTCCTGAAACAGCGGCAGGGTCGTCTTGATGCCATCCACCACGAATTCATCCAGCGCCCGGCGCAGACGCATCAGGCATTCCACGCGGTTGCGGCCATGCACGATCAGCTTGCCGATGAGGCTGTCGTAATAGGGCGGAATCTTGTAGCCGGTATAGACGCCGGAATCGACACGGATGCCGAGGCCGCCTGGTGTGTGGTAATGGGTAATCTTGCCGGGCGAGGGTGCAAAGGTGCGGGGATCTTCCGCATTGATGCGGCACTCGATGGCATGGCCATGGAAGCGGATCTCATCCTGGGTGACGGAGAGACCGCCGCCGGAGGCAACACGGATCTGTTCATGCACGAGATCGATGCCGGTGATGGCTTCGGTGACCGGATGCTCCACCTGCAGGCGGGTGTTCATTTCGATGAAATAGAACTCGCCGTTTTCGTAGAGGAACTCGATCGTACCGGCGCCGCGATAACCCATATCGGCCATGGCGGTGGCGCCGATCATGCCGGTGCGGTCGCGCGCATCCGCATTCAGGGCGGGGGGATTGGCCTCTTCCCAGACCTTCCTGGGGCGGCGCGGCAACGAGCAGTCGCGTTCGCCCAGATGCACGGCCTTGCCCATGCCGTCGCCCATCACCTGAACTTCGATATGACGCGGCTTCTGCAGGTATTTTTCGATGTAGACGGCGTCGTCGCCAAAGGCTGCGCCGGCTTCCGTACGCGCTGTCGAAAGCGCAACGGACAATTCGTCTTCGCTCAGCGCCACCTTCATGCCGCGTCCGCCACCACCGGCAGAAGCCTTGATGATCACGGGATAGCCGATTTCAGCGGCGATGCGCGCGGCTTCCTTGTCATCGGTCACGCCGCCATCGGAGCCGGGAACGACGGGGATGCCCAGGCGCTTTGCGGTGCGCTTGGCTTCGATCTTGTCACCCATGATGCGGATATGCGCCGCGGTGGGGCCGATGAAGGTGATGCCGTGCGCTTCGAGGATTTCCGCGAACTTGGCGTTCTCGGACAGGAAGCCGTAGCCGGGATGGATGGCATCGGCGCCGGTGATTTCGCAGGCGGCAACGATCTGGTGAATATTCAGATAGCTTTCGCGCGAAGGGGGCGGTCCAATGCAGACGCTTTCATCCGCCAGGCGGACATGCATGGCGTCGGCGTCGGCGGTCGAATGGACCGCCACGGTCTGAATGCCGAGCTCCTTGCAGGCGCGCAGGACGCGCAGGGCAATTTCGCCGCGGTTGGCTATGAGAATTTTCTGAAACATCACGCTCTCGATTTATTCGATCACAACTAGCAATTCGCCGTATTCGACCGGCTGGCTGTCCTCGATGAGAATGGCCGTGACGGTACCGGCGCGCGGCGATGGAATCTGGTTCATCGTCTTCATTGCCTCGATGATCATCAGCGTCTGGCCTTCCTTGACCTTCTAACCGACTTCGATGACGGCGCTGGCGCCCGGCGCCGGGGGGAGGTAGGCCGTGCCGCCCATCGGCGCGGGCACCGCATTCTTGGGCGGATCACCGGCAGGCTTGGCGGCATCGGCCGGCGCCGCGGATGGCGCAGCGATGGCGGCGGGAGCCTGCGCATAGACGGCCTGCGGTGCCGCAGCCTGCATCGTGATCTGCCGCGATACGCGAATACGCAGGTCGCCCTGTTCGATCTCGATATCGGTAAGATCCGTCTCGTTCAGAATTTCTGCGAGATCGCGGATCATGACCTTGTCGATCCCGTTGTTTCTGCTAGCCATGCTTTTTCAAGCCCCTTATTTCTGTTCGGCAGCCCTTGTTATTGCGGTGCCGCTGCTTTGACGAGTGCGCGCAAGCCCATCACATAGCCATCCACTCCGAAGCCACATATCACCCCTTTGGCCAAAGGGGAAACGTAGGAGTGATGGCGGAATGACTCGCGCGCGTGAATATTGGACAGATGAACTTCCACCAGCGTGACGGCAGCCGCGCGGATGGCATCATGCAATGCGATTGATGTATGCGTATAGGCAGCCGGATTGATCAGGACAGCGGCGTTTTTCTCGCCTGCCTCCTGAATCCACGAGACCAGATCACCCTCATGATTGGACTGGCGGAATTCGATCCCGGCGCCGAGCTTTTCCGCCTCGGCACGGCAGAGAGCCTCGATATCGCTCAACGTGGAAGCGCCATAGATTCCCGGCTCACGCTTTCCCAGCATGTTCAGGTTCGGGCCATTGAGGACAAAGATCAGCTGTTTCATACCATACCGGACAATAATGACGGGTTTCGGAACCCGATGACGGGTCCCATATAGAGCAATGGATAGCCAAATGGAACTAGTTCTCTTTTCCGGATGGCGAAGCAATCCACAAGGAAGGTAGCAGGTCCGATGTTTCTCCACCGGACGAAACTGCCTGACAAAGCGGGTGTTCGCCAGCCGAAAAATCACGCGATTGCCTGTCCGCAAATGGTTTCTGCAGTCATTGGCATGAATGCAGCGCTATTTGTTGCGAATATGGCTGACTTTTTCCGCCAGTGCATCGGCACCGAGGGCACCCGGAACCACCTCGTTGCCGATGATGTAGGACGGTGTGCCATTGATGTTCAGGGCGTTGGCGAGGTCGTAGTTCTGCTGGAAGGCCTGGGCGATATCAGGTGACTGCATCTTTTCGCGGATGGCTTTCTCGTTTCCGCCGAGCTTGACCGCAATCTGCATCGCCGCGTCTTCCGTGGCGCGGCCGTCACGGCCGAGGAGGTCGCGGTGGAATTCCAGGTATTTTTCCGGCATCAGGGCCTTGAACGCCTTGGCGACAATGTGGGCCTTGGTGGAGTCAGGTCCCAGAATCGGGAATTCCTTCATCACGAAGCGCAGCTTCGGGTCGCTCTTGAGCAGGGCGTCCATGTCGGGCAGGGCGCGCTTGCAGTAGCCGCAATTGTAGTCGAAGAACTCGACGACGGTGACATCGCCCTTGGGATTGCCGAAGACCGCATCGAGCGATGAGTTGAACAGCTTGTCGTGGTTCTGGCTGATGACCTGACCCTGTGCCTGCTGCTGCGAGGCTTCCTGCTTGGCGCTGAGTGCCGCCTGCGCTTCAAGCAGCACTTCCGGGTTCTTGATCAGGTAATCCTTGATAATGGCCTCAACTTCGGCGCGGTTGACGGTGGAGGACATGGCGGGCTGCGGCGTTGCAGCCGTGCTGGTCTGTGCCATGACAGCCTGTTGGCTGAAACCGAGTGCGGCCAGGACCGCGAGGCCTGCGGATGCACTTACCAGAGCGACTTTTTTCATAACGTCATGTCCTTGTTTGTATCGGTGTTGGCAAAAAGCAGGATGATCATGCTCAATTGCGCTTGGAATTGATGATGTCCTGGGCGCGAACCCAGTCTGGCGATCCCTTTGCAAGGGCGCGCTGGGCTCGAATGGCGAAGATCTGTGCGTCCTGGATCTTGCCGGAATAGTATTTTTCCTCAGCTGCGGCGAGGTCCGAACGCGGTCCGTCGCCAAGCTGGCCATAGGCCTGCGCCAGATAGCCGTAGCCATCGGGGAATTCGCGGTCCCGGTCGATGCCGGCCTGAATTTCCTTGATCGAAGCCTTCAGGTTGGCGGGCGTGCCGCTCAGCATCAGCGCGCGGCCATAGGCCATGCGGATCAGGCCCGATTTGCGCGGATCAAGCGTGCTGGCCTTCTGGTAGGCCGCCGCTGCCTCCATCACCTTGTTCTGCTTCAGGAGGATTTCGCCGCGCATTTCGTGAAAGTAGGGATTCTTCGGCTGCTCGCGGATGAGCGCATCGATCTTTCCGAGTGCTTCCTGCGACGAGCCGTTGAGGTAGGTGGCGATGGCATTGCCGTAACGGGCGCCGATATTGTTCGGGTCCTTGCGGAAGTTCTGCAGCACGCTGGCGCCGCCGCCGGTATAGGCCGCGATCTTGCCGCGCATGAGATCATGGCGCTGCTGCAGCGCAGGGCTGTCCGTCTTGTCGAAATAGGGGCTGGCGCGGGCGAGTGTTTCCAGATTGGCAATGCGCTCGCGCGGCATGGGATGGCTGATGCGGTAGGGATCGGTGCGCGTGCCGCTGAGCGACAGGGCATTGGAGAAACGCTCGAATGTCGTCAGCATGCCCTTCGCCGATTGCCCGGTATTGGCGAGATAGGTGATTGCCGAGCGATCCGCTGCCATTTCTTCCGTGCGCTGATAGCTGAGCAGGCTGCGCATGGCCATCTCCGTACCGCCCATGGCCACGCCTGTCCCTGCCTGCGCCATGCCGCCTTGCTTGGTTGCGGCCCCTGCAACGGCTGCACCGAGGCCAAGCAGCCCGGCAACAACCGCCATGGTCTTGGCGTGCGCCATCTGCTCGCGCAACTGGAACTGGTGTCCGCCCGCCAGGTGCCCGGTTTCATGGGCCAGCACCCCGATGATCTCATTGGGTGTTTCGGCCTGCAGCAGCGCCCCGGTGTTGATGAAAATACGCCGGCCATCCACAAACGCGTTGAAACTGCTGTTGTTGACGAGAACGATGCGAATGGCGCGTTTGCCCAGACCCGCCGTGTTGATGATCGGCGTGGCGTAGTCGGTTACAAGCGCTTCGATTTCAGCATCGCGGACGATGGGAACGTTGGACTGTGCCGCAGCGATGCTCGTCTGGACCAGGCTGACAGCGCCCGCAACGAGAGCCGCGACCGTGCTGCGCGCCATGGCAGTCAACGATTGACGGGAAATGATCTGTCGAACTGTCATCATGGCTTATTCGTATCGAAGTCGGTCTTTGAAGGAAAGAGAAGCAAACCGTGTTCTCTTTTTTGTGAGATGGCGGATTATTCCGGCAAATCTGAGGCCCGGCTTAAGGATAGCGCGGGCCTTGATAAAGAAGAACCGGCAAAGATGCCGGTTCTCCAGTTCAGTTATCCACGCGTTTCTGGCTCTCAGAAGAAACCCTTCTTCTGCCACCAGCCGCGCTTGGGCGACGCTTCGCCGTCCTTCTTGTCCTTGGGAGAGGTGGACGTGACGACTGGCGTGCTGTTTTCCACCTTTGCCGGTTCCGCCTTTGCGGGGGTAGCGGGTTCCGGCTGGATTTCCGCCGGAGCGGCAGCTGGCGCCTCCGCCTCGACTGCTGGCGCAGGCTCGGCAACCGTTTCCTCGGCAACCGCCTTCTTGGCGGTCTTGCGCGGTGCGCGTTTCGGCTTGGCTGGAGCCTCGGCTTCGGCTTCGACGGGCGCAGCCTCTGCTGTGGCTTCTGCGCCCGGCTCGGCTCCCGCCTTGGCGCGCGGCTTGCGGCGGGAAGGCTTCTTGGC
>OKVN01000707.1_pt1 | contig 11625 bp, 10 predicted proteins | sample 1606961 | NCBI WGS metagenome assembly OKVN01 (sample SAMN03281020, study PRJEB24777) | human gut metagenome | isolation source: fecal sample PR170 from 1 month old male Malay infant, vaginal delivered... | place: Singapore | collected 2005-12-29 | reverse complement strand
GGTAAGGGCGGATATGGCGATAACGAGTATTTTCATCATTTTCGTTGCAATCCAAACAGGTGACAAGTTGCACGAAATCGAGATGGCTATGGCCGCCGTGTCAATGCAATTGTTGTTAAAATGACCACAAAATTGCACAAAACATGGTCTTCCCGGTGAAATGAACACGTCCTGATACCGCCCAGCCGCCTGCGGGGCCTGTCGTCCACGCTATTCCCCGCAGAAGCCGGTTATGCGGCAAGGCCATCGGGATGCGCGTTTACTCCAATTCTCAATGCTGCGTTTTTCGTCCTTTGCCTTCGCGATCTGTCTTGCGGCGATTGAATGGCACCGCTTAGCTTGATCTGCGATTGATTGGAGATGCTCTGAATGCTTGAAACCACGGCTTCTGTGCGAAATCAAAAGGTTGCCTATAAATTCAGAACACCCGACACGTTGGAGGCAACACCCGTCGCTGTTAAGCGGATCCTCGTTGTCGGATCGTGCATGGCAGCGGGTCTGTTCCACTACGCCCATGTCATTTTCAAGGGCGCGGAAGTCGATCATGTCCTGTACAACTATCCCGGTGACCTGACAGAACCGCCGCATCCAATCGAAGAGTATGCTTTCCAGCTTATACATTTGCCGTTGCGGACGATTGTGCCGGAAACCATGCTTTCGGATATACCGCACACCAGCGAGGAACCGTTCGAGGAAAAACTGCGGGAGTGCGAGCAGCGTTTGATCCAAACGTTTACGGGCGCGCTGGCGTTTGCAAAAAACACCAAGCTCATGACCTTCGTTTCCGAATATTTCATACCGCAGCAGAACCACATGGGGCGGCTTCTGCCGCGCTATGACCTGCGCAACCCCACCTATTTCGTCGAGCAGTTGAACCGCAAACTGCATGAGCTGGCGCGGGAACATGGGGCACATATGGTCCAGGCGGATGCCATCGCGCAGACATTCGGCCGAAAGTTCATTCAAGAGGATCTCGTCTGGAACTGGTCGCATGCCAGCTATGCCAATGACTGGGATTGCATCCACGACACAACCCGCATTGTCCAGCCAACCAAACTCACCAGCCTTTACCCGATCAACATAGAAGATTTCATCTTCGGGTTTTGGAGCGAGATACATGCCATGTATCGCACGCTCACGCAGCAAGACAGCGTGAAGCTGGTCATCCTTGATCTGGACGATACGCTCTGGCGCGGGGTTATCGCGGAAGAAGGCATACACAATCGCGTTGTCCTGGAAGGATGGCCGCTCGGCCTGATCGAAGCCCTGAAATTTCTCAAGCAGCGCGGTATCGTCCTGGCGATCGTCAGCAAGAATGACGAAGCGACAATCCTCGACTTGTGGCCTCAGTTCCTGAAGCACAGACTGAATATCGATGACTTCGCGGTCCGGAAAATAAACTGGCGGCCAAAAGTGGAAAACATCCAGGATATTCTCAGCGAAACCAATCTCTTGCCGAAGAACGCTCTCTTCATTGACGATAATCCCGTTGAGCGGGAAAGCGTGCAAGCGGCATTTCCGGCCATGCGGGTACTTGGCGACGAGTTGTATTCGATCCGCAGCACATTGCTTTGGGCCCCGGAAACGCAGGTTCCGTACGTCACGCCGGAGTCAAGCAGGCGCACCGAGATGATGCAGGCTCAGGTACAGCGGGAAACCGCGAAGGCCGTTATGACCCGGGAAGAGTTCCTGGCTTCCCTCGACGTTTCCGTCGGCATCCGCCCGATCAACACCATAGATGACGAACGTTTTCCACGCGCGCTGGAACTGCTCAACAAATCCAACCAGTTCAACACCACGGGCAAGCGCTGGACCATCGGTGAATGTCAGCAGGCCTTTCTCTCGGGTGCCATCTTCGAGACTTTCGAAGTCGGCGACAAATACACCGATTATGGTCTGGTGGGAATCGCCATTGTCAGAGATCACATCATCATCCAGTTCGTGATGAGTTGCCGGGTGGTTGGCCTTGGTGTTGAGCAGGCGATTATCGCCGGGCTTGCCGCAAACCACCTTCCCCTGAAGGGCGTCTACACGCCGACCGAAGCCAACGGCCTGTGCCGCGATCTGTACCAAAAACACGGATTTACATTGGACGGCGGGATATGGACGTTGCAGGACAATACCGTCACAGCCCCGCCGCACGTCAAATTCCGTGAGATGTCAGACTTGGCTCGCGGCGACCCTTGTTGAGCTGGGGCTGACCAACGACCGGCCGCACATGATCGACTGCATCACGGTTCGGGGAGTCTCACAGGCTCCCGGTGCAATTCGAGATGAACGACGTGTCCAAGGCTTGCTTTGCAGCGTGCCTCGCATGGGCTGCAGCTAAAATCCGGCTGCCACACCGTGTACGACCTAGTTCCGGCTGCCAAGCGCAAGACGGCAGGCAAGTCCGGTGAAGACCGTTGCCAGCAAATATTGCGGCAGTTTGCGGAAGCGAGGGAAGCTGCCGGCCCGGCTGCGGATATGGCCGCTCAGCAGAATCACCGTGCCATTGACGACAAAGCCGATGCCATTGAGCACGGTGGCGAGAATAAGCATCTGCACAACCAGAGAACCGGCTTCGAGTTGGACGAACTGCGGAAGCAGCGCCAGCACGAACAGTGCCATTTTGGGATTGAGCAGATTGAGGCAATGAGAAGCATATCGGGACCGGGCGTGGCCGTGAGAACCACGGACGCGGCGGCAAAAAGCAGGAGTGTTGAGAAGTCCGGCATATCGTTTTCCTGCGAGTTTGCCAGAATTCCTGTCTAGCATTTGTGCGTTGATTGACAAGGGGTTGGCTCGTCATTCCTGTAAAGACAGCCATGGACGCTTTTTGCCCAATAATGCCGGTCTGATCCGGGATTTCCGTCACGCTCACGTCACGCCGGTTTTGATGATATGTCCATGACTGGCAACGTTGTTCTGTTGCCCGTCAATAATTCAAATATGCCGGAAACGACACTGCCACAACACGTTCCCTGAGAAGAACGAAATCCAAGCTCCCATCGGGTGCAGGGAGTTGGGTCAATTGACTTATCGATGGAAGGACGTGCTGCAAAATCCTGTTCCAGACAAACTTTACCCCACCGTCTTTCGGGATGGTGGGGTTTTTACAGCGCCAGCTTTCCCCGCTCAATGCCGTCACCCTGGAGTTTAGAATGTATTCGATTGATCCGCAGCCCTATCAAGCCAATGCTTGGAAATATATCGGCGTTGTCCTGTTTCTGGCGGCACTGTCATTTGGCCTCGGCCGATATTATGCGGCAACAAGAACTGCAGCAGAAGCGGGCGTTCATCGTTTGAATGCCGAGCAGCAAGATAAAGTCACTTTGCAGAGGGTGAATTAAATGGACCCAGCGGGGGTGCGCAACATGGTTGCATCGCTCCCATCCATATAAAACCGATCGTCTCCAGGCGCTGGAATAAGCGCTCTCCAACCCTCGATCATCAATTTCGGTCTACGCGGCCGGAATAAACACTCGCTTTGGAATAATTGTCCTTCAATCTTTAATATTCTGGTCTATCCTCAGCAACGAGGGTGGGCACATGGAGTCAACACAGAGTATTGAAGAGGCAACAAGAGTTCTCAAACTCTCACACGCCATGCGTTACAGATATTTCATCAAGAAGTCGGTTGAGACCTACAAAGTATACACCATCAATCTTGGTTCGAATTATCTCATTCTCAATGACGCAGCCGGGACATCGATGTGTTGCCCGCTCTGGCCGGATGCCATCTTGGCGGAGCTGTGGCTGGGGCCACTTGACCACGGTACAGGCCTGCAAATCAAAACAGAAATCGTTGAGATGGAACTTGACACGGTGCTCAAGAATTTTCTGCCGGCATTGCGGCAACGCGGACTTAAAGTCGGAATCTGCTTCGATCAGGCAAGCGACGGACGCATTGAGTCCGTCCACAAGGTGATCGCCGATATCAGGCATGAGATCCAGACGGGGTTTTCCTACCTGACACCCTGACGACGGACATGGAGGATCAGGTCGAAAGGCAGATCATGCCGCCGTGGCTCCATGGACAGGCCTGGCCTCGCATTCTACTGTGGCGCGAGAAGAACGCGCGTCGGATTTACCCAATGTCGTGTCGTGAGGGCATGTTGGGTATGTGCTCAGCAAAGAAGAGATTGATAGCGTTTGAAGTCCCATGAATAGGATGCCATCAAACCCGCTTGGTCGACAACACTTCAAATGTCTTGGCAAGGGTGGCAACAGACCGGTCGTAGTCGGCGAGAGCAAGGCACGCGATCAGTGCATCAACGATCGCGAGCTGAGCAATCCGGCTGGTCATAGCCTCCGTTCGGAACTGCGTCTCGCGTGCCAGCGTATTCAGCACGATATCTGCATGCGCTAGAAGCGGCGACTTGCCGAAGTTCGTGATGGCAATTGTCGTTGCGCCTGCTTCCTTGGCGAGCCTTGTAGCGGTCAATGTTTCTATGGTGCTGCCGGAGTGCGAAATTGTAATCACTGCGGTCGATGAGTCAGCCAGAGATGCGGTGATCGCCTGAACATGGCTGTCGACGCTTGCGCGCGATTCTATGCCAATGCGCAGCAGCCGATAATTGGTATCCTCCGCAATGGTGGCGGCGCTGCCTATCCCGAATACCTCGACACGGCGCGCGGTTCGTATCACCTCGACGGCGCGGGCCAAGGAATGGACGTCGAGGGCATTCTGCGTGTCACGCAAGGCCTGCAAATCCGACTGAAATACCTTTTCGATCACCGCAGCCGTATCGTCATCCGGGGTCAAATCCTCGTGGATAAATTGCAGAGGTTGCACCAGTTCACGCGTAAGGGAGAGCTTGATCTGTTGGAACCCACGGGCACCGATGGTCTGGCAAAAACCGATAACGCTTCCCTCGCTCACTTCTGCCCGTTCTGCGACCTCGGTCACGGACATGTGCACGACGTCGGCGGCATTCTTCGTGATGAAATCCGCAATGCGGCCGGCAGCCGGCGCCAGGTCCTTTCGAATTGCCTGAATACGATCAATAACCCCGGAAAACGCTTGTCCACCCGATGTCTTTTCCCGGTCACTGGTCATTGTCGCCTCACGTTCTCAGAGCTTCAGACTGTGGCTAGTCGAAGCGGTTGCCTTATGATGCCATTCTGTACGAGATGGAACCGCATTCCGAGACGGTGTGCACCAAGACCGTCAGTTTGCGGATTGTCGCCGATCATCACGGCTTCTGACGGCTCTATTCCAAGTCTTTTGCACGCCAATTCAAACAGGATGGGTTCCGGTTTGCCGATGATGATGTAATCGCGCGCGCCGGCACAGGCAAGAATTGCTGCCGCCAATGCGCCGGTCTCCGGCACCGGCTTCCCATCCGCGCCGGGATGGCTGAGATCTGGCGCTGCCACGTAAAACTCGGCGCCATCCGTGAGTGCTCCGGCTGCGGCTGCGAGTTTGGCATAGGAGAATTGCCTGTCGCGGGCAACGAGAACAACATCCGGCCTCGGCGCGTCGAGGCAAAGCCCCCTGTCCTTCGCATAGATTTGCAATGCGTGGCTTCCGAGAAGCATGACAGCTCCACCAGGATAGCTCATCGCTATCCGGTCAATGGCGCATGTTCCTGCCAGGACGATCCTTTCCTCGGCAATCTCCAGGCCGAGCGCATGCAACATGTACGATAACTGGCCCGGCGTGTGTTCGGCATTGTTGGAAACAAGAACATGGCGCCCGGCAACGGCTTTCAACAGCCAGCGTGCATCCGGCAGGATCGTCCGGCCACTCAGCAAAGTGCCATCAAGATCAATCAGGTAGCCTCTGGCATGCAAGTCGAATTCAATCACGGTTTAATCCTCGATTCCGGGAGATGAATGGACTGAGGAAAACTCAATGTCAACAATTATAAAAAATGAGTATAGTTCATAAAACTGTTACGAGCGGTGTTTAATCCTTGGGTAACGAGCGACCTAAAGGAGCAGGCATGAAGATCGCGATCATCACAGATATCCATCATGGGCCGCAGTCCCATACCAAGGACGCGAATTGGAATGGCTTGCCGTTTGTGCGCCAGTTCATTGATCGGGCAATCGAGAAGAAAGCCGATCTCGTGCTTGATCTTGGTGATCATATTTCAGACACGACCCACGAGAATGACTATCGCTGTGCCACAGAACTTGCCGACATCTTCAAGACGTTCCCGGGCAATCGCGTTCACATCCTCGGCAACCATGATGTGAACAATCTGAGCATTGCTGATAATGAGGCCATCTTCGGACAATCGATGCAAAGCAGCGTGCATGATCTTGGCGCGTGTCGTCTGATCGCATGGCAGCCCGATGTAAAGATCCAGATGGGCATTGGCTTTTCCAAAGCAGAACCTCACCTTGAATGGCTGGTTGAAACGCTGAATGCGGACGACCGCCCGGCCATCATCGCGACCCATGTTCCACTGTCTGGACACTCCCAGATCGGTAACTACTATTTCGAGCGCAATGCGCACTATTCAAGCTATCCGGACCATGCCGTTGTCCGGCGCGCTGTCGAGGCGACTGGACGGGCGGCACTTTGGCTCTCCGGACATGTTCACTGGAACACGGTCACCAATGTGGGCAATGTGCAGCACATCACCATTCAGTCCCTGAGCGAACGGTTCACGACCATGCCCATGACGGCATGCGCCTACGCTGATCTCGATATCAAGGACGACCAATTCACCATTGACGTCTTGGGTAACGATCCCTTCCACGCCCGTTTACCCTTCCGCAAATCCGGTGACCGTCCGTGGGTGGTTCCTGTTCCACCTTTCACGGAAGCCGATCGCACTATCGAACGGGAGCGGCTTCGTGCTTGATTTTCTCGCCAGGCGAATGATCGGGGCAATCATCACGCTATGCGTGGTCATCGCCGCCGTATTTGCCGCGACCCGTCTGTCGGGTAATGCGATGGATTATCTTCTGCCGCCCGGAACGGATGCTGCGACGCGGGCAGCCATGATCCAGCATTTTGGACTCGACCAGCCTCTCTGGAGCCAGTTTTTCCATTTTGTCCGGGGTTTGTTCAATGGCGATTTTGGGATCAGTCTGTATGAGCGCCGGCCCGTCGCAGATATCTATGCGGAGCGGCTGCCCAATACGCTGATCCTTTTTGCCTATGCATTGTGCTTTTCGCTCGCTGTTGGTGTGCCGCTCGGGATCTTTGCAGCACTGAAACGGGGCAGTGCGGTAGGCTCGGTCATCATGGGATTGGCGTTTCTCGGATACGCAACGCCAAACTTTGTGCTGGCGATCCTGATGATCCTGTTCTTTTCCTTGAAACTACACCTGCTTCCGAGTTCAGGATCGGCAACGCCATTGCACTTCGTCATGCCGGCCTTGGTGCTTTCGGCGCTCATGCTCGCCGAAATACTGCGGTTCACCCGTAATGCGATGCTTGATGTGATGAGCCAGGATTATATACGAACCGCCCGGGCCAAGGGCATGCCGCGATTTTCCGTCATCGGTAAGCACGCTCTTCGCAACGCAGCAATACCGGTTGTAACGATCATAGGCTTGCAGATCGCGGGGATGGTCGGGCGTTGCGTCCTGGTCGAAGCCATCTTCGCAACAAAGGGCATCGGCGATCTCATCGTCCACGCCGCCATAGGCAGAGACTACCCCGTCCTGCAGTTCGGCGTCATCTTCATAGCGAGCCTCGTTGTATTCACCTCGGTCGTCATCGACCTGCTTTATGCCCTTATTGATCCTCGTGTGAAGGTAACCGTATCATGAGTGAGCTGACAGCATCCGCCGCATCCATCCCCCTGAACACAACGGCCGCACGGGCCCATCGACGCAAGACTGGGATTGCGCGCCTCTGGTCAAGAGCTGGCCTGATGCCTCGGATCTATATTGCCGCCTTCGCCTTGATCCTGGTTGCCGCAATTGCTGGCCCTGCGATCGCACCTTTCGATCCCAACGCACAGACACTGCTGGCACGACTGCGTCCGCCAGTCGGCTTTGATCGCGCCATGGCAATCCATCCACTTGGGACAGACGAACTTGGGCGGGACTTGTTGTCGCGCACATTGTCGGGGTTGCAACTGACGATGCTGATCGCACTCGCCGGCAGTTTTATCAGCCTGGTGGTCGGGGTCGCATTCGGAACTATCGCTGGTTATTTTCGCGGCCGCCTTGGCATGTTTCTTGTTGCTGTGGTTGACGTGCAGATGGCCGTACCTTTCACCCTCATTGCACTTCTCGTCATCGCGACACTTGGTAACTCGCTTCCGGTTCTAATTTCGGTGATAGGTATTTCCGGTTGGGAAGTCTATGCGCGCTTGGTGCGTGCACAGGTGCTGTCCATTTCCCATCAACCGTTTGTCGAGGCCGCACGGGCCGCGGGTGCATCGCATAGCCGAATTCTGTTCCGCCATGTGATCCCCAATGTCTTTTCGCCGATCATCGTCATCTGGACCATGACCTTCTCGGCACTGATCCTGCTGGAATCGTCGCTCTCCTTCCTCGGTCTTGGTGTTCAGCCTCCAACTGCAACGCTTGGTTCGATGGTCGGTTCGGGCCGTGATTATCTTGCTACGGCGCCTTGGGTTGCCGTGGTGCCATCGCTGGTCATCATGTTCATCTCGCTTCTGGTGCTGCTGATTGGCGATTGGCTGCGCGACGCACTCGACGTCAAGCTCAAGTAAGCCCCTGGCGGCTGCGCCCGCCTGGTGTGTTCGACACTGATACCAATTCGATTTTTGTGCCCTGCCGCGCTGCGCGTTGGACGGAAGGGATAATTTTACCCGCAAAGGAACCTGATATGAACCCTAGATTCACGCTTGCGCTGGCTTCGGCGCTGCTTCTTTCCACCTCTGCAATTGCTGCCGACCTGCGGGTCGGCGTGCAGAACCTTCCCCCGTTCCTCGATCCCGGCAAGGATTTCAGCAATACCGGGTCGCAGATGTATTACAACGCATTCGATCCATTGATCGAGAAGGACTATTCCAAGCCGGAAGCCGTTTTCAAACCCGGTATTGCCACATCCTGGAAACAGGTTTCACCAACGGTTTTCGAGGTGAAGATCCGCAATGACGTCAAGTTCCAGAATGGTGATCCTCTGACGGTCGACGATGTTGTATTTACCTTTGAACGATTGCTGAAAGACATGACTCCTGAGTTTGCGGGAATCCACCGGCAGTTTTTTGCGAATTTCATCAATGTCGAGGCTCTGGACGAGTCCACGGTCCGCTTCACGACCGAGAAGCCGGAACCTCTTTTCGAGACACTCCTGAATACCTCCGAGGGCTCGATTGTGCCAAAGAAATACATCATGGGCCTGACCGGTGATGCGAATCTTGCAGAAAAGTCCGACTTCGATGCTTTTGCCCTCAAGCCGATTGGTACAGGCCCGTACCAGATTACGGACTACACGCCGAACGAGAGCCTGACCTACAAGCGGTTTGATGGTTTCTTTGGCGACAAGGCACCGTTCGAGACTGTTACCGTGCGCCGCATTCCGGAAATGGCGGCACGCACCACAGCACTTGCCAATGGTGAAGTCGACATGATCACCAATGTTCCGCCGGATCAGCTCGACGCGATCTCTTCCAATCCTGCGCTCAAGGTTGAAGGGGCGGTCACACCACTTTTCCATGTGGTTATTTTCAACACGAGAAATGGTGTGCTCAAGGACAAGCGTATCCGCGAGGCGCTCAGCATGGCGATCGATCGCGATTTGCTGAATGAGTCACTCTGGCTTGGGAAGGCCGTCGTCCCGGGTACGCATACCTATCCCCAGTACGGGCCGCTCTACATGCCTGAATTGAAGACCTTCAAATACAATCCTGAGAAGGCGAAACAACTGCTGAAGGACGCTGGCTATGATGGCTCACCGGTCCGTTACGACACGGAAGCCACCTACTATACCAACGGTCTTCTCGCAGCACAGGCGATCAAGGAGATGTGGGCTGCAGTTGGTGTGCCGATGAACATCAATGTGACGCCGAAATGGACCGCCGCCGATCCGGACATGAATTCGCGCAACTGGTCGAACCCAATGTATTTCGCCGATCCGGTCGGCTCCTTTGGCACCATGTGGGCGCCGAAAGGTGCTGGAACGGAAGCCTCCTGGTCAACCACGCCGGTCTATGATGCCATGTGGGAACGTTTTCGTTATTCGACGGATGTGAACGAGCGCAAGAAGGCCTATGCCGAGATGATGAGTTATGTGAAGGACGAAGCGCCGTTCATCCCGCTGTATCAGCCGTTCGAATCCTATGGAATGAGCCGGAAGCTCGACTGGAAGCCGTTACCGGGGCACATCCCTTACGTCCTTGACTTCCGTGCTGGCGCCGTTTCCATCGCCACCAACTGAGGCCGCTTGCGCCGCCGGGCTTCGTGCCTTCCGGCGGCGCTCATTCTCCAGCTATCGAGGGGTCACCATGAACAAGCCGCCACTGCTTTCCATCGAAAACCTGTGCATCAGTTTCAAGACCGGAAGCGGGCGACTGCTTGCCGTGGAGAAATTGTCTTTCGATGTGTCTCCCGGTGAATGTGTCGCCATCGTTGGCGAATCCGGATCAGGGAAGTCAGTCACGGCGATGTCCATTCTTGGCCTGACCACCTTCAACGGCGGCGTCATCGAGCAAGGGACATTACAGTTCCGCCAGCGCAATGGGGAGCTTGTCGACCTGGCACAGCTTCCGGAAAGGCAACTCGAAAGCATCCGCGGCGATGAAATCGCAATGGTTTTCCAGGAACCGATGACCAGCCTCAACCCGGTTTTTACCGTGGGTGAGCAGGTGGCGGAGGTTGTCAAGCAGCACCGTCAGGTTGGCAAGACTGAAGCGTCTGCTCGTGCGCTCGAACTTCTGAAGCGTGTGCAGATTGCGGAAGCTGAGACCCGCTTCCGGCAATATCCGCATGAATTGTCAGGTGGAATGCGGCAACGTAACGTCATTGCCATGGCTCTTGCATGCTCGCCACGTCTGCTGATTGCCGATGAGCGAACGACAGCGCTGGATGTTACGATCCAGGCGCAGATTCTTGATCTATTCAAGGCACTTGCCAGACAGGATGGTTTATCGCTGTTGTTCATTACGCACGACATGGGTGTGGTTGCCGAGATCGCTGACCGGGTTATCGTCATGCGGCAGGGCTGCAAGGTTGAAGAAGGGCCAACGGAAACACTGTTTGCCTCTCCCGTCCAACCCTACACGCGCCAACTCCTCGACGCGGTTCCAAGACTCGGGGCAATGGCGCCGTTTGCAGAGCCGCGTGCGTTTGGCGATCATCGGCCAGACCTGGTTGGGGATAAACCGGCCAGATTGCCTCTGTTGCGAGTTCGCGATCTCGTGAGCCGGTTTCCTGTGCGCAAGGGCGCTCTGCAGCGGCATGTGGCAAATGTTCATGCTGTCGAAAACGTCTCCTTTGATCTGGCGCAGGGAGAGACCCTTTCCCTCGTTGGTGAATCCGGCTGCGGCAAATCCACCACCGGCCGATCCATACTTCGCCTCATAGAACCTCTGTCCGGAACCGTTGAACTGGCGGGCGAAGATATATTGGCCCTGAAGGGCAGGGAGCTTCAGGCGCGCAGGCGCGACATGCAGATCATTTTTCAGGACCCCTATGCCGCGCTCGATCCAAGGCTGACCGCGTTTGATCAGGTTGCCGAACCCCTTGTCATCCACAAGGTGGATC
>OKVN01000705.1_pt1 | contig 11678 bp, 11 predicted proteins | sample 1606961 | NCBI WGS metagenome assembly OKVN01 (sample SAMN03281020, study PRJEB24777) | human gut metagenome | isolation source: fecal sample PR170 from 1 month old male Malay infant, vaginal delivered... | place: Singapore | collected 2005-12-29 | reverse complement strand
TACTGGCGCGTTTTTTAAACGTTTTAGTAGCTGGCAAGAGTGCTTGAGTATCCATTTCAATGCCTATGGGTAAATTTTTACCCACCCATAATGACAGTGAAAACAGAAATTGCAAGCTATCGCGATACTTATCCACCGGAAAAATCTGCACTTTATCCACAAGTGGATAATTGAGAACTGAACTTGACCTCTTTCCCATAGCTTGTTGATGCGTATCCCATAGCTTGTTGACACAAAACCCACTGATACGTGATTAATTTCCCATATTATGTTTACCAGTTGCCCATACAGGCCCCCTCTCAGGCCGCACTGTACGCGGCTTTCAGGCTCCCTAAAAGATGTAAAATAAAGAAAAAGAATAAAAAAGTACTTTATAAAAATATGCCCGTGGATAAGTGGATAACCCCGAGGGGAGGTGATTTTTCAGGCATTGAGCGTAAGCAGAATTTATAAGTTTTGTTCCCTGGTGCTTCCTCGCTCACTCGGGGCTTCGCCCTGTCGCTCGACTGCGGCGAGCACTGCTGGCTCGATCATATCCGTGGCCGGAAGATACTACTCCTCCCCCGAGTCGCTCTCCAGAGCCGGCTACAGCGAGACAACCCGCACGAAGATTTCTATCGTCCCTGCAGACATATTCGAATCGTTTTTATTAACCCTGGCTTCCGTCGTGACAGAACACTACGTCCTGTAAAAGGGGGACTAAGGCCCCTGAATCACACACCTGAAATTAATAATGCGGAGTTTTACGATAATGTCATTGCTGGAAACTTTCCTGACCGCTTCTCAGGGGGCAACAATCCTGTTCCTTGCCATGCTGATCTACTGGCAAAAGCGATAAATCCAAGCGGGCTGGCCTTTGGCCAGCTTCGCTGTATAAGGGGAAAAATGCGGCATATCCAGACATTTCACTAGGCAATTTGAATTCAGATATCTATGCTTGGGATCCGGTCAACAGGAGGTAACAAGATGAAACTTGAAACTATACAGATAGATAATACCGTAAGGAGTGGTCTTAATTCTTTCACTGACGGGGTGATTATTCGTGATACAAAGGTATTGATCACGCTCAATCTCCCGGATGGACAGAAAACCACTATTGAGGGGGAATGGCGGCATATGTCGGACGCCAACAGGTTGTCAGAACGTATTACGATGCTTCAGCATGCGATCTATGAGCAGTATGAGGAATACAGAGCAGATATTCCCGTCAGCTGGTCCAGATAACGTCTGACAGACCTCCCCGGCGAGCAGGACGTTCGCCAGCATCATTCTCCTAAGTACTTAAATATTCCCTTTCAGCATGGCTACCGCATCCGCTTCGGGCATCTGAAACTGAACTCGATGCCGCGCAGCAACATCAAGTGCGAACACCTTCGTATAGACTTCCGTCGAGCTAATCGATTTGTGGCCCATCAGGCTCTGCAAAACCTTCAGTGGTATGCCGGCATACAGCATATGCATCGCGTAGGAGTGGCGGAACGTATGCGGGGTGACCGGCACCGAGAATGTCACCCCGTCGACGGCGGCCGCTTCAACCGCTTCGCCAATCCAGGTCCGTACTGTCCGGTCGGTGATGTCCCAGATGCGGGCTTTCTCTGTTCTGCCGGTACGCTTGTTGCGTCTTTCCAAAGGTATTTTCAGGGTGGCCACCATCATCTGCAGCTGGCTGACGTAGTGGTGATCGGAGAGCGGAACCAGGCGATGCGCCTGACTACCGGCGGGTGAACGGCCGGCCGTTCTGGTCGCTTTCTCCGTTCGTTGTTTGAGTGTGGCCAGCTGCACAAACGGATACGGCGGTGCCAGCGAAAAATCCCCACGAGTTAGCGCCAGCGCTTCATTAATACGCGCACCGGTGTTCCACAGCGTCGCAAGCAACATCTTGCGGTGAAGATCCGGCACGTAATGGAGCAGGGCGCTGACTTCCGGCGCCAGCAGGTATTTCGGCAGTTCATCCTGTACGAGCGCCATCTGACGCAACGCCAGTGCCGCCGGATAATCAATGGCCACCGGCAACTGAGCAGAGGTATGTGTGACTCTCTGCCCCTGAATGGTAGGCATTATCATGAATTCTCCCCAGTCTTTTTACGCAGACGACGAATTTTAGCTTCGGTTCTTTCTTTACGTTTTTTCCGCCACACCCTAGAGAGGACGAGTTGTGCAGACCATTCCGTTGCATCGAGGCGGGTTCCAGGCAGACCGACGAGTTTTCGCAGTCTCTGGGCCAGAATAACGGCCTTTATCCCCAGACGGGCATAATGGAACTGACGTTCCCGATAATATGGGGAGAGATAGGGAGGCTCCCAGTACTGCTCATAATAAGCCGCGAGATGTCTCCGGACTTCATTCTGAAGTACCGGAAGTTCATGGATCCGGTACATAATCGGGGGGGGGAGTGCCCGCCAGTCACCCGAAATATTCTTGATTATCAGCTCCGGAAGATTTTCCGTTGGAGTGTATACACCCTGCGGATCAGGCTCGCCGCAGTCTGTGGCCATACGAGCGCAGCCTTCCGCGAATTGTTCCAGTAAGAAAATCAACTCAGTTGCTATGAATAAACGTTCTTTATCCAGTAATTCCTGAGCAATCTTTAGCTCGTGGCGATGCCGTTCTGCAGCCGCTAAAGCCTCACGTTCGCCAGCGTAACGATGATTCAACCGGCTCACCAGAAGGGCAATGCTTCCGGTCAGTATCCCTCCCGATAACGTGGAGATCACCGGTACCCAGACTGAAATTCCGTCCGCCATATTTGTTCCTTAGGGTTTTTGCGTGAACCGTTCGTTTAAGCTGACCCCGCGAAAGCCTGCAGGGCATCCGCTCCGGAGAGCAGTTCATGCTGAGGGTTAAGCTCTGCGGCAATACTTCGTTTTGACATCCTCGATGTCTTTCAGGGCGGGGAGGCTGTCAAATTCCCCAGAACATCAGGTTTATCGCATTTTTGATGTCATTTTCCCGGTGGCTGAGATCGGCCACTTCCTCCCCGGTGACGGAGGACGTGACGCTGGCCATGTCCGTGGTCATCAGGCGGTAGCTGTCGTCCCCGATGTGCACCACCGGATAGAGTTCACAGGAAACCTTATCCGAAAGCAGCCGGGCGCTGGCCAGCGGGATCACCATGCGCCGCCCGGGGGTATCGATGATGTCACTCTGTACATCCACGAACAGACGATAGCGACTCTCTCTTTTATAGGCATAAACCTTAAACTGCATCTCACCAGTCCCTGTTTTCGTCGGCGAATGAACCGTTCATCTCAATAAAGCGGGCAACCTCGGCCATCCCTTCCTGATTTTCAGCCTGCCAGCGTTCGGCACGCAGACGACGGGCCTCATTCTGCATGGCCCTGTTCACCAGGGCGGAGATATTGACGTCTGCGGATTTCAGTAACTGATAACTGTCGCTGTCTATGGTGACGGTGATGCGCTGCTTCATAATGCACTCCGGAATACATACTGATGATATGCATATCAGTATAGCGTAAGGATGCAGCTGACTCACGCCCGCCTGAAACATACTGTTATGTCGCCATTCATTTCACACCGTGAAATTCACATACAAAATAATCACCTTAGAGATAACAAGCAGCCATACAGCCACGCCGTTAAATTACCGGACGGCCGTTCCGTCCTGATCCGACTTTTCGCGCTTTACGAAGTTTCCGGAAGTGTACCACGGTCAGGGAATAACCACACCGCCCTTTTCTGGTGCTGAGCGACCGATCTCTGGGCAGGGGAGGGATACAACATATAGCGTCAAAGAAGCTAATAACACCGCTGCATATTGTGTTTCTTGGCCACTGAGCGCCGGTAGGGCTCCGGCAGATCCGGAACTGCCTTTTTTCGGATCTGAGCGGGAAAAGTGAGAAACCAACATAGGTGTAACATATCCATATGCCGGGCATCTGCATAGGCAAAGCATACGCATATACCTACCATCTGCATATGTAACACCTATACAAGCCGGGCTTGCAGGCATATACTTCACCTATGCGGGAATACTCCCTGGCACACTCAGCATATGAGGAAAAACCATGCGCACAGTTTCGATATTTAAAAACGGCAATAACCGCGCCATCCGTCTGCCCCGGGACCTGGATTTTGATGGCGTCAGCGAGCTGGAGATCGTCCGGGAAGGGGACAGCATCATTCTGCGTCCCGTCCGGCCGACCTGGGGCTCGTTCGCGCAGCTGGACAGGGCCGATCCGGACTTTATGGCGGAGCGTGAGGATGTGGTCAGCGATGAAGGACGCTTTGAGCCATGAAGAAAACCTGGATGCTCGACACCAACATCTGCTCGTTCATCATGCGCGAGCAGCCGGCAGCGGTGCTGAAGCGCCTGGAGCAGGCGGTGCTGCGCGGTGATCGCATTGTGGTCTCGGCCGTGACGTATGCCGAGATGCGCTTCGGCGCCACCGGCCCGAAGGCCTCGCCGCGCCATATTCAGCTGGTCGACGCGTTCTGCGCGCGCCTCGATGCCGTCCTGCCCTGGGACCGCGCCGCGGTGGACGCCACGACGGACATCCGGGTGGCGCTGCGCCTAGCCGGGACGCCGATCGGCCCGAATGACACGGCCATTGCCGGGCACGCCATCGCGGCGGGCGCCATCCTGGTGACGAACAATGTGAGAGAGTTTGAGCGGGTGCCGGGTCTGGTTCTGGAAGACTGGGTTAAGTAACGTTAGACTGGCCCCCTGAATCTCCAGACAACCAATATCACTTAAATAAGTGATAGTCTTAATACTAGTTTTTAGACCAGTCATTGGAGAGCAGATGATTGATGTCTTAGGACCGGAGAAACGCAGACGGCGTACTACACAGGAAAAGATCGCTATTGTTCAGCAGAGTTTTGAACCGGGAATGACGGTCTCCCTTGTTGCCCGGCAACACGGTGTGGCAGCCAGCCAGTTATTTCTCTGGCGCAAGCAATACCAGGAGGGAAGTCTTACTGCTGTGGCCGCAGGAGAGCAGGTCGTTCCTGCCTCTGAACTTGCTGCTGCCATGAAGCAGATTAAAGAACTCCAGCGCCTGCTCGGCAAAAAAACGATGGAAAATGAACTCCTTAAAGAAGCCGTTGAATACGGGCGTGCAAAAAAGTGGATAGCGCACGCGCCCTTATTGCCCGGGGATGGGGAGTAAGCTTAGTCAGCCGTTGTCTCCGGGTGTCGCGTGCGCAGTTGCACGTCATTCTCAGACGAACCGATGACTGGAAAGATGGTCGCCGCAGCCGTCACTCAGATGATACGGATGTGCTTCTCCGTATACACCATGTTATCGGAGAGCTGCCCACATATGGTTATCGTCGGGTATGGGCGCTGCTTCGCAGACAAACAGAACCTGATGGTATGCCTGCGATCAATGCCAATCGTGTTTACCGGATCATGCGCCAGAATGCGCTGTTGCTTGAGCGAAAAACCGCTGTACCGCCATCGAAACGGGCACATACTGGCAAAGTGGCCGTGAAAGAAAGCAATCAGCGATGGTGCTCTGACGGGTTCGAGTTCCGCTGTGATAACGGAGAAAAACTGCGAGTCACGTTCGCGCTGGACTGCTGTGACCGTGAGGCACTGCACTGGGCAGTCACTACGGGCGGCTTCGACAGTGAAACAGTACAGGACGTAATGCTGGGAGCGGTGGAACGCCGCTTCGGCAACGAGCTTCCGGCGTCTCCAGTAGAGTGGCTGACGGATAATGGTTCATGCTACCGGGCTAATGAAACACGGCAGTTTGCCCGGATGTTGGGGCTTGAACCGAAGAACACGGCGGTGCGGAGTCCGAAGAGTAACGGAATAGCAGAGAGCTTCGTGAAAACGATAAAGCGTGACTACATCAATATCATGCCTAAACCAGACGGGTTAACGGCAGCAAAGAACCTTGCAGAGGCGTTCGAGCATTATAACGAATGGCATCCGCATAGTGCGCTGGGATATCACTCTCCGAGAGGATACCGGCGGCAGCGGGCATCGTTAACTTAAGATACAAAAGCTGTCCGGAAATGGCGGGTCAAGATCATTCGCACCTTCCTTAGTTGACCACAACACTTGCCGTGGGGTATATCTACTTATAGAGATTGACTTTATTGTGTTTTCGGTCGAATACAAGTAAATTTGTGGTTAATGGACTAGAATTTGTTGTGTTTTTGGAGTGGATGTGAACATAGTAGATGCTCTTGTTGTCAAGAGGCTAATGAACGTTGGTGATGAAACTGTTCTGTCCATCTTAAAGTTTTCAGCGTATAGCGGAGTGGCAACACTCGAAGAACTGGCACACCACTCCTCCAATCTAAAAATATCAAACGGTAAATCTCGAGCAACTCTCGAAAGCTTCTTAGATACTGCGAACTTCCAAGCTCTCAGGGTCGAAGTACAAGCTGAGATTGATTCGTTCAAAAATAAAGGTGTTGAGATTGTTCTCTTCGGTACGAAAACCTATCCAATTGCGTTATACGGTCTCCCGAAACCTCCTCCTTTTCTATACTGCAAAGGCAATCTGAACCTCTTAGATAATAGGCTTTCATTAGCGGTTGTAGGCACTCGTGAAAACACCCCCAAGGGGGAAACCATAACGATTAAAACTATTCAAAAGTTTGCGACTTATGGCTTCACGATAGTCAGTGGACTTGCACTGGGTATCGATACAATTGCTCATCGCGCGGCATTAGACGCCAAAACACCAACGATTTCTGTTCTTGTCGATGTGGAGTCTATTTCTCCCGCAAGTAATCGGGAACTCGCTAAGGAAATATTGGACGAGGGCGGACTTCTAGTTGCAGAGAATGCACCAGGAACCAAAGCAATACCTGCGTTCTTTGCTAAGCGAGACAGGATACAAGCAGGTTTATCTACTGCCGTCTTTGCTATTGAAACTTCGATAGATGGTGGGACGATGCACGCAGTCAAATCTGCTATCTCTATGCTGCGTCCTGTCTTCGTTCCTGACGCACATAAAGCTAAGTATCCAGATCTTACTATCAAGGCAATTTCAGGAACTCAACAGCTAGTTAACGAAGGGAGGGCGATACCCTACACGAGCGAATCTTATGAAGATATTCGTCTTCAATTAGAAGATATCGCGAGTTCATTTAGGTCGTTGAAAGCAAAAGGTGGCCTGCTGTGATAAAGGTCATCGTCCTCGATCTTGATGACACGCTTATTGATACATCAAGCCTCGAACCACTTCGGTCAGCTGGCCGATGGAGAGACATACCCAGGTACTTTAATGGTTGTGTCATCTATCAGGACGTTGTCGGCCTTGTTACAACGGCTCGGTCGGTTGGAATCAAGGTTGCTATCTTCTCGAATGCGCCTTCGAACTACGTTCAGGGGCTACTCAAACACTTCAGTATCACTGTTGATTATGTAGTAGCCTACCATGATGTAACGCAGCATAAGCCGAGCCCTGAGGGCGTTACTCGTATTCTCGAGTACTTCGGTGTTAGCGCCGACGAGTCAATTTATTTAGGAGATAGTAACCTAGATCGAGACGCTGCTTCCAATGCAGGGGTTGAGTTTTTCTCAGTAGATTGGGGTTCTGCCTCGGAGATCGATTCGTCACATAAGGGAATAAGCGGTCTCACCGAGCTTATTGGAAAAAACTCGACGCGGAGCTCCGCAAGAACTGGACGTTCTGAGTTAATACAATCTGGGAATAAACTTCATCTGGGATTCTATTTAGATGGTATCAAACAGGAAGTTTGGTCTTTCAAAGATAACAAGAATACTTCTGTTCGCCGCTGGGTTAACAAGACTGTTGAGCTAGCTCCTTCATTCCCAGCCATAGATATAGTTGTTCGAGCGTTAGGTCACGCTGAGCTTAGGGTTGAAGATGGCGATAAAGCATTAGATACCTTGGGCAAATCGCTGGCTGTTGCTTTAGGGGCTTCTTACCAACCTAAGATATTAGAGAAAGATCACGTATTAGATAAATCGACTAATTGCACTGCAGCACAAAGACTCCACCAGGTCAGAGGTGCCTATAAAGCCGATTTTGATTCAATAGAAGCTAATTCAAATCCGACATTTCTGATCGTTGACGACGTATTAACTTCGGGGGCTACAACTGATGAGATAACACGCTGTCTATCTCAAGCTTTTCCGAATTCAAGTATTTACATTTTTACGTTGGTTAAAACTCTCTATAGATTGGAGCTAGGCACTGACAGCCAAGAACAACAACACAATAACCAACTGTTTTCAGATTTGTACAACCCAATCATCGACTCGCTGGCGGACGAAAGTGAACTATCTAGACATGTCAGGTCGAAGTCTAGTAGCAGGCTTGTAAGCAAGAAGTTTTCTGCTAACTACGCGAGAACCAACCATAACTTCATTTTCCACAATCTTCTCCAGTATTCTATCTCGTCTGAAACGGCGTCTGGACAGCTATTTGCAGCAATTCAAGTTCTTAAGAATATGCTTCAGAGAGGGAAGCCAACAATAGCCTCGCGGAAACTGAGGAAGGCATTTGGCATTGAACTGGAGAAGAGCGGTCTTAATACATCAGCTCAGGCTCTTGTGTCAGATAAGCCAGTTTTTTGGAATAGATTGATTCGAGGCAACAAGCATTCTGGGTACTACCCAGCGAAAAGGTTTTTTGATGAGCTGATTCCAAAGTATTTCGGTGAGTACATTTTTGTAAAACAACTAATGCTCCCTGAAGTTCAGATTTACGATATGACTCAGGTCTACGTTGAACAATTCCAGAACCAACAGGTAGATTTTTACATTCCTCAAGTTGGTTTAATTATTGAGATAGATGGTCAACAGCACCAAAATTCTCAGCATTTAGATGAGATGAGGGATGCGTTTACTGAAACCTTGGGTCTGAAGACAGTTCGTTTCACTGTTCAAGAAGTGGCATCTGAGAATCAGTCATTTATCAGTAAGATAAATTCGATTATTTCTCAAATTCAGATCGTTGATAGTCTAGAGCGAAATGGTGTCCTAACGCCTCCTAATGGTATTTCTTTATTGAATTACCAAGAGGCTTATGAAAATGGAGTCGATGTTACTGACTCGCGATTGAGGCTGACCTCGGCGTTGCGTTTCCAGATACTGTTATTAGAGCTTCTTGAACGAGGTCAGATCAGACTAGGGGAGTTGAAAAAACTATTCATAGTCAATCGTGATGGAACTGATTTTGCTGAAGCGGCACTGGACGACCTGAACGATTTGTTATCGAATATCTTTCGTCTCATCGGCATTGAAGAAAAGCGAATTGAGGTTGCGCTGATCGAATCAGATGAGCTTCCGAGCGAACGGTCTGGTGAAAATATATTCATCGACTTCAGCTTACTGGAGCGTTATGACGATTCCTTTCAAGTTAACCAAGACGTCATATATTCACGTACGGATTACTTCGATTTCTATCGAAACTTCGAAGATTCTGATGCTGTTTCAATAGAAACCAGTCAATTGATTGACTATGACTTTTTCGAGCTTTCATGTAGTAACCCCATTACCTACAAGCTAGATCTTAGCCCAGGCAGCGAGCAGCGAGAGTCGCTGAGATACTTCCTCAGCAACCTGTTTCTACCATACCTAGAGGATGTAGATTTCAGGGAAGGGCAGGTTGGTATCATAGGATCTGCACTTTCGAAAAACGGCACAATAGGATTGCTGCCTACAGGTTCGGGTAAGTCGATTTGTTACCAGCTGTCTGCGGTCCTGCAACCAGCCGTTAGCTTTGTCGTGTGCCCGATAAAAAGTTTGATGTATGACCAGAAAGCAGATTTGGATAGCATCGGCTTCACTCGAAGCAATTTTATTACAAGTGATTTGAAGGCAGGAGAGAAGGCCAAAGTTCAGAGAGATTTCGGACGTGGTAAGTACTTCTTCGTTTTCATATCGCCTGAGCGATTCCAAACCCATGCGTTTAGAAAAGAGATGTTGGCTATCGGACTAGATCTCTCATTTGCCTACGCGGTGATCGATGAAGCTCACTGTTTGTCTGAGTGGGGACATGATTTCAGGACTTCTTATCTGAACCTGGCAAATACAATCGAACGGTTTGCTCCTAGTGCAAGTTATATAGGCCTAACGGCAACAGCATCAGTTAACGTCTTAAAGGATATTCAAACAGAGTTTGATATCCCCGATGATTTTGTCCGTACCCCAATGGACTTCACTCGCGAGGAACTCTCATTCCACGTTATCGACGATAAAGGCCTTAAAGGTGATGCAGTCGTCAAGCTTGTTTCTGAAATGGAGGGTAAATGGAATTCCGATCGGGAAGACGGCAATAAGGCGGGGATCATATTCACACCTACCGTCAACGGAGCTAAGGGTTGTCATAGCTTAGCGGGCCGAATTTCAACACTCTTGAAGATGGATGTTAGATATTTTTCGGGGTCGGCTCCGAAAATGGGTGGATTGCAGGGAGAGGCTTTCGATAGGTATAAGCGCCAAGTTCAAGACGAATTTAAAGAAAATAAATACCGCCTACTTACTGCCACTAAGGCATTCGGAATGGGCGTGAATAAGGGGAATATTGCCTATACGATTCACTTCGGAATACCTGGGTCGATGGAGGCCTTGTATCAGGAAGCAGGCAGGGCCGGGCGAGATAAAAAACTATTCAAGGAAGTACCCGCAGATTGCTATGTGCTTCTCACAAAAGAGCCCAATTCAGCTATTCTCGACAAGATTTGGGACGCTAGCACGAACGTCAAAGATCTGAAGGAGTACGTGAAGTCATTGAGTCGCGATAGCGACCTGAACACAAATCTATTCCTGATGACAAACGGCTTGGACACAATCAATGATGAGTTCAAGTTGATGGCAAATGTATACGAATTCTTTAAGTACAATCAGGAACACAACACGGTGATCATTACTGCCAGGCAGTTTGGTACGGAAAAGTTTAAATTGGAAAAGGCTATCTACCGTCTTTCTCAATTAGGTATTGTCTCTGACTGGGTAATCGAAGACTTTTTTAATGGAACGCTCTATGTCGAGTTCCAGTGCCTATCGGAAGAAGGCCTGGAAAAGAAAATTGAGCATACCGTCAGAAAGTATGATCCTGAGTTTAAGCTCGCTGATGTGTTCAGTAGTGATAACCAGTACTACAAAATTCTCTGCGACAAGCTGAGAAAAGGGTCTATCGATAAATCGCAATTTATCTTTCTTGTTCTTTTACTTTGGTCCTATGACCATTTTGTCTACAACCGCCGCCAGTCACAGAAGAACGTTTATGAACACTGTAGTTTATTTGCTGAAGGCAGGATGGATGGCAAAGAATTTAAGGAGAAGTTGGAGGGTTATTTCAGACACGACAAGTCGAGCCAACTTTTGCTCTATATGGCTGAGAATTCTGCATCGGCGAAGTTATGGCCATCAGTTTTTTTTGAAACTGATGAAGAAGAGGGCACGGAACATCTAGTAGGCAGCGAGAAGATGACGATCCTACGAGGTCAGATTTCTCGATTCCTAGAGTCATACAAAGATAATGCATTCTTGAACTACTTGAGTGGTGTGCTGCGACTAGCTTCCGATGAGTTTGATGATGCAGATGGAGAGCGAAGAATGGCATCGTCATTTGATCGGTTGATCAGTGATAATAGGGGCACTGTTGCAAAGTTAGCGATGAGGCAGCCTTTTGTCTTATTCAAAGGCCTTACATTTCAAAAACTCTGCTTACCAGGCGCATTTCGCCCAGGGGATCACCATAATAAAATGCTGAGGCCTGGCC
>OKVN01000702.1_pt1 | contig 11695 bp, 10 predicted proteins | sample 1606961 | NCBI WGS metagenome assembly OKVN01 (sample SAMN03281020, study PRJEB24777) | human gut metagenome | isolation source: fecal sample PR170 from 1 month old male Malay infant, vaginal delivered... | place: Singapore | collected 2005-12-29 | reverse complement strand
TGCCGGAGGAGGACAAGATTGCCGTGGAAATGGTCAATTCACCGCATTTCCGCGGTTATACCCGTGCGGGTTGGGAACGGACCAGGGGACAGGCGGACTGGCGCGAACAGTTTGACGTGGGCGCGGAGCGGGCCGTTATCCAGCAGGATGCAACAACACCTTCGTGGTCGCGGCTGCAGGGCCCCAATCAATGGCCGGATAGCCTGCCCGACCTGAAATCCATCGTGCTGGAGTGGCAGAGCGAGCTGACGCGGGTTGCCATCGAGCTGCTGCAGGCCTTTGCAACGGCGCTCGGGCAGGAAAAGGATGTTTTCGCGCCCATCTACGAAAAGGCGCCCAATCAGCACCTGAAGATCATCCGCTATCCCGGCCGCGATGCAACCGGCAGCGATCAAGGTGTTGGCGCGCACAAGGACAGCGGGTTTCTGACCCTGCTGCTGCAGGATGTGCAGGGCGGCCTGCAGGTGGAAAAGGATGGCGGCTGGATCGATGCCACACCGGTTCCCGGTACGTTCGTCATCAATATCGGTGAAATTCTCGAACTGGCATCGAATGGCTATCTCAAGGCGACCGTGCACCGCGTCGTCTCACCGCCGTCGGGCAAGGACCGGCTGTCGGTGGCGTTCTTCTTCGGCGCCGATCTCAACGCCAATGTGCCGTTGCTGACACTGCCGGACGATCTTGCGCGGGAGGCGGGCGGTGCCGATACGGACCCTGACAATCCGCTGTTCCGGGAAGTCGGGCGCAATTATCTCAAGGGACGCCTGCGCTCGCATCCCGATGTCGCGCAGCGCCATCACGCCGATCTGCTGTAGTCCCGCAGTACAGGCGGGAAGGACCGGATTTCCCAGCCTTCGCCAAATCAAAACGCCCGCAGGTCATCACCGGCGGGCGTTCCATTTTGAAAGCTATCTGCCTTGATCAGGCGATCTTCTGACCGGTCTTGGCCCAGTCGGCGAGGAAGGTCTCGAGACCCTTGTCGGTCAGCGGATGCTTGACCAGCGCCTTCAGTGTTGCCGGTGGGATGGTGGCAACGTCGGCACCGATCAGTGCGGCTTCCTTGACATGGTTGATCGTGCGGATCGAAGCCGCCAGGATTTCCGTCTTGTAGTCGTAGTTGTCATAGATCGTGCGGATTTCGGCGATCAGATCCATGCCGTTGATGCCGATGTCATCGATGCGGCCGATGAACGGCGAGATGAATGTTGCACCGGCCTTGGCGGCAAGCAGCGCCTGGGTGGCGGAGAAGCACAGCGTGACGTTGACCATATGGCCATCGGAGGTGAGCGCCTTGCAAGCCTTCAAACCATCGAGTGTCAGCGGAACCTTGCTGCAGATATTGTTGGCGATCTTGGAAAGAACCGCCGCTTCCTTCATCATCTGCTCATATTCGACAGCAGTAACCTCTGCGGAAACCGGGCCATCGACGATGCTGCAGATTTCCTTGGTGACGTCGAGGATACTGCGACCGGATTTGAGGATCAGCGACGGATTGGTGGTCACGCCGTCGAGCAATCCGAGATCATTCAGTTCGCGGATATCCTTCACATCGGCAGTATCGACAAAAAATTTCATTGGAGCAGTCCTCCTTAAATGGGGCTAAAGGGATGGTGTCCCGGAAAAGTGGCTTTTCTTTAAACGAAAGCCGCGCCAAGGTCACGAGGTTATGAAGCAAGATTCGCCTTCCGCGCAAAAAATTGTTCCGGTGCTCGTGCCTTTGCCGGCAGCGAAACCTTACAGCTATTCCGTGCCTGATGGAATGGTCGTGAAAGCCGGCTCAATTGTTCGTGTTCCCCTTGGTCCCCGCGAGGTTGCAGGCATTGTAACCGAGGGCGCGACCGATTCGGTTGATGCGAAAAAGCTGCGGCCGATCTCGGAGCTTTTCGATTGTCCTCCGGTCGATGATGGCATGATGCGCTTCATGCGCTGGGCCGCCGATTATACGATCTCGCCGCCGGGCATGGTGGCCCGGATGATCCTGCGCGTGCCTGCGGCCTTCGATCCCGAGCCGCCGGTGCCGGGGTTGCGTTTTTCCGGCCAACAGCCTGAGCGGATGACCGGTGCACGCTCGCGCGTGCTTGAACTGGCCGGGGATGGTCTTGCCTGGACGCGCACTGGCCTTGCCCACGCGGCCGGGGTTTCCGCAACGGTGATTGACGGGCTTTCGGCGCAGGGGGTGTTCGAGGACGTCATGATCCCGGCGCGTCCCGTCGTTGCGCCGCCCGATCCGGATTATGCGCCCGCCGAACTCTCCGGTGATCAGGCCGATGCCGCAAGGCAGCTGGTGGATGCGGTTTCGGCGCGCGGGTTCTCTGTGTCCCTGCTGGATGGCGTGACCGGTTCCGGCAAGACGGAAGTTTATTTCGAAGCGGTGGCAAAAGCGATCGAGCAGGGAAAGCAGGTGCTGATTCTTTTGCCCGAAATCGCCCTGACGCAGCAGTTTCTCGAGCGCTTCCATGATCGATTCGGCTCAAAGCCGGCGGAATGGCATTCCGATCTCGCCCCGAAAACGCGCGAGCGGGTCTGGCGGCAGGTGATGGAAGGGCAGGTGCGGGTTGTCGCGGGCGCGCGCTCGGCGCTGTTCCTGCCCTTCCAGGATCTGGGTCTTATCATTGTCGATGAAGAGCATGACCCTGCCTACAAGCAGGAGGACCGTGTTTTCTACAATGCCCGCGACATGGCAGTGGTTCGCGGCCATATCGGCAGCTTTCCCGTCATCCTGGCTTCCGCCACACCATCCGTCGAGAGCCAGGTCAATGCGCTGCAGGGGCGCTATACCCGCATCCGCCTGACCGGGCGTTACGCGGAGGCGGCGATGCCGGATCTGAAAGCCATCGACATGCGCCGCTCGCCGCCGCGTCCCGGTGGTTTCCTGTCCCCTGCGCTGGTCGAGGCGATGAACCAGACCTTGCAGCGCAAGGAACAGTCACTGCTGTTTCTCAACCGCCGCGGCTATGCGCCCCTGACCCTGTGCCGGGTGTGCGGGCATCGTTTTCAATGCCCCTGCTGCTCAAGCTGGCTGGTCGAGCACCGGTTTCGCGGCCAGCTTGTCTGCCATCAATGCGGCCATCACGAAGCGCGACCGGAGGCTTGCCCCTCCTGCGGCACATTGGATCATCTCGTCGCCTGCGGGCCGGGTGTCGAACGTATTGCGGAGGAGGCGGAAAAAACCTTTCCCGATGCGCGGATCATTGTCCTGTCATCCGATCTGATGGGCGTGAAACGGCTGCGCCTCGAACTGGATGCCATTGCACGCGGCGAGGCGGATATTGTTATTGGTACGCAGCTCGTCGCCAAGGGGCACAACTTTCCCAATATGACGCTGGTGGGCGTCGTCGATGCGGATCTGGGCCTTGCCAATGGCGACCCCCGGGCGGCGGAGCGGACATTCCAGTTGCTGAGCCAGGTGACGGGTCGTGCCGGACGCACCGGCAAGAAAAGCCTGGGATTGCTGCAAACCTACCAGCCGGATCATCCGGTCATGCGCGCCATTGTCTCCGGCGATGCGGAGGCCTTCTACGCGCGCGAAATCGAGGAGCGGGAACGGTCCGGCCTGCCGCCCTATGGCAGGCTCGGTGCCCTTATCATTTCAGCGGGAACGCGGGCGGAAGCGGAAAACCATGCGCGCGCGCTACGCCGTGCAGCGCCGCACTCGCCCGAGATCAATGTTCTGGGGCCCGCCGAAGCGCCGCTTGCCCTTATCCGCGGGCGGCATCGTTTCCGGCTGCTGATTCACGGAACGCGCAAGGCTGATATCCAGAACTTCATTCGCGCCATTCTGAGTGCCGGACCAAAAGAGCGTGGATCAGTGCGCGTGCAGATTGATATCGACCCGCAAAGCTTTCTATAAGCAAACAGCGGAAATGGTTAACGCAGCGGGGACGCGGAAATGATGGAATTGTATTGGCCAGCCAGTCAGGGCGAATGGATCGCCTGGAGTTCTGCCGCCGTTACGGTTGTCTTCGGCCTGATCCTGTTCTTTGCGCCGCGCATTGCATTCAGGATTCTGCGCCTGCAACCTGTTCCGGCGCATCCGGAAGCGCTGTCCGAGGCGCGTGCGACAATGGCCGGCTTCTATCTGGGGCTTGGGCTTTGCGCCCTTGTCTTTGCACAGCCTTTCCTCTGGATCGCGCTCGGCGTCTCCTGGGGCTTCACGGTTTTCGGCCGGCTGATCTCGATGATGTCGGACCGCGGCAATACGCTTTACAACTGGATTTCCGTTCTGATCGAACTGGCGCTGGCAGCCGGCCCATTGCTGTTCGCCTTCGGCTTTATCGCCTAGATATAGTTGAGTAGGTCATTCATAAAATTGCTGCTGCGGCAATTCTGACGCCAGTTTTCGCGGATTCGCGTGTTGCGACTCCTGCTTCTCTATGCTAGACGGCATTCAAATCTCGTCGGGGGCAGTTTCAGGGTTGTTTCCAAGGCGATAAAAAATCAATAATGCCAAAGATTTGACCGAAAATTCCTTTTGGTTTACCGATTTTTGGCTTCAACGCAGAGAGCTTGTCGTTCGTGGCAGAAACTTCGTCGCTCATATCCGGTGTTGCCCAGCGTTATGCGGGTTCGCTGTTCGACCTCGCGCTGGAAGCAAAATCAGTCGCTGATGTGGAAAAGAACCTGGGCCAGTTTGAGGCGCTCGTCAATGGCAGCGATGAGTCGAGGCGTCTCATTCAGAGTCCTGTTTTCCCCGCTGAAGATCAGGTCAAGGCTATTTCGGCGATCCTCGCCAAAGCCAAGATCGGCGGCCTCGTCGCCAACTTCCTGCGTGTCGTGGCGACGAACCGCCGTCTGTTCGCGGTGCCTTCCATGATCCAGGCTTTCCGCAACATCGCTGCGGAGAATCGCGGCGAGGTTTCGGCCGATGTTACTTCTGCGCATGCCCTGACGGCAGCGCAGCAAACTGAATTGAAGGCCACGCTGAAAAGCGTCGCCGGCAAGGACGTGACAATCAATGTCACTGTTGATCCGTCGATCCTTGGTGGTCTCATCGTCAAGTTGGGGTCCCGCCAGATCGACACTTCACTTCGCACAAAACTTTCTTCGCTTAAGCTTGCACTGAAAGAGGTCGGCTGATGGACATCCGCGCCGCGGAAATTTCCGCAATCCTGAAAGAGCAAATCAAGAATTTCGGCAAGGAGGCAGAAGTCTCCGAAGTCGGTCAGGTTCTGTCCGTCGGTGACGGTATTGCTCGTGTATACGGTCTGGACAATGTTCAGGCTGGTGAAATGGTCGAGTTCCCGGACGGTACCCGTGGCATGGCCCTGAACCTTGAAAGCGACAACGTTGGTGTTGTTATTTTCGGTTCGGACCGTGACATCAAGGAAGGTGACATCGTTAAGCGCACAGGCGCTATCGTTGACGTTCCCGTCGGCAAGGAATTGCTTGGCCGCGTCGTTGACGCTCTCGGCAATCCGATTGACGGCAAGGGCCCGATCAAGGCAAAGCAGCGCTCGCGCGTTGACGTCAAGGCGCCCGGCATCATCCCGCGCAAGTCGGTGCATGAGCCTATGTCGACAGGCCTCAAGGCCATCGATGCCCTGATCCCCGTCGGCCGCGGTCAGCGCGAGCTGGTCATTGGCGATCGTCAGACCGGCAAGACAGCGATCATTCTCGATACGTTCCTCAACCAGAAGCCGGCGCACGATGCCGGTAACGAGAGCGAGCGTCTGTATTGCGTTTACGTGGCTATCGGCCAGAAGCGTTCCACCGTTGCCCAGTTCGTCAAGATCCTTGAAGAACGCGGCGCGCTCGAATACTCGATCGTTGTGGCTGCAACCGCTTCCGATCCGGCACCCATGCAGTATCTCGCACCGTTTGCCGGTTGCGCGATGGGCGAATACTTCCGCGACAACGGCATGCATGCGCTGATCGGCTATGACGATCTGTCGAAGCAGGCCGTGGCTTACCGCCAGATGTCGCTGCTGCTGCGCCGCCCGCCAGGCCGCGAAGCCTATCCTGGCGACGTTTTCTACCTGCATTCCCGCCTTCTCGAGCGTTCGGCAAAGCTGAACGACGAAAACGGTGCCGGTTCGCTGACTGCTTTGCCGGTTATCGAAACGCAGGCGAACGACGTTTCCGCCTATATTCCGACCAACGTGATCTCGATCCCCGACGGTCAGATCTTCCTCGAAACCAACCTGTTCTATCAGGGTATCCGTCCTGCCGTTAACGTCGGTCTGTCGGTGTCCCGCGTCGGTTCCGCCGCGCAGATCAAGGCGATGAAGCAGGTTGCCGGTTCGATCAAGGGCGAGCTGTCGCAGTATCGTGAAATGGCTGCCTTCGCGCAGTTCGGTTCCGATCTCGATGCGTCGACCCAGCGTCTCCTCAACCGCGGTGCACGCCTTACTGAACTTCTGAAGCAGCCGCAGTTCTCGCCGCTGAAGACGGAAGAGCAGGTTGCCGTGATTTTCGCCGGTGTGAACGGCTATCTCGACAAGCTGGCCGTCAATCAGGTCAGCAAGTTCGAGCAGGGCCTGCTCACATGGCTGCGCACCGAGAACAAGGATGTTCTCGATGCAATCGCCAAGGAAAAGCAGCTGAGCGACGACATCAAGGGCAAGCTGAAGGCTGCAGTTGACGCCTTCGCCAAGTCTTTCGCGTAACCACTGACGGGATGAACGGATGCCTTCGTTAAAGGATCTGAGAAACCGGATCGCCTCGGTCAAGGCGACGCAGAAAATCACCAAGGCGATGCAGATGGTCGCCGCGGCGAAGCTGCGTCGTGCGCAGGAAGCTGCGGAAGCCGCGCGTCCCTACTCACAGCGCATGGCTGCAGTGCTGGCCAATATCGCCGCCAATGTGGACGGCGATGACGCGCCCGTGCTGATGAGCGGCACCGGCAAGGATGATGTGCATCTGCTCATCGTCTGCACGTCGGAGCGTGGTCTCTGCGGTGGTTTCAATTCGCAGATCGCCCGTCTGGCCCGCGAGCATGCACGTCGCCTGCTTGCAGACGGCAAGACGGTCAAGATCATCACTGTCGGCAAGAAGGGCGCGGACATCCTGCGCCGTGATCTCGGCAAGCATATCGTTGACCACGTTGATCTGCGCGATGTGAAGCAGCTTGGCTTTGTCAACGCTGATGCGATCGGTCACAAGATCATCGCCCTTTATAACGAAGGTGCGTTTGACGTTGCGACGCTGTTCTATTCGGAATTCAAGTCGGTGATTTCGCAGATACCGACTGCCCAGCAGCTGATCCCCGCAAGCGCTGTCGGCGATGCCGAACCGGAAACGGCAGGCGATGCGGTTTATGAATATGAGCCGGATCCGGCATCCATTCTTGGTGATCTGATCCCACGCAATATTTCCGTCCAGGTTTTCCGCGCTCTCCTTGAAAACGCGGCATCGGAACAGGGCGCGCGCATGTCCGCCATGGACAACGCAACCCGCAATGCCGGTGACATGATCAACAAGCTGACGATGTCGTACAACCGCCAGCGTCAGGCTCAGATCACCAAAGAACTGATCGAAATCATTTCGGGCGCGGAAGCGCTCTAATCGCGAAGGTAAGGATCGATGGCAAAAGCAGCGACCCCGAAAACACCCGCAGCCGCCAAAGCAGCTGCACCCAAGGCAGCGGCTGCAAAGACCGCTGCTCCGAAGGCTGAGGCAAAGGCTGCTCCTGCAGCAAAGATGGCCAAGGCATCGGCAACGCCAAAGACGACCGTGAAGGCAACCGGCACTGCCGGCCGCATCAGCCAGGTCATCGGCGCCGTTGTGGACGTTCATTTCGAAGGCGAACTGCCAAAGATCCTGAACGCGCTGGAAACCGACAACCTCGGCAATCGCCTTGTTCTGGAAGTTGCCCAGCATCTCGGTGAAAACACTGTTCGCACGATCGCCATGGACTCGACCGAAGGTCTGGTTCGCGGTCAGCCCGTGTACGACACCGGTTCGGCCATCATGGTCCCGGTCGGCGAGGCAACTCTCGGCCGCATCATGAATGTTATCGGCGAGCCGGTTGACGAAGCAGGCCCGATCAAGACCAAGCTGACACGCGCTATCCACCAGTCAGCTCCGGCATATGTCGAGCAGTCGACAGAAGCCCAGATCCTGGTTACCGGCATCAAGGTTATCGATCTGCTGGCGCCTTATGCGCGCGGCGGCAAGATCGGTCTCTTCGGCGGTGCCGGTGTTGGCAAGACGGTTCTGATCATGGAACTGATCAACAACGTGGCGAAGGCGCACGGCGGCTATTCGGTATTTGCCGGTGTGGGTGAACGTACCCGCGAAGGCAACGACCTTTACCACGAAATGATCGAGTCCGGCGTGAACAAGGCTGGCGGCGGTGAAGGCTCCAAGGCCGCACTGGTTTACGGTCAGATGAACGAGCCGCCAGGGGCACGTGCCCGCGTTGCGCTCTCCGGTCTGACGGTTGCGGAACATTTCCGCGATGAAGGCCAGGACGTTCTGTTCTTCGTGGACAATATTTTCCGCTTCACGCAGGCTGGTTCGGAATTGTCGGCGCTGCTCGGCCGTATTCCGTCCGCCGTGGGTTATCAGCCTACGCTGGCAACCGACATGGGCCAGATGCAGGAACGCATCACCACGACGCACAAGGGTTCGATCACATCCGTGCAGGCCATTTACGTGCCCGCCGACGATTTGACCGATCCGGCTCCAGCGACATCCTTCGCGCATCTGGATGCGACGACAAACCTCAACCGTGCGATCTCTGAAAAGGGTATTTATCCGGCTGTGGATCCGCTCGACTCGACATCGCGCATGCTCGATCCGCTGATCGTCGGTGAAGAACACTACCAGATTGCGCGTCAGGTTCAGTCGATCCTGCAGCGTTACAAGTCCCTGCAGGACATCATCGCCATTCTCGGCATGGACGAACTGTCGGAAGAAGACAAGATCACGGTCGCCCGCGCCCGCAAGATCGAACGCTTCCTGTCGCAGCCGTTCTTCGTTGCTGAAATCTTCACCGGCTCGCCGGGCAAGCTGGTTGATCTGGCTGACACCATCAAGGGCTTCAAGGGCCTTTGCAACGGTGACTACGATCACCTGCCGGAAGCAGCATTCTACATGGTCGGCTCGATTGACGAGGCGATCGAAAAGGCACAGCGTCTGGCAGCGGAAGCTGCCTGATCTGGAACATAATGGCGGGCTCCGGCCCGCCCTTTCTTGTCAAGGCCATCCCTTCTATCAGGTCAATGACCGCAGGAATTGAGTGAATATCATGGCAGAAGCCTTCCATTTCGAACTCGTATCGCCAGAACGTCTGCTGCTCTCGGAACAGGTCACCGAAGTTGTGGTTCCAGGCACGGAAGGTTACATGACCGTGATGGCCCATCACGCGCCACTGATGGCCACCGTCAAGCCGGGCGTTGTCACCGTGAAGACGCAGGATGGCAAGCCGGACAGCTATGTCGTGTTCGGCGGCTTCGTCGATGTGACGCCGGATGGCTGCACGCTCCTCGCGGAATCGGCGGTACACGTCACTGATATAAAGGCTGATGAACTTCAGAACCGTATCAAGGACGCCCGCGAAGACTTCGAAGACGCGACGACACGCGAGCAGAAGGCCAAGGCGGAAGATCTTCTTGGCCAGCTGACGACGCTGCAGGAAGCCATCAAGGCTGCCTGACCGGTTTCAAATCGCTGATACTGACGAAAGCGGGCTTTTGGCCCGCTTTTTTGTTGTTTCAATTGCGCTTGAGCCGCGGGTCAACCTGCCAGATGCTTGAACGCAGCGACAACCTGCTCATAGACGGTGCGCTTGAACGGCACGATAAGGTCGGGCAGCTCGGTCATGGGTTTCCATGCCCAAGCGTCGAATTCAGCGGTGTGACCACCCGGAGGCGGGTTGATCGCGATCTCGCTTTCATCGCCGGTAAATTCGTAGGCGAACCACTTCTGTGTCTGGCCGCGATACTTTCCCTTCAGGGCGATTCCGACAAGCGCGGGCGGCAGGTCATAGTTGATCCAGTTCGGCGCCTCGGCCAGCAGGGAAACGGTTTTCATGCCCGTTTCCTCGTAGAGTTCGCGGCGGGCCGCAATTTCCGCGTCCTCGCCTTTGTCGATGCCACCTTGGGGCATCTGCCATAGCTGGGTCGACCCATCCATTTCATCATTGGGTATGACAATGCGATGGCCCACCCAGACGAGTTTATCGGCATTGAGCACCATAATGCCGACGCAGGGACGGTAGGGGAGCGTCTCGGGGTCGACATGTTTCTTGCTCATGCGAATACTCCGCTGGATGATGGGATAGTGATGGGTGCCTAGCCCTTTTCAGGATCGCGGACAAGGGCCGAAACCGGTACGATCTCGATGCCGCGGGTCTTGGCTTCGTTGGTCCATGCGGCCACCGCATCCACGGTCACGCTGAAGGCCGAACCGGTTCCGATCGCCGTGCCCTTGGCTCGGGCGATACGCTCCAGCTCATCCAGTTTCTTGAGGATGCTACCCCGGTCCTGCGTGCCATCAATCAGTACATCGGCGGCAGCAAAGGGCGTTCCCTGCTGACTGGCGATGGTGTCGGCCTGGCTGCGCGCGGAGCTGCCGTCATCGAGATAGAGCAGCCCGCGTTTTGCAATATCCTGCATGACAGGCGTCATGGCTTTGGCATCCGCGGTAAAGCGGGCCCCCATGTAGTTTATGATGCCGGTGTAATTGGTTATGCGGCCCATGGCCTTGTGCAGATTGTCCAAAGTCTCGGCGGCGGGCGCATCGACCGTCAAGGTGTTGCGGCCGGGATTGACCCGCGGGTAGTCAAAAGGCTCAAGCGGCACCTGCATCAGCAGTTCATGGCCATTCTGGCGGGCCGTCTGCATCCCCCGGATGGGGCTTTTGCTTTCGGCCGAAAAAGCCGGCGTCCCCCCCGCGGGGGGCGTTGCGATTGCCGGCTGTGTGCGGGTCTGGGACATGCCGAGCCCGCCAATGACGAGGGCGATTCGCGCGCCGCGGGCGCCCGACCATGACCGCGCATAGACATCGAGTGGCCGTCGTCCGTCCGGCCCGATGACTGGCAGAGAGCCGAGCGCAGTTGTCTCCAGCAGATCCCGGTCGGGAATATGGGCGGTCAGCGGATTCTGGCTCGCTCTGGCGGGATCGCCTACGACGATGATTTTCGGGCCGCCGGGACTGGTGGTAACATTTCCCTGCGTGACGACGCCTGCGGGGGCCTTGTCGGATGCTGGTATCGTCTTGGCCGGGGCTGGCGGCGTTACCGCTACCTGTTCGGGCTTTTCCATTTCCGGAGGCGGATTGCGAAATCCGTTATTGCTGGTGAACGAGATCAGCAGCGCGGCACCTCCCACCCCCAGCACGGCAATGGCCGGCAAGAGCCAGCGAGCGCCAGCCTTCGGTTTGTCCTTGGGCCGTTTGCTGTTTTGTCCCAGCGGCCTGTTGATGTCGGAATTCACGCGCTTTGGCCGATGAGGAGGATGAAACGGAAGGAATGATCGGTGGGAAATGAAGTGGGGACCAGGTGTGTAAGAGCCAGCCTGATCCCCTTTGTCATATCAGTTCGGTACGCCCTTGGACGGGTCTGCCGGGAATGCGGCATTGGCCTGTTCGCCGCGCAGCAGCTTCAGGGCTTCGATCAGTTGCAGGTCATCCTTCGGATCCGGCGGGACATAGGCAATCGAACCCGATCCTTCCGCATCCTCCTGAACGCCCTTGATATGGCCCTTCAGGCTGGATTCGCTCATCGGTTCGGCCCGGCCCTTCAGATCGTCCG
>OKVN01000701.1_pt1 | contig 11695 bp, 10 predicted proteins | sample 1606961 | NCBI WGS metagenome assembly OKVN01 (sample SAMN03281020, study PRJEB24777) | human gut metagenome | isolation source: fecal sample PR170 from 1 month old male Malay infant, vaginal delivered... | place: Singapore | collected 2005-12-29 | reverse complement strand
ATCGACAACTGCTTGTATGTGTCCGTGCCCGCAGCTTCCGCGGCGGTTATATGCAGCCCGCCCTGCACAGCCACCATTGCCGTTGCACCCATCAGGGCTCCGGCCATGAGAAGCGTTAACCTGCGTACCATTTGCATTCCTTCCAGAAAATCTGCCTACCCCAAAACGTGGTAACAGGATAATTATATGCCAACCAAGGCAGGATTAACACGACCAGAATATGACCGACACATACTGTGATCCATAATGCTACACTGCCGCTTCCGGTAAATTACACAAGAGCCGTTCGTATGGCTTTTTGGCCCGAGCGCACCATATTTCGCTTGCTCCTATAGCCACTGGAGGATGCAGATTGACACCCGATTGTCAAACGGCAGCCGCGCATTGACGCCCTCGAACGACGAGCGGCATGCAAATTCCGGTTGCAGAGCGGTGCGCGATGCAGAACAGCAGCAGTGAATTGGACCATATCCTGGCAAAGCGCCGCCAACTGCGCCTGAACACAACGCAGGAGCTCGCGCGAATCCAGAAGGCGCATCGCCAAATCCGTAACCCGCATGCCCCGTCTGGTCTTCACCTTCAGGGGTGGCTGCAGGCGCGCCTGCGCTCCACGGAGGTCAGGGCCTGCGCGCATCTGGTTGCCATATTGAACTAGTGTGCCCTGCGCCTCATCTGGTTCGCGCTGCCCCGGCTGGCCACCGGCCGCCTGGCAAAGCGGCGTGCCCGATCCCTGTGGCGGGTTATCGGGAAACTCAACCGGATTGGCATGGGAATTGTGCGCTGGCAACTGCGCCGCCACGGGTGAAACAGCCGCAGCCAATCCGGCGATCCGCGCAATTTTTCCCGCTGCCCATTTTCCGTCATGACACTGTCATGATCGTCCTTCTTAAGTCCCTTGCAAATGCTTCGGCAACGATGGCAGAGTACCGCGAATAGCGTCCTTTATTCATTGCATTCAAGCCATTAGGGGCCCGGCTTATGGCGTTTCAAAAGTATACACCGCCTGCCATCGGCCGCTCGATGTGGCTGAGCATGTGGGACCTGATGGCTTTGCTTTTGGTGATCGGCGCCATCGTGCTGATCGCCTACGGCGCCCGCGTGACCACGGTTCCGCTGTCGACACTTGAAGCCGCCCCGCTTTCCCTCGATCCATCCAATCTGCCGGTTTACGCACTGCGCACCATGCTGCGCATGCTCCTGGCCATTGCCCTGTCGCTCGTCTTCACCTTCATCTATGCCGCAGCCGCCGCCAAGAGCCGGCGTGCCGAGATGGTGCTGGTTCCCATTCTCGATATTCTCCAGTCCGTGCCGATCCTCGGCTTCCTGACCTTTACCGTCACCTTCTTCCTCAACCTGTTTCCGGGCAGCGTCCTTGGCGCCGAACTGGCATCCGTGTTTGCCATCTTCACCAGCCAGGCCTGGAACATGACGTTCAGCATGTATCAATCCATGCGCAACGAGCCGAAAGACCTGGAGGAGGCAACGCAGAGCTTCCACCTGACGGGCTGGCAGCGGTTCTGGCGGCTGGACGTTCCGTTTGCGATGCCCGGTCTTGTCTGGAATACCATGATGTCGATGTCGGGAGGCTGGTTCTTCGTCGTGGCGTCGGAGGCGATCACCGTCGGCGACACCACCGTTACCCTGCCGGGGGTTGGCTCCTACGTCGCGCTGGCCATCAAGGAGCAGAACATCATGGCAATCTTCTATGCCACGATGGCGATGCTCGCCGTCATCCTGCTCTACGATCAGTTCCTGTTCCGGCCGCTCGTGGCCTGGGCCGACAAGTTCCGCTTTGAAACAACCTCGTCGGAAACGGTTCCAAGTTCCTGGATGCTGGACCTGTTTCGCCGGGCCCGGATCACACGCCTGCTCGCCGCCCCGGTCGCCTTTCTTTCCCGTCTGGTCTGGAACCTGCGTTTGCCGGCGCTGCCGACATTCGGCTCGGGTGACGCAAAGCCCGCGACGTCACGCCTTCTCGACCGGCTCTGGCTTGCCTTCATTGTTCTTGCCGCAGGCTATGCGGCCTATATCAGCATCATCTATCTCAAGGCCAATATTGCCTGGTCCGATGTGGCGACCGCCGTCGGCAACGGGTTCATCACCCTGTTGAGGGTGACCGTTCTGATGATACTCGCGACACTTGTCTGGGTGCCTGTCGGAGTGTGGATCGGACTGCGGCCGAAACTGGCGCAGAAAGTCCAGCCGCTGGCCCAGTTTCTGGCGGCGTTTCCCGCCAACATCGCATTCCCCGCCTTTGTCGTGCTGATCGTGCATTTCGGTCTCAACGCCAATATCTGGCTCAGCCCGCTGATGATCCTAGGCACGCAGTGGTACATTCTCTTCAATGTCATTGCCGGGGCCAGCGCCTTTCCCAGCGATCTCAAGGAAGCGGCGAACAGCTTTCATCTCCGTGGCTGGCGCTGGTGGTTCAAAGTCATTCTCCCCGGCATTTTCCCCTATTACATCACCGGCGCTATCACGGCCTCCGGCGGTGCGTGGAATGCCAGCATCGTTGCCGAAGTGGCCAGCTGGGGTGACACGCAACTGACGACACCGGGGCTCGGATCATACATCGCCAATGCCACCACGGCGGGAGATTTCCCGCGTGTCGTGCTTGGCATCGCCGTCATGTGCATCTTTGTAACGCTGTTCAATCGCCTGTTCTGGCGCCCGCTCTACGCCTTTGGCGAGCGGCGCCTTCGTCTCGGCTAGTGCCGGATTATCGGATCAAAGGAATGTTCAATGCTTGATCAAGCTGACAGAAACCTGCTCGTCGACATCCGCAATGTTTCCCGGTCCTTCAAGAAAGGCAGCGGCAACGATGTCATGGTGCTCGACGATGTCGACCTGAACATCAGGGAGGGCGAGATCGTCGGACTGCTCGGCCGCTCCGGCTCGGGAAAGTCAACGCTGCTGCGGATCATCGCCGGCCTGATCGCGCCGTCCTCCGGCGAAGCAAAGTGCCGCGGCTCCGTCATCCAGGGCCCGCCCCTCGGCATTTCCATGGTGTTCCAGTCCTTTGCGCTTTTTCCCTGGCTGACAGTCCTGCAGAACGTGGAGCTTGGTCTTGAAGCGCAGGATGTCGACAGGGCGGAACGGCGCAAGCGGGCGCTCGCGGCAATCGATCTCATCGGTCTGGACGGGTTCGAAAATGCCTATCCCAAGGAACTGTCCGGCGGCATGCGCCAGCGCGTCGGTTTTGCCCGGGCACTGGTGGTGCATCCCGACCTGCTGCTGATGGACGAACCCTTCTCGGCCCTTGATGTCCTCACCGCGGCGACCCTGCGCACCGACATGATCGATCTGTGGATCGAAGGGCGCCTGCCGATAAAATCGGTGCTGATCGTCACCCACAACATCGAAGAAGCGGTGCTGATGTGCGACCGCATCCTGATTTTCTCGTCCAATCCCGGCCGGGTTGCGCAGGAACTCAGGGTCGATCTTCCCCATCCGCGCAATCGCCTCGATCCGGTCTTCCGGCAGCTGGTCGACAATATCTATGCCCGCATGACCCAGCGTACCGAGCCTCGCCTGCCATCCGCGGAAGGTATTCCGGGTACGGGAATGGGCATGATTTTGAACCCGGTTTCGACCAATATCCTGGCTGGCCTGATGGAGTCTCTGGCGGGCGAACCGTATCATGGGCGCGCCGACCTGCCTGTTCTTGCCGGTACGCTGCAGATGGAGGCCGACGAGCTGTTTCATCTGGGCGAAGCCCTGCAACTCCTGCGTTTTGCCCATCTGAACGAGGGCGACCTCGTCCTGACCGACGCCGGCATGCGGTTTGCCCATCTCGATACCGATGCCCGCAAGAAGGTTTTCGCGGAACACCTCGTCACCTATGTTCCGCTCATCGGCCTTATCAGACGCGTGCTTGACGAGCGGCCGACGCATACGGCTCCGGCAGCCCGTTTCCGCAACGAGCTGGAAGACTTCATGAGCGAAGACTATGCGGATGAGACACTGAGGACCGTGGTGTCCTGGGCGCGCTATGCCGAGCTGTTTGCCTATGACGAGCAGGCCGAGCTTTTCAGCCTGGAAAACCCTCAGTAAGGGCTGAGCCGCGGAAGATCGGTATTTATGGGAGTTGGGGCCGATTTGGCGGCGAACCGGCCTTTGCACGCTTCAAGATCAGTATGGCAATGAACCCGCACGCCACGACGCCGAGCAAAATCGCACTCGGCGCTTCAATGCCAAACAGGGACGCAACACCAAAAAGCAGCAAGAGTCCCAGCAACGCCAGACCGGCGGTCCGCTCGGCCCGCCATTGATACCGGCAAGCGCCCCAGAGCACCACCATGCCGACGGCAAGCGCCAGCACACCGATAATCATTGAGCTCAAGACTTCCGAAAACTCTGCCACTGTGATCCTGCCGATTGTCGATGATGCGCTTTAAATTTCACGCGCTTCTAGTGCTTTATACTACATTACAAGTTGCGGCTTATTAAAGTCGCATCCGCGTCAATTGCGTGGCGGACAGTAGCGGGCAACCGTGACATTTGGCGCTGCTGTTTTCTGTTGTTTCAGCGGCTCCAGATGCGCGTGGCGTCTACACTTGCAGCGCATTTGCATGTAGCCTCCGCAGCGATCGAAGAAATCGATCGACATCCATCACCCAGATCGAGGGAAACACTTTATGAGTGGCGTATGCACGCAAGGGGTAGATACCGGCTTTGTGGCTTTGGGCACCGCCAAGGTCGCCGTGCTGGGCGTGGTTCAGGGCATTACGGAATTGCTGCCGATATCATCCACCGCGCATATGCGGCTGGTTCCGGCACTTCTCGGCTGGCAGGATCCCGGATCGGCTTTTTCGGCGGCGATGCAGTTGGCCGCATTGACGGCGGTCATCTGCTATTTCCGGCGCGATATCTACGCCATAACCGGCGGATCGCTCAGCGCGATCAGGACGGGCGACTGGATGTCGCCCAAGCTGCGCATGGCTATCGGCATCGTGCTCGGCACCGTGCCGATCGTCATCGCCGGCCTGCTTCTGGCGCCGGTTCTCAATGCTTGCGACAGTCCGTTGCGCACCTTGCCGGTCATCGGCTTTTCCTGCCTCGTCATGGGTGTTCTGCTCGCGGTTGCCGAATGGGTATGCCAGCATAAACGTCCAGCGGACAGCATGCGGCTGCGCGATGCGCTTATCGTCGGCGTCGCGCAGGTTGGTGCCCTGATCCCCGGCGTTTCACGCTCCGGCTCGACCCTGACGGCGGCCCTGTTTCGCGATTTTACGCGGCAGGACGCCGCGCGCTTTTCCTTTCTGCTCGGCATTCCGGCTATCGCGCTGGCAGGCCTGCATGAACTTGTTGTCCTCGCCCGCGCTCATCTTCCCTTTGAAGGCTGGATGATCCTGCTCGTCGGACTTGTCGTCGGATCACTGTCATCCTTCGCAGCCCTGTGGGGCTTGATGCGCATTCTGGAGCGTTTTTCAACGCTGCCCTTCATCTGCTACCGGATTCTGCTCGGCCTGGCGATCCTCTGGATCTCATACGCCTGACAGATCTTCGGTGAAAGACCGGGAAGACAGGCGACAAACAGGGCGCTGTCCTGTTTATCGCCCGGTGCGTCACGCTACATTGTCGTCGTCGGTATCGCTGTCCTGTGCATCGTCATAGGCGTCGTCGAGACGGTCCATTTCGGCGTAATCGTTCTGCGTGCCGGTATTTTTGTCGTCGTTGTAGTAGTTGTTGATGACCGTCTCGCCGGCTTGCGGCACAGTGCCGGTTCCGCCGCCCGAGCCGCCAAACAACGAATTGCCGCCCATCATGTTCTTGATCCCTTCGAACATGAGCGCGCCGCCGGCACCGCCGGCTGCCGTGGTCAATGCACCTTGCAGAAAGCCGCCGCCTTGGGCCTGCGGCGGGGCTGCCCAGCGCCCGGCCTGAGGTGGCTGTCCCTGCGCTGCATATGCGTCCTGGGGTGCTGCTCCGCCACCGCCCCACGGTCCGCTGAACCGGCCGGGAGAAGGCTGGGATGGCTGCGCACTCTGGGAACTGCCGAAGATCGAACCCAGCAAACCGCCCGACTGTTGTTGCGGGGGCGGCGCATTCTGCAAATCCTTCACCTGCGCTTCCAGGGCCTGGATGCGCTCGTGACATGCGTTCAGGCCATGTTCCTGGACAATGACGGCCTGAGCCAGGAGATAGGGGGCCGAAGGCTGGCTTTTGATCTGGTCCAGAATGAAGCGCTCGGCTTCGGGGTCCCGGGGCGTATCGGCCGCCTGCCTTGTACGGTCAAAGAGCCCACTGAGAAGTTTCTGTTCATCGGCATTCATTTTCACTCACCTCCTTTTAGGGGAAGCATGATCTCGATCCAGATTCATGGCATTTAGATGGCCTTAACAAAATGTAATTTTGCAGCGGTAGCGGCCTTCCCGCCAATGTTTTTAGCCGCATAAATGGCTGCGGACGCCGGAAATGCCGAAGCACTCCCGGTCACGCCACCCGGCGTTTTACTCCCTAGAACGAGTTCACAATCTGGCCGGTCTGCATCCGCGCGATCATCGTATGGGCGTGATAGTGCATCGCGCATTTTATCGCATAGATCTGCATCACCACCGGCGAGCGGCGGCGCTTCAACATGGCCCATATCCGCCGGCGGTAGGTGCGGCGCAGTTCCTTGTCGGGGACCTGGCGCATCAGGCGCAGAAAGATGCCGACGGCTTCGAGCATCCATTCCGCATTGAGCTTTGCAAACTGCAAGGGATGGCGGCGCAAATGGCGCAGCCGCGTCTGTTCCGGTTCGATGCGTTCATCCAGATAAAGCGCATCGAGCCGGTCGAAATAGGCTTGGGGATTGTGAAGATCCTGCATGACCGCGAGATAGCCGTCGCGCAGTGCCTCGCGGCTGAGGTTGAGCGGAATGACATTGGTGCCAAAGGGCTGCTGATCCTCGGGATCAAGCCGCCCCTCCTTGAGCAACCGCGTATAGAGCGGGGTCTTCGGTATGGCCGCCAGCATGCCAACCATGGCGTTGACGATCCGCGCTTCCTTGATAAAGGCACGCTGCGCGTCGAAAATCGAGGCATCGTCGCTGTCGAAACCGAGGATCATGCCGCACCACACTTCCATGCCTGAGCGCTGGATGGTGTGCACCTTTTCCAGCATGGTGCCGCCCTTGCGCAGATTCTGCAGCTTTTTCGTCTCCCGCAGTGCTGCCTCGTTCGGGGTTTCAATGCCGATGAAGACCACGCGAATGTTGGTATCGACCATCAATTGCATCAGTTCCGGATCATCCGCCAGATCAATGGAGGCTTCGGTCACGAAGGTCATGGGATAATTGTGCGCGACCTGCCACGCGATGACCTCGCGCAAAACCTCCTTTATCGCCTTCTTGTTGCCTATGAGGTTGTCATCGACAATGAAGGCGGTATCCATGCCTGTCGCCAGCAATGCCTCCACTTCGGCCAGAATCTGTTGACCCGTCTTGATGCGGGGCTTGCGGCCAAAGACAACGATGATATCGCAGAACTCGCAGGTAAAGGGACAGCCCCGGGAGAACTGGATGCTTCCCACCGCATAATCGTCCATTTTCAGGAGATCAAAGCGCGGCACCGGAACCGTGCTCATATCTGTCTTGTCAGCCTGCTCATACCGGCGTGAATGCCGGTGTTCAGCCCATTCGGTCAGGAATTGCGGCCAGGTTTCTTCGGCTTCACCAATGAACGCCACATCAGCGAGATCGGCGAAATAGTTCTCCTGGACGGTGATCCATGGGCCTCCGACCACGACAAAACAGCCCCGTCGCTTCAATTCCGTGATGATTTCCTTCATGCGGAAGCGCTGCACGATCATACCGGTAACCCCGACAATGTCGGCGCTGGCACACAGATCATAGTCGATGTCTTCCACGTTCTCATCGATGAGCGTGACCGTGTGTTCGGCAGGGGTCAGGGCCGCCAGCAAAGGCAGGCAGGCCACAGGAAGGTTGGCTTTTGCGTCGAATATGGGCAGGGCATGTTCCAGCCCCCAGTAAGAAGCTTCAAAACGCGGATTAATCAGCACGATATGGGGCATTGCAGTCACCCTTTTTGTTTGCTGTTAAAATGCTATATGTCTGTCCCGTTCCCGCTTGCGAATGGCATGCCTGTCCTTGAGGCTGATCCCTGCGACGTCATCGCCTTGAGAAAAAACCTGTTCCCGTCTGTATACTCCCCAATATTGGCCAATGATATCTCCAACTATCGGCCAAAATATGATGCGGCGAATAGTAAATTCATTGGCGGGCTCAGCTCCGGACACCGCTCCTCTGGCGCGTGAACCAGCGGATGCTGCCGGCAACCGCAAAGGCAAGCAGCGGCCATGCGGCCCAGAACGTCCCGCTCCAGGTGATAAGGTTGATGCCGAGGAGGACGAACCCGACCATCGCCAGCATGGCGACGAACCGGTCAAGGCGGGTGGTCCGCACCCACAGACCGAAAGCAAGAGCAGCAAAGGCCAGGAGAGGCCACGCAGCCCAGAAATAGCCGCTCCATGTGAGAAAATTGATGGCGGCAATCCCGGCGGCGACGGTTGCCAGCACACCGAACCGCGCTCTCCTGAACGGCAAAGGCTCAGGGTGTGCTTGCGTTTGGATTCGCCGTAAATGGTCATGATGCGGCGGCTGCCCGGGTTGCAGGGAAGGCCTCTGCGGACCAGATCCTCTGTCTTCTCCGATACGCACGGCATAGCTGGCTATACCGCCTTCAATGTTCTTGAGCGAAAGCTCGCCGAGATAGTCAAACCCGACGGTCAGCTTGTTGCGGACCTGATCGAAAACCGTGCTTGAAATCACGATGCCGCCGGGAGGGGCAGAGGCCTGCAACCGCGCGGCGACATTCACCCCGTCGCCATAGATATCGTCGCCTTCGGCAATGACATCCCCGAGATTGATGCCGATGCGGAAAAGCATGCGGGCATCGTTCAAACGTTTGGCGTTATAACCGGCAAGCTCGTGCTGCACATCGATTGCCGCGCGCACCGCCTCGACGACGCTGGAAAACTCGGCAATGAGCCCATCCCCCCATGTGTTGATGACCCGACCGGCATGCGCCTCGATCAAACGTCTCATCGCATCGCGGTACTGGTTGAGCGTATCGAGCGTCCGCTCTTCGTCCACCTGCATGAGACGGGTGTAGTCCTGAACATCCGCAGAGAAAATCGTGGTGAGCTTGCGACGCGTTTCAGACATGGTCTTCATTTTCCCGGTTCCTGGCTCTGGCAAGAAATCCATCCGACGTCGGCGGAGAATATAGCGTGTCGCTGAATGTGGGAAGCACCTGCCGGGGCAGGAGAACAAATATCGAGAGCTGCCGTTCGGGCAGCGCTTCGCCATGGGCTTGACATAGTATTTTTATTACTAGTATATATACGACTATGAAAACAATCAAACGCTCCCCGATCGCCCTCGCAATCCTCGCCATGCTGTATGAGGCACCCATGCATCCCTACCGCATGCAACAGCTCATCAAGGAACGCGGCAAGGATGAGGTCATCAATGTCACCCAGCGCGCCAGTCTCTATCAGACTGTCAACCGGCTGGAACGGGAGGGTTTGATTGCCTCGCAGGGCGTCTCCCGCGACGAGAACCGGCCCGAACGCACCGTCTACGAGCTCAGCCCTGCCGGGCGTGCACTCATGCTGCCATGGATGAGGGCAATCCTTTCCACGCCATCACAGGAATTCCCGGATTTTCCCGCGGCGATCTCGTTTCTGCCGCTCCTGACGCCCGACGATGCCCGGCAGCACCTCGAACAGCGCGCCGTCGCGCTGCAGGCGGAAATCGACCGGATCGAACAGAATTTGCGTCACGCAAGCGCGATGCCGGTGCCCCGTCTCTTTCTCCTGGAAATGGAATATCTGAGCGCAACCTATGGCACGCAGCTTGCGTGGGTACGCGCCGTCACCGCCGACCTTCAGTCCGGCAAACTGACCTGGAGCGAAGCCTGGCTTCGCCAGATTGCAATGGAACTTTCACAGCCCAGCGAACACACGTCTTCCTAGCGAAAGGCCAAGACCATGAAAACGAATACCTTGCAGGTGATCATCATCGGCGCGGGGACCGGAGGACTTTGCCTTGCGCATGGTCTCAAGCGGGCCGGCATCGGTGTCCGGGTGTACGAACGCGACCGCACGCGGCGCGATGGCCTGTATGGCTATCGCGTCGGCATCAGCCCTGCGGGAAGCCAAGCGCTCAAAACCTGCCTGCCGCCGCCGCTCTTTGCTCTCTTTGTTGCCACCTGCGCGCGGGCACCGCGCCATTTCAACATGCTGACGGAAAACATGTCCGAGCTGATATCCATGCCGGTATCCGGCAGCGATGATCCGGTCGACAGCGAAAAATCGGTCAGCCGCATGACGCTGCGCCAAGTCCTGCTCACCGGGCTCGAGGACTGTGTCGTGTTCGACAAGACATTCTCAAGCTACCGGAATAATGAAGACGGCACGGTTACCGTCGTTTTCGATGACGGTTCAACGGATACCGGCGATGTGCTGGTCGGTGCCGACGGCGCCAACTCGCGCGTTCGCCAGCAACGCCTGCCCGAGGCGCGAATGGAGGATACGGGCATCGTCTCCATTGGCGGCAAGGCCGCGCTCACACCCGAAACCAGAGCGCTTCTTCCCGACAAGGTTTTTCACGGCATATCGATGATCATGGCACCGAAGGGCTATGGCGCCATTCTTCACGTCATGGAGTTCAAATGGGACAATGACGGCGTGAAGCACGGGGTCGGCGGCAATGAGGCCGACCTGATTGCCGAATGGCCCGGACTGCTTTTCGACAACACCCGCGATTACATCATGTGGGGTGTCTGGGGCGCGCGCAAGAACCTGCCGGAGGATCCCGCCTCCCTCCCCGGCCCCGACCTTGCCAGGATCGCCGCGAAGATGACCCGGCACTGGCATCCCGATCTGCGCCGCCTGATTGCGCTTTCCGATCCAACCACCATCTTTCGCGTCAATATCCGCACGTCGGTGCCGGTCTCCCCGTGGCAGTCGTCGAACGTGACGCTGCTCGGCGATGCCATACACACCATGACGCCCGGACGCGGCGTCGGTGCCAATACCGCGCTGCGGGATGCAGCCCTGTTGTGCAGGCGGCTCACCGAGGTGCGCGACGGCGACAGGCCGCTGGTGGAAGCCCTGCACGCCTACGAAGCCGAAATGCTGGAATACAGCGCGCGGGCAGTGCTCGAGTCACGCAAGCAGATGGACGCAAACGGCCTCAGCCACAGGCCCGTGCTCGGTCGCATCCAGCTGGCGGTCATGCGCGGCGCACTGCGCATCATCAATGCAGTCCCGGCCCTCAAGCGCCGCATGGCGGACTCCGAAACCCGCCTGCGCAAAATCGACCGCACGCATGAGTTTACAGCCTAGGCCGGGTCGCTTGCCGGGGATGGAGGCCAGCGCTTCAACGCATCCATTCCTGCCTGCGTCAGGGCATAGACACCCCGGTCGACACGCTCGAACCATCCGTAGACATTGCCGCGCAATATCTGCGGAGCATTGGGGGCAACGGCGCGCAGATCGCGCGGCCGCAAATGGCCACGCTGCAGCGCCTCGGCACAGGCAAGCGCCTGCTGGCGGTAGGCCGTCATTATCGGTGTGCGGGAACCGCCGCCCGATGTCGGATCGCCCTTGCGGCGCCGGTGCTCCGCAACCAGTCGCGAACGCTTGCGCGCATTGTTTCGCGGCATCGGCGCGGCCGGGCTGACAA
>OKVN01000698.1_pt1 | contig 11754 bp, 16 predicted proteins | sample 1606961 | NCBI WGS metagenome assembly OKVN01 (sample SAMN03281020, study PRJEB24777) | human gut metagenome | isolation source: fecal sample PR170 from 1 month old male Malay infant, vaginal delivered... | place: Singapore | collected 2005-12-29 | reverse complement strand
GGTACTTGTCCACTTCATCCGCCAGCAGGACACGAATCGGACGACGCGCAAGGTTATCAGGGCTACCAGCACCCGCCAGCGCCAGAAATCCGCCAGTGAATGCCTTGTAAAGAATGGTTTCTTTCGAACTCTTCTGCTTCGAATCACCGATGATTTTACGCAGCACCGGCGTCACTCTTACCAGCGGGCTGATACGCTCTTTCGAAAACTGCTCAGCGGCTTCTTCTTTCGGCTGCAGCAGCAGTATCGGACAAGGATCGAGGTGGGCAAAATAGCCAAAAAGATTTTCCAGCAGGGCTGTCTTCATCAACTGGGTGCAGCACATTACAGTGATGATATGAACCCCGGACTCCGTCGCGGCAAGCATCGGTCCGCGGGCAATTTCTACCGTCGATGTTTCCCAGTTCCCCGAAGTGCTCCCTGCCTCTTTTGCCAGCTTACGATAGTCATCTGCCCACTGCGGCACACTGATACGCGGCGGGGGTGTCCAGCCTTTGCGGACGCTTAATTCAAGACGCTCAATCTTCTGCCGGGTTAAACTCTGGCTCTCCAAGGACTGAGATGTGTTTGTGGACATGTTCAATCAGCACCTCTGTCATCCTGTCCGCCGGTACATCCAGATCAGCAGCCATTAGCGGCGCCACCCTGGACGGCCAGTTAAGCCAGGCATCACGCTGTTGGCGAAAGGCGTTGAATAAAACCTCCTCGGCTGCTGTCAGCTCAATAAGCTGGCCGCTGTCTTTTTCGTACTGCAGCTTAGCCTGCAGGGCCATGTAATTCTCGCGGATCCGTGCCGCTTCCTCTCTCGAAAGATCTGCCCCTTCTGTGAGCATTATCTGGCGGACAGTTTTATTGATTTCATCACCGTCATCATCGTTATCGCTGACGACGGGACTTTTCTTTTTCTTCGCATTCGAGGCGCGCGGGTCTTTGCCATCGCGATTTTTCTTCAGTGCGGCATCGCTGGCCTCTACGTCAATCAGGTCTCCGTCCATCACAATGAAGCGTCCGGCTTTAATCCACCGGCCAATCGTTTTGCGATCAACACCTGAATGTTGTGCGTACTGACTCTGGTTCATCGTGGTCATGGGACATCACCTGGGACATTTTCTGGGGTGGGACATTCGCCTGGGACATTTTTGCCATGTCCCACCAGAATGTCCCACTGGAATAAACTGGAATAGCCTGAGCTGGCGCGGTGTCCGTAATGATCGTCAGAGGTGGGACATGGGACACAAATCTGAAAGTTGTAGCTAGGAAAACACCGCGGCGCGCAATGCCCGTACCTTACAAAAGTCTCAGGAAGGACCCATTTTTTTAATGGCTTCGACCATTCGCTCCGACTATGATTATTCCTATTCAATACAAGGAGAATGTAATGGGTAACAATATAATCAAAATAACTTTCGTAGCCGCAGTGCTGGCATCACCAATTGCTCATGCCCAGTGGGTAACTAATACTGAAGATGACCTTTTCTCTGGTGGTAAGAAAGCAATGATGCTTGGCGAGGTTTCATCCGACAATGGCGCCATTGTGTTTGACTGCACTAAAGAAAAGCTATCGGCGGCATACGTTGAAATGGATAAAAGCACCGAATCACTATCAGAGGTACCAATGGACCTGATAATGAAGGTCGACGGGAATACCGCAGTGAAGCTCGATGCTACCCTTTCAAGACGTAATGTTCAGAGCCTCCAGATTCAATCGGATGACGCGGACCAACTAAAAACAGTGCTTAAGCAGCTTCAGGGGGCGAAATCCAAAGTGTTAGTTGGTGTGCAAACAAAGGATGGCGGAAACCAGCATTCCATGTCAGCCAATGTTTCTGGATCGACAACTGCAGTAAACAGCTTCATAAAAGCTTGCGAAATTAACTTATAAGTTACTGCTTTTATTTTGCCGTCCTGATGGCTTCTGCTATCGCCTGATTTAAAGCAGACGGTAGCAGTGCGTTCGCCATGGTACGGGCCCTATCCATATACCCCAGCACTGGAGTCACAGGTAGCGCATCACCAAACCGGATCAAAAGCTTTGGAGAACGCTGTTTACGTTTCGGTCTTCGCGTCCCATTAGCGGAGCGCTTGGCCCGTCGCTTCTTAGCTTTCATCGGTTTCTTACGCTGCCAGACAGCGTTAACGCCATCCACCTCACCTACGAATACATTTTCCTTTGCTTTGAGCTGAGAGAGCTTATTACGCGGCAGGTTGCCGTATTTATTAAGCTTTATGTCTTTCGGGTTAAGCAAAGCACTACCATTAAGCTTGTGCTCTCCGCCGAACTCGAAGGGTTCAAGGTAACCAGCAGCAGTATCACGAACAAACACCTTCGCACGAAGGCTGTTTTTCCTGGCACCAACTGACCCAACCGATTTAACTGTAAAAGGTGTTGGATTATCCAGATTCCGCTCAAATGCTGTTTTTTGGGCCGCTTCTATCTGGCGAACCACTTTAGTCATAGCCTGGGCAGTCGCAAACGGTATTTGCTTCTGCAACTGCCTTAACTGACTGGAAAGGTCTTTAAGCGTCGCCATAACAGTCTCCGTAAGTATTGCCATTATCAAACCCACCTGTAGGTGGGCTTTGTAATGGCTATTTATTCAGGAATGATCCGATTAACCCACCACCGGCCCGGATGTACTCGTTGCTGTTGAGGCCGGTGCAGCTGCTGCATCTGTCTGGATTTGCTTAAGTCGGACCTGAACCAGCTCTTCCACTTTATCGGCTTCTGCTTTTGCTGCAGCAGCTGCCTCTTCCGCTTTCGCCAGGGCGTGGGCTTTGAACCAGTCACGGATTTTTACCCAGCCGCCGGCGATGAGCAGAAACGCACTGGTCCCCGCAGAAAAATAGAGCAGAACACTATCAAAGAACGTCATTTTGTTTTTCCTTGCCTGAGTTGTTCGGCCTGCCGTATGGCGGCCAGTTGATTGTTAGCTTTCTCGATTCCAGCCAACAGCGGTTCTATCCAGAGAACGGTCTGACAGTACGTCAGTTGGCCGGGGGAAGTGGCGCTATTACCGCCTTTGTCAGCTCCGGCGGTAGCGGTGTGCATTGCGCTGGCACGTAGACTGTTCGTGTAGTTGAGCAGCCCGTTAGCGATATGAGCAGGCACAGGGTAATCACATGTTTTTTCACGGCGGAGTATCTCGCGATATTCAATGACGGTGGTTTCCGCTTTGGCGTCTACCGCGGCGTTATCATCCACGGTGCCGGTGGCCATCGCACTGAATGCCTGGCTTTCGGCTGCCTGCTGCTGAATGACTTTTGCCTGCATCAGGACATTCGCATCAGCAGTATCAGCACGACTGCTGTTACTCGCGTAGCGGGATCCAAAAAATAATCCAAGCCCTGCCACCAGCAGGATCAGGAATATGATGATGGTGGCGCGCGTTTCGGCAGTCACTGGTCTATCCCCCAGCACGCCAGCGCGCTTTCCTGGTCACGCCGCTCTACCTGACCGTAGCAGCCATTCTTCTGGCCTTTGGTCAGACGGCAGTCACGCCCACCGTCTTTAATCCACCAGCGGATGGCCTCACAAGCTCCTTTCCGGTCACCAGCATTGATGCGCTGGTAGAATGTCGATGGATAGCATTTCCCTGGGCCAATGTTGTACGGGCAGAAGGATGCAATGCCTACCTTTTGCGGCGCTGTCAGTGGGACCTTGATATTCCGATCGACCCAGGCAAGCGCTTTGTCACGCTCAATCGCGTTCACTTTTTTGCATTGCGCCTCGGTGGCGGTCATACCCTTCACGACACGTTTACCGTCGATAACTGTCACGCCATGGCAAAGCGACCAGACGCCACCTGGATCCATTACGGCCACGAGAGCATTACCTTCCTTCTCACTAATGAACTGGTCAAACAGCACTGGCGCTGATGCACCAGCGGCGATCAGGGATAGCATGGCTGCGCTGAGTTTTGCTCTTGTCGATGCCATGTTAATTATCCTGTGGTGGTGCGGTGATGTAGCCCTTCTTCAGGGCCTTCTCGTATGCCTTGGTCTGGCGTCTTTTGAAGTAGAGGTTGGTAAGGTAAGTGGCTATACCGATAAGAAAACCGCCAATCACTGCAACCTTGTTCCAGTCGAGGTCGTGCAACCATTGCAAAATGCCGCCTCCACAAATAAGACTGCCAGACACGCAATACGAGACTGCGGATGCGATTTTGTCAGGCATATATCGGATCATCTCTATCTCCTCGCGTATTGGCGGGAGCTGTGTGTAAGGGTTCAGGCCCTCGGGACGATTTAACAATCAGGCATGTCGATGATGGTTCCCTGAGCCTGAAATAAAAAAAGCCCGCTTTTGATGGCGGGCTAATGAGTTGACTATTTGTAAGGTAGGTGTGAGTAAGACCTATGCTCAGAAGTGAAGCTGTATCGGCTGATTCACTATCGGTCCAGGAGAACCACCGGGCATTCAGTTACTTCCCACAACTCAAAGCGTAGCAGCAGTTTGCAAAACCATAAAAAAAGGCCTGCGCTTTATGGCAGGCTCTCAAGGAATTTGAAACTTGTATTGTTGTTGTCATGGTGCCGGGTGCCTCCCGGTGACTCTACCCCAGTCAGCAAAGCCGCGCGCATACCTGCAGATAGCAGTTGACTGGAACGCCCTTTCGCTTAGAAAGGATTCACCACAGAAATAAATTACGCTGAACTTATTCCTGCGGTCAATGAGATTAGACATCGCTTCCTGATGGCTGTCTTACAAATGGAAAAACCTCGCCGAAGCGAGGCTATTTGAATTGAGGCACCTCATCCAACAAACCACCCCGGTTAGTTGGATTTTGACGAGATGCTTTTGGATGAGCGCTGAACCCAAGGGTCAGTATTTCCACACAGCAATTTTGCGAAAAGCAGCGCCCATTCAAAACTGGGTCGCTTTTCAGTCACTCCGGGTATCCCATCATCGCAGACCGAAAAGCTTTAACTGGAGCGGGCAGCGGGAATCGAACCCGCATCATCAGCTTGGAAGGCTGAGGTAATAGCCATTATACGATGCCCGCATTATGGTGCCGACTACCGGAATCGAACTGGTGACCTACTGATTACAAGTCAGTTGCTCTACCTACTGAGCTAAGTCGGCATTGGTCCGCCACCGGGGCCTCGAACCTCGTACTACAACATTTAGTTGCCGCTCTTCCCGATGAGCTAGTGGCGGTCTGGTGGCCCTTGCTGGACTTGAACCAGCGACCGGGCGATTATGAGTCGCACGCTCTAACCAACTGAGCTAAAGGGCCGGGAGCGAGATGATACATAAGTCAAACTAACCACGCAATATCAATGGTTTTTATGGTTGCGTTCAACCGTGTCTGATATCGTTAAATCGCTAAATGTTAACGTATAGAGTAAGGAAGCCAACCATGAGTAATTATTCCGATTTGTGGCAAGTAATTAAGATGCGAGTATGTCGCAATAATAAATTTGCAGAAAGCTCACTTGCGAACAGCAATTCCTTTGATGCCGTAAGAGTGAAGTTAAGAATACTCCAAATATTTGCTCTTGAATGTGCTTTACAACAGTATCGCCTGAAGCATGGAACTCCTTTCAATCCGCTCGAAGGGAAAAAGGCGTTGCATCATATGATTTTTGAAAAAACAAAATGGCAGCTTGATACTATCAGAACGCTATCACTTAACGATTCATTGTTCATTATCAACGATGAATTGCGTTTGTTAGAACTACCGCCAAAAGCCAGTGACTTTATTCAGCGTCTTGAGATCGGTCTGCATGTTCATCCTCTTGACGACTTTTCAGAAGAGGACTGGGAGCCCAAGGAAAACTCAACTTTCCTTCAAAGCCTCTACTAACCATCTCACTCATTTCCAGTGAGATTTCACATAGCCGTCCCTCAAGGACGGCTTTTTCTTTCACCAGGCGATTGAAATGGGCAAGGTAGGTTTTCTGCTGCCCAAGCCAGTCTTCAAGCTGCTCAACTGTCATACCAGGGTTAAAGAAATATGGCTGCTGCGTACAGTCTTGCATTGCATCCCCCCAGAAAAGCGAAAACCCCGCCAAGGCAGGGTTTCGATGATTAAGTTGTGTGTCTAAGTGACCACTCTTAACAGGTTACAACGGTTTTTGCGGACCGCGTTAATGTTTTTTCATGTTTAATACAGTATCGTAATACGCTTCCAATCTAGCGTTAAGGGAATAATTTTATGCAAGAAACACTATCATTTTCAGATCGCGATGAGTTTCAAAGAAAATCTATCGCTGAAAATATTGTAAAACTACTCATACCTGAAACCGATATTTCACCACTTGTGATAGATGGTGACTGGGGAACAGGTAAGACTGAATTCAGTATCAAGCTAAAAAATCTTATTCTTGAGCAAGAGCCTGAATCGAAAGTTATCTACATTGACGCTTTTAAAGGAGATCATGCAGAATCACCTTTACTTTTGATAACATCCGCAATCGCCCGGACTTTACCAGAGAGGGAAAAGCAAACATTCATAAAGAAAGCACTTCCTGCAATTAGATTTGGTATGAAAACAGCCTTAAAAGCTGGAGCTGGTTGGGTCTTGCGTCAAGAAACTGACAATATGGCAGATGAGTTCCAAGACGCGATAAAAAAAGCTAGCAACGCGGCAATTGACGGAACTGTTGAAAACATTTTAGAAGACCACATTGAAGCAGAGAAAAACATAAATTCTCTTAAGGCTTGTATTGAAGAGATTTCATCAAAACACAAAACCGTAATTATAATTGATGAACTAGATAGATGTAAGCCTAATTTTTCAACATCAATACTTGAAGTAATAAAACATATTTTCGACACACAAAACGTTTACTTCATTTTGGTTACCAACACAAAACAACTCAGGGCATCTATCAATCATATATATGGTTACAGTCTTGACTCTCAAAAATATCTTGATAAATTCATAAAGTACACAATTTCACTACCCGATACATATAAGAATGGACGTTCTGAAAGTTGTAAAACTTCCGTCACCTACTGGTTACAACTAGCTAAAGAAAGCCCATCTTTATCGTTAATTGAAAAACATATCGGCGATGGCGTACGACAATTAATTAGCCAAACAAATCTCTCACTTAGAGAAACTCACACATACGCAAGAAACTTGAACATATTCCAAGCCCTTGAAGAAAATAGATTCACTGAACATACCTATTATATTTACAGACTCATCTTCATAACAGCAGTTTATATCCATTGTTTTGGAGATAAAAACATACTTAAAAATGACTTAACTGCTGAATCAATTGATAAATTAGCAGACCTCTTAAAGGTAGACTCCATTCCATATTCATTTGAAAGAACATCTGACGTATCAAGAATAGCAATAATGTTCTATGGGTTAATAAAAGACCATCTATATGTCAATACCCGATTTGCTCCTAAAAACGAAATTGAATTAAAGCAATTTGAAGAACTTTATCAAAGATTCGAAGACTCTCATTTCCTAAACTCCACCATTAAAAGCAGAATTAATGATTTCATTCAAGAAATGTCCTTCATAAAATGAAAAAAGCGCCCCGTTAAGGGGCGTTCTACTATGCATCCATATCAAGTCTCACATCCAACATACTCAGACATCCATCGATAAAACCCTCTGCCATCTGAATCTCAATGCGTATAAGCTTTTCATCCTTCTTTCGCGCTTTCGCAATTTTCCGCTTTGAGATGCCAAAGAGATAATACGCAACTAAGAGCGAATGCTCATAGGGCTTACGCTTTTGCAACCGAGCTAAACATCCCTCGATAATCAAGGCATCATCATCAGTGCAAGAAAGGAGAGTTTTACTTGTTTGTGGAAGAAGCCCCTTGAAGCCGGCTGCGATGGGAGAATAATCAACCCCAGAGCTATCACTCGCAGCCCAGCCCCCCCAGCGCTCCAAAACCATTTGAATATCACGCATTGCTCGGTGCTCCTGTCTTATTTACGTCGTCGCTGATGTGTGTCCCCTGAGGGCTGAAATGTTTGAGTGATGTTTCCAACTTCATTGAATGGTTTCCCCCTTTTCAGCAGTGCCAAACCAGCCAGGGTGCGCCCACTGGACATCAGTCACTTTATCGCCGTTACCCCACAGCGTCAGAACACGCATAGCAACGTAGTGCGTAAGGATTTTTTCATGCTCTCGCCACTCATCATCAGGAGTGTCTTCAACGAATTCAGCGATGGCGTCAGCAATAAGACCGAAACACTCAGGGAAATCACTATGACCGATTGCGATGTCTTTTGCTGTTTCCTGAAGCTCCAAAAAACGCTGCTTGGTAAAGAGATACGACATTTCTCTAATTAGGCGATCCATTTTAATACCTCGTTGCGTTGGTGGCTTCCCACTCAATATCAAGTTCACTTTGCTGTTTGCCGGCCAAGTAATTGAAGGGCCCTTTATCACCCTCGATAAACTGGTGTGAGCGGGAATCAAAGTTAGCCCCTATGTCTCCGATCCAGCCCTCCCCTTCACGTTGTTTCAACAGGCGAATCATCGAGGCGGGCATTTGGATAGCAGTCTGTTCGTCCTTATCAAGACTCTCATACCCCATTCTTTCAGCTTTGCGCTGGGCCAGTTCGCGCGGGATATTACGCCAGACCGCCATAACGTTGTCGGGCATGTCAGTTAAAGCGCCAGTGCCTTTAACATCCATTTTCCCTGTTGGTGCAGCTTCGTTTGTTTTTCTGGCATGCGTTACCAGCAGAACATGGCAGTTGTGCTCGTTTTTAAAGTCGCAGAGGGTATCGATAAATTCTTTTTGTCCACCGTAGTCCTCCTCATCGAGTCCACATTTTGCCAAGTTGTCGATAACGAAAAGATCGATTCCATAGCGGCGTCTGGCATAGGCAAATATTTCCAACAGTCGATCGGCCTTGGCTGTTCCGGTGAGTTTGAACACCCAAAGACGATCAGAAAACCACTCGTTAGTCATGATGATTTCAGTACGTTCTGGGTTTTTTCTACAAATGGTTTGCCGGGTAAGACGAGCCAACATTTTCCCAGGCTTAAGCTCCAGCGAGGCAATGCATACCCGGACTCCCTGGCTCATGGCATTGACGGCGATATGTCCCACCAGCTCGGTTTTTCCGTGGCCGTTTACTCCGTTAACCAGCGTCAGCTCTCCGGCGCGGAATTTGAAATTACTGTTCAGCGAATCCCACGGGCTGGAAAATAATCCAACATCTCGATGCTCGAATGCATCCAGTGTTTCCTGAAGGAGATCACCCGCAGAGCAGAGTTCATCAGGGTCGAAGAATTTAGCGGTCCCCAAGTAGTGCCAGATTTCATCCTCGCTCATCCCGGAGGTCAGACATTCATTGATATCTTTGTGCGGCAGCTCTACCAGGCGGCAACGATGCTCCCCCAGGCGACGAGCAATTTCTTTTGCGGCTTCGCGCCCTACATCATCGTTATCGAGGCTTAACCAAATTTCTTCGAATCGGTCGAGGTTGTGATACTCGTATTCGATCCATTGCTGTTTGGCCCCTTTTCCACCGCCGAACGGTACCGATAGAGCACTGATACCGAATTGCGAGTAGGTCATACAGTCAATCTCTCCTTCGCAAAGCACAACAGCGCGAGCTTTCGCGTCCATAGCCTGCCAGCCAAACAGACATGGCTCGCAATCAGCCTCAGCCATGATCAACTTTTTGCCATTTGGTCGTTCAGTGCCGATTCGCTTTACCTGCAACAGCTCACCGTTGCGAAGATACGGGAACGCCACTGCCGGAATTTCGCGGTTTTCATCGTGGTACCAGACGACTGCGTCCGAAACACGGAATTGATCAGCTGTCTCTCGGGTGATGCCACGGGAAGAAAGGTAGTCGTAGCAATGACTCGCTTTTTTAACGCCTTTTTTGGTTGGGCGAGAGAAGGTCTTTTTCTTCGCCTCAAAGTGGTTATCGTCGTCCTTCAACCCAAGGAATTCTTTCGCTTCTCGCATTGCGTCGTGTAGTTGGCAGTTACGCACCAACACCCAGAGATCAAGCAGGTCTCCGCTATCGCCACTTGCAAAATCTGCCCAAGTTTTCTTACCCCCGAGATTAATTTTCAGGCTCTTACCGGCATCACCATTGGTATTGCCAGCACACCACTCCTTGCCCTCAAGGTGTCCTCGTGGAAGCAGGTATTTCGCAACTCTTTCGGCGTTGTCCCACAATTTTTCAGATAACTCAGCAGGGGTCATCACACACTCCGTAAATCGAATTTGATAAAGCACATAGTCACGAACTCATCACGCAGAAAGCCGCGGTTATAGCCGGAAACCAGTAGACGTTTGAGGATGCTTTTCATGGTCGGTTAGCTCCGCGCTTCATGCGGTCAATGGCTGCCTGGCTGATAAATACCTCAGCCGAACCGTCACTTGGTTTGGCGAACCAGGAAGCCCCTGTCCCACCGACGGCGTTTGCGCTTGCGGATATCTGAGGAGCTACATTTGGTTTTTCATCGTTCCACCGCTCTCCGTTCAGGTATGACGCTGGCAGGAGTTTGTCGAACCCCATTTGCTGTGCTTTCACTCGTAGGCTGATATCTTCAGCCAGCATAACGGCGAAGTTATCAGGTGTACCTCGGTTCGCTTTTTTCCAGTCGCGATATTTGGTCCTGAACGCTGACTTAGCCTTGACCTTGGCATCCTTCCTCAGACCTGCCCCCCAAAAAATATTTTCGAAAGCGACATCGACTGGATCTGGGCCTTCAGCATCATCTGATTCTGAATCAGGCTTTCCCTGTGCAGGTTTAACTTTCGACTCGTCAGGTTTATCGCCATCAGTCCGATTCGAATCAGACAAATTAGTTTGATCTTGTTCTTTCTCCTGCTCCTGTTCCTGCTTCTGGCTTGTATGCCCCTTCGAAGCCCCTTCAATTTCCTCCGGGATCTGAACCTCACTACTACGGGGAAAAGTCATATTGAATTGTTTGGAATATTTCTCGTAAAACTCTGAAAGAAATAGGTTATCCGATACTTTGTTGTATTCGTTCTGTACTCCAGTACAGCGCTTGTCTCCGGGTTTCAGCGCCTCGCCGATTTGATGCGTTGCCATTTCGATGACCCACACCATCTCTGAATGCTCGTCGTACTTACAAAACCCGGCTTTAATGGCGCTATTAAGCCCCTTCTTAGCCCCTTCCATGGTTAATCCAGTCTCATGAGACAGGAACGCAAGGGGCATGTAATAAAGACCGATCATATTGGCGTGCGGACTGGTAAGCAGGTACAACGCCACAAGCTGAGACTCTGGCCCAGCCTGACGCAGCTCTTTGCCTGTTCTGCCAATCCAGAAGTGAGGAGACACCTTTCCGTAATCACGCATTTTGCGCCTCCGAGACCTTCGTAAAATATTGTTGGAACTTCCAGACAGGCTGCATGCATTCATGCGGACAATTCTGCCTGGTGAAATACACCTGCTGCTTATCCCGATTCCAGCCGGTGACATGCACAATCACACCTCGCGGATCGCGATAATCGATATCCAATGGCTCAATTTGGTTTTCGGTAGTGATTGAGTGCGACATGTCACACCTCATTGCCCGGGTGCGGGAAAAGAGTCGGCAAATCAGGACGCAGTTCATGAGGCTTAACAACTCCATTAACTGCGTTTGAGACTGCCACTGCATGGACAGGAGAAACTTTCTTGATCCCCCTGACCCACTTCCAGACCGCTCCTTGCGTAACGCCAACCTTTTTAGCAAGCGAACTTTGCCCACCAGCAACGTACACGGCTTTCGCCATTGGGGATTCAAAAACCTCATCAGTCATAACAAAGCCCTTAGTATTAATATTAAAGA
>OKVN01000697.1_pt1 | contig 11763 bp, 10 predicted proteins | sample 1606961 | NCBI WGS metagenome assembly OKVN01 (sample SAMN03281020, study PRJEB24777) | human gut metagenome | isolation source: fecal sample PR170 from 1 month old male Malay infant, vaginal delivered... | place: Singapore | collected 2005-12-29 | reverse complement strand
GACATCCTCATTCAGATTGGATCGTTCAGAAGCTGTAATAGTGCAGTATGGCGTAAAGCAGGATTAGCACGGCCGCCGCCGCTGCCGCGATCAGGCCCAGGCGCTTTTCGATGAAATGGCGGATCGGCTCGCCGTAACGGCGCAAAAGCCAGGCGAGAAAGAAGAAGCGGGCGCCGCGCGTGATCACTGCGGAAACGATGAACAGCCAGATGTTGACATTGGCCGCGCCCGACAGGATCGTCACGATCTTCATCGGCGGCAAATGGGCAAGGCCGGATGTGATCAGCAGCAGGAGGATCATGTCGGCGCTGGTCGAGCCGCGCATCTGCTCGAAGGCGTCGAGCTTTCCGTAGAATTCGAGCACGGGCTTGGCCAGGGCTTCATAGGCATAATGGCCGAGAAACCATCCGGCGATACCGCCCAGCACCGAGAAGATCGTGGCAACAAGCGCGTAGCGGTAGGCGCGCTCAGGCCGTGCCAGCGCCATGGGCAGATAGAGCACGTCGGCAGGAACGACGAAGACCGAGCTTTCGACAAAGGCAATGAACGCCAGCCAGACCTCAGCCGATTTGCGCGCGGCCAGTGACATTGTCCAATCATAAAGTCTGCGCAGCATGGCGTGATTCCTGTGGGTGTCGGTTCGATAAAGCTGGCGATCCTTACCCCATGCCCGGGAAAAACGGAATCGTTTCTATGGAAATTGTGTGCGGTTGACGATCTGGCATGCTGCGGCCGGGCTTTCCGGGCTGCAAATCGGCTGTAGCGGGCGGTGTCAGCCTTCGCAACACACAGAGATGTTATCCCGCCAGAAAACGTTGGAATGGTGTTGACCGGCGTGGGGTCTGCCTGTATTTGGCTTTGACGGCTGTGGTTCGCCCGCGGCCGGTGCACATTGCGGCCCCCTTGGCGGAATTGGTAGACGCGCCTGACTCAAAATCAGGTTCCGAGAGGAGTGCTGGTTCGATTCCGGCAGGGGGCACCATCCCAAAAATCACGCATGGCTTTTACTGTCTTTTTTAGTGGTTTTTGTCCCACTTTTTTACCGCGTTTTTGAGTTGGACTTCTGGAAGCCTCGTTCTGCTCCAGTATAAGCTGCGCATCTGCTTTCCCACGAGTAAGGGGTGTTTGCCAAAATCCAATGAGGCAGGCAACCGAATTTCGATAGCAGACCATAAGTAGTCGTACGCATAGAAGGTTTGCGATTTCCGTGGTTATCTTGACTGGCTGCCTCATATTTCTTCATGCGGCCATTGCCTATTTCCTCCTATCAGTATTGATCCCTCAAAAATAGCGCATACGGCTGCTCCGGTTTTGTAGATTGACCGGAGCAGACGATAAGTCTCATAGCCGAAATCGCTGACGTGGCATGTCCGCGCCCCGCCGCTTCATCGACATAAATACAAAGTGAAGCGTCCCGGAATTGTTGCACCCGGCGGAATATGGTTAGTTCTGGAGGCGTCGACCAGACGTTGAACTTTGGCTCGGCGTGCCATTTTTGATTGCTTTTTGAATCAAGGGAGAACGCTGATGACACAGACTCCGACGATCATTCTCGTGCATGGATTTTGGGGTGGGGCCGCCCACTGGAGCAAAGTCATTGTAGAACTGAAGCGGCTTGGCCATACCTCGCTGAAAGCTGTTGAATTGCCATTGACGTCCCTGGCGGATGATGCCGAGCGCACCCGCAAGATGATCGCGCAGGAAAGCGGCCCGGTGCTGTTGGTGGGCCATTCCTATGGCGGGGCCGTCATCACGGAAGCCGGCAACCATCCGAATGTGGCGGGCCTGGTCTATATCGCCGCCTTTGCGCCCGATGCCGGTGAGAGTCCGGGCGGGATCACCCAGAAGAATCCGCCGCTCGGCGCCGCCAATCTCGCACCCGACAGCGACGGCTATCTCTGGGTAAAGCAGGACAAATTCCACGAAAGCTTCTGCCAGGACCTGACGGCGGATGAGGGCCTCGTCATGGGTGTAACCCAGAAGGCGCCGCTCGCCAGCACCTTCGGCAATGAAATCACCAATCCGGCATGGAAGTCGAAGCACAGCTGGTACCAGATTTCGAGTGACGACCACATGATCCATCCCGCCAATCAGGCTTGGATGTCCGGCCGTCTCGGGGCGAAGAAGGTGATCACGCTGAAGGCAAGCCACGCATCGCTGGCCTCGAAGCCGGTCGAGGTCGCGGCCCTCATCGATGAGGCTGCAACGTATCAATAGCCTGAACTGTCGCGCGTGCCAGCCTCCGCATCCCCGTCGGAATGCGGAGGCTTTTGCGTTCTATGCACGGCGCTTGCAACCCCTTATAATCGATGCAAGGACCAACCACATAAGCCTTGGCGTTCCGATCTGGCGGCCGTGCCGTGGCGCCGTCATTCCAGATCGTGTGCAGACGTGATCATGACGGGGTATTGCAATGCAATCTTTGGTGAATTTGAAGGTGACCTCGCCCGGTACGGGCGGCGGCACCTGGCCGGCTCAACGCAGTGAACTGCTCGACTGGCTGATGATCGAGACGCGCAATCAGCGCTTCATCGACAATATCCTGGTCGAGATGGGCGAACGGCTCGTGGATGCGGGCGTGCCCGTTGCCCGGATGTCGCTGCATCTGAGGATACAGCACCCGCAATGGCGCGGTGCCCGCATTCTGTGGAGGCGCGGTGCCGCCGAGGCGGAAATCCGTACATTCGAATACGGGGCCGAGCAGACTGCCGAATATCTGAACAGCCCGCTCAACGACATTTCCGAGGGGGCCGATGAAGTCCGGTTGCACTTTGACCAGGCCGGTGACACCGGGCAGGAATATTCGGTGGTGGGCGAACTGCGCGCCGAGGGGCTGACGGACTACGTGGCCTGGCCGCTGGAGCACACCCTTGGCAAGCGGCATGTGGTGACCTTCGCCACGGACCGGCCGGGCGGCTTCGGCGATGATCATATGGCTGTTCTGGCGGACCTGCTTCCCGCCCTGGCGCTGGTCAGCGAGATCCGGCTCAAGAACCGCTTCGCCCGCACGCTGCTCGAAACCTATGTCGGGCCGCATGCCAGCGAGCAGATTCTTGCCGGTGCCACCACCCGCGGCAGCGGCGTGACCGTCGGCGCGGCGATCCTGATCTGCGACCTGCGCGATTTCACCGCGATCTCGGACGCCTGGCCCCGCGACAATGTCATCGAATTGCTCAATGGCTATTTCGATGCGATGTCGGAGCCCATCGAAAAATATGGCGGGGAAATCCTCAAATTCATGGGCGATGGCCTGCTGGCAATCTTCCCGCTGAGCAATCCGAAGGCCTGTACTGATCTGCTGCATGCCATCGCCGAGGCGCAGGCGGCCATGACCGCGTTGAATGCCGACCATGTCAGGGAAGGGCGCTAGCCGCTGGGTTACGGCATCGGCGTTCACGTCGGGGATGTCATGTACGGCAATATAGGCTCGCGCAAGCGGCTGGATTTTACCGTCATCGGACCCGCCGTGAACATTGCCTCGCGCCTGGAAAGCCTGACCAAGCAGGTCAAACGCCCGGTTCTGCTGTCGAAAGCCTTTGTCGATTTGGCCGGGGTCGAATGCAACATGGAGAATCTGGGCTCCTATGCGCTCCGCGGCCTTGATGAACCCATTGATGTCTTTGCGTTCTCCGGCGATTGCCTTACTGTGGCAGAGATTCCAGCCTGATGTGGTGATTGGACAAACGAGGAGAATTCACATGGCCAATCCCCCGCGCCGGCCGGTAAACCCGATGGCAGCCGCCGAAGCACTGTTCAAGCCGGTTGCCAAGAAAATTGTTCTCCCTATGCGTGAGACATCGGCGGTGCCCCATGCCAAGGAGCTCGTTTCGATCCGGATCGATCGCGCCGTGCTGGAGCATTTCCAGGCGGATGGGCCCGGATGGCAGGATCGTATCAATGATGTCTTGCGGGCTGCCGTTCAAAAGAAGACCTGAAGCAGGCACGCGGTACGCGCCAAATTGCCAAACCGGATATGCCAAGGTGAGATGATGAATGACTTTTATATTGGCCAGAAGGTCGTTTGCATTGATGACAAATTCAAGAATGTCAGCATCGATCAGCTGATCCGCAAAGGCCAGATTTACACGGTGCGCTGGGTCGGCATGTACAAGCACTATGTCGATGGCGAGTTTGTCGGCATCAAGGTCGAGGAAATCCATCGCGGCAATGACGATGGCCCAGAGGGCTATGGCGCGGCCGACATGCCCTATCGCGCGACGCGCTTCCGTCCGCTGGTCAAGGACAAGATCGGTTCCCTGCGCAAGCTTCTGGCGCCCAAGCCGGATGCACCGGTCGAGCCGGAAAAGCCTGCGCCCGTGAAAAAGAAGGAAAAGGTGTAGGCCTTATGCAGGCCTGCATCATTTCCGGCCGGTCAGTCCACGCAACCGTTCGCGGACGATACGGGCAATGTTCTGGGTGCGCCGGTAGAGATGGATCTGCGAGGCGGCCTGGCGGGCCGCGCGATCCGATGCCGGGGTCAGGCCGATCACCAGCGTACCGATGCTTTCGCGCTCCTGAAACAGGCGGGATGCAACGGGATGATCGGGAACGGCGCAGGAATCCGTGCGATCGATGTTCGGATCGTCCAGGTGGTTCTTCAGCATCTCGATCATCAGGAGAACGCCGGGCGAATAGGCGGCAAGGTTTTCATCATAGGCCGTTTTCCAGGTCCATGCCTGTCCGGCCTCGACGAAGACCACCAGAACGGCAATCGTCCGGCCATCCAGCTCGAGCGTGTGGATGCGGGCGAGATCGCGGCCCGCGAGATTGTTGACGGCTTCGCGGGCGAATGCCGCGCGGAACCGGTCGACCGCCATGGCCGAGCCGCGCTGGCCTTTCCAGCCGCTGGCTTCCACCGCGAGGAAATCCTCGAGCCGCGCGCGGATATCGTCTTCCGTGCGGCTGACCGTATAGGTCAGCTTGCCCTGTTCCGCCAGCCGCCGCCACAACCGCCTGTATTCCTTGGCGTGCCGTGTTCCCAGCGCTTCGCGCAGATAGGCGTCGCCCTCCTGCGTGCTTTCCAGAAATGGCCGCTCCACGGTGCCAATGGTGGTCGTGGGCAGGTTGCGATCAAGCGCGACCGAACGGAAAAGCTGGGCGACGGGACGGTTGAGGAGAAGATCGGGCAACACCAGAACTTCCGGAAACTTGAGATGTTTGCGCGCGAGCATATCGAAGAGGTCGTTGAGGACGCCGACGGGATCGTCGCGGTCAATCAGCGGGGTGCCCTGCGGCCCGAACGGCGTGGCCCAGGCCCGCAGGATCGATGCGGAAAAGGTAAAGCCGGGACGCTCGATCGTATAGGGCATCAGGAAGCGCAGGCGGCTCTTCACGTCATTCTCGTCGCGCACGACCATGAAGCGCACCTGACGGTCATCGAGGCGGGGCATGGCAGGCGCCAGGAAACGCGGATTGAAGAAGACGTTCGGTTCGATGGTCCGGTAGGCGAGGGGTTCCAGCTCCTCCGAAAGATCGAATCCGGCGGAAGCGGAATAGACGGACAATTTGCGCGGCACGCCGCGGCTTCCCAGGGTTTCCTCAATCTGCTTGGCCGCATCGCGCGATTCGAAGCCGGCCAGCTGCGAAATGATCTGCGAGGACGGGCCGCCGGCCAGTTCTTCGAGAAGCGGTATTGCAGCCATCAGATCTCTTCCTTGGCAGGATTCCTGCCGGCGAAAACAAACATTGTGATGTTGAGACGGTTGTAAACGGTCAACGCCAGAACAAGCGCTTCAAACACCATCGAGGCGGCCGTGGCGCAGGCTGCGCCTGCAAGGCCGTACCGTGGTATCATAAAAATGCTGAGACAAATATTAACGACCAGGGTAATCGCGTAAACGATGGCGCAGATTTTCTGCTTTCCCGCCATGTTCAAAAGACTTTCGGCCGGTCCGACCGAAGCGCGCGCCACCACGCCGATCACCATGATGAACAGCAGCGGATAACCTTCGGTGAACTGTGCACCGAAAAGCCACAGCAACGGCTCGCCCAGAACCAGCAGGACAATGGCCATGGCCAGCGACGGCCAGAACGTCCAGCGCGCCGTGTCCCGGGCAAACTGTTCGAGCCGGGTATGGTCGAAATTCTGCATCAACTCCGAGTAGCGCTGGGCCGCGCCCGCCTTCACCGAGAAGTAGACGAAATGCACCAGGGCAAGCAGCTTGACGGTGGCATAGTAGGTGGCGACCTTGTCGGGATCCATGTAGCGCCCGACCATCAGGACGTCGGCATTGGTCAAAAGAAAAAAGAACCCCTCGACCAGAAAGATCGGCAAGGACACGGCGAGCCAGTCGCGGAAATGGATAGCGCGGGGGCCGGGCGGCACGACGCCGCCGAAGCGCTTGCGCACGGCGAAGAACTGCAGAACCGATGTCGCATAGGTCGCAATAACGGCGGAGCCGAGAGCCGTCATGGCCGTCGGCGCCAGACCGCTGATATGGGCGATGCTCATGACCACGAGGGTCAGGACGGGACGGATGATATAGGTCGGGGTCAGGGCAACCAGCACCCATGAGCGCGAGCGCGCCGTTCCATCAAGCGTATCGCCAAGGGCAATCATGGGCAGGCATATCAGCCCGACGAGGAACGGCGCGATGTAGTAGGTCTCGATCAGGTCACGCAAGGCGTAGATGAGAACGGCACCGGCCAGGGCAATGCCGGTGGTCATACTGACCGCAAATGTCTTGCTGGTGAACAAAATCCCGCGCAAAAGGTCGTATTGCCTGCGCTCCAGATATTCCGGTACGAAGCGGATGACGGTGGTCTGGAAGCCGAGGCAGGACAGGTTTCCGAGGATGACGACCGTCACCCACACGAGAACGAAGATGCCGTATTCGAACGGGCCCATCCAGCGGGCAAAGATCACCTGGGAAATCAGGGCAATGCCCGCGCTGATCACGCGGACGAGGAAGGCAATCAGGGAGACGCGCTGGGCAACGGCGTGTTCGTTCGAGCCGTCAAGCAACTGATCCAGGCGCGATAACCAGGGACGAAGACGCAGTGACAGCTTTTCCGGTAAAAATCGGTCTGCAGTCGTTACCGCAGAAAATCGCACGCGCAGCTCCACCTGTTGGCATTCCAAGGAGATATAGTCCGTAAACGTTTAAAAAACGTTCGGCCAGACCGACAGTTGCAACGGGTTCGAAAAAAGCAGAAGGCCGCGTCGTTGGACGCGGCCTTCTGTGGGCGTGTCAGGCGAACGAGCCGTGACAATGCTTGTATTTTTTACCCGATCCGCAGGGGCAGGCCTCGTTGCGGCCGATCTTGCCCCAGGTCTTCGGATTGTTCGGATCGCGTTCCTCCGGGCTCACGACGCGCAGGTCTTCGAGCACGGCCGTATCGCCGAAATCATCCTCGCCGGTCAGGCCGTCAAAATGGTGAACTTCCATGGGCGGCAGTTCCGGCGACGGCGCTTCGGCGGCCTCGCGCACGATCTCGACGCGCATCAGCTGCGTCGTCACGTTCTGGCGAAGATTGGTCAGCATCGTCTGGAAGAGTTCAAAACCTTCTGTCTTGTACTCGTTGAGCGGATCGCGCTGCGCGTAGCCGCGGAAGCCGACGACCGAGCGCAGGTGGTCGAGATTGACCAGATGTTCGCGCCACAGCGCATCCATGGTCTGCAGGATGACCGATTTCTCGACATAGGCCATGATTTCCGGGCCGAAACGCTCGGCACGGTCGCCAGCAGCCTTTTCGACGGCTTCAAACAGCCGTTCGCGCAGGTCTTCCGGAGCAATATTGTCTTCGTTCGCCCAGTCGGTGATCGGCAGGTCGAGATTGAGGATGGTGCGGACATCCTCATCCAGCTGCTTCACGGTCCACTGTTCGGCATAGGCGCCTTCAGGGGCATGACGCTGGATCAGGTCATCGACCACGTCTTCGCGCATTTCCGCGGTGGTCTGGCTCAGATCCGTCCCGTCCATCAGTTCGAGACGCTGTTCGAAGATCACCTTGCGCTGATCATTCATCACGTCATCGTATTTCAGCAGGTTCTTGCGGATGTCAAAGTTGCGGGCTTCGACCTTCTTCTGCGCCTTTTCCAGGGCCTTGTTGATCCAGGGATGGACGATGGCCTCGTCTTCCTTCAGGCCCAGTTTCTGCAGCATGCCGTCCATGCGCTCGGAACCGAAAATGCGCATGAGGTCATCCTGCAGCGACAGGAAGAACTTTGACCGGCCCGGATCGCCCTGACGGCCGGAACGGCCGCGCAGCTGATTGTCGATACGGCGGCTTTCATGGCGCTCGGTGGCCAGCACGTAGAGACCGCCGGCGGCAAGAGCCTTCTCCTTCAGGCGGGCGATATCTTCGCGGATGGCGGCTTCCTTGGACTTGCGCTCTTCGCCCTCGGCCATATCCGCGAGCTCGTGCTTGACGCGCATCTCGAAATTGCCGCCGAGCTGAATGTCGGTACCGCGGCCAGCCATGTTGGTGGCAATGGTGATGGCGCCGGGGACACCGGCCTGGGCGACGATATAGGCTTCCTGCTCGTGATAGCGGGCGTTCAGGACCTGGAAGTCCTTGAAGCCTTCCTTGCGCAGGCGCTCGGCCAGCTGTTCCGATTTCTCGATCGACGTGGTGCCGACGAGAACCGGCTGGCCCTTGGCGCGCGCTTCGTGGATGTCGCGAACGATCGCCTTGTATTTTTCCTCGACCGTCCGGTAGACCTCGTCATCCTCGTCAATGCGCTTGACCGGATTGTTGGTCGGGATTTCCGTGACTTCCAGGCCGTAAATATTGCCGAATTCTTCCGCTTCCGTCGATGCCGTACCGGTCATGCCGGCCAGCTTGTTGTACATGCGGAAGTAGTTCTGGAAGGTGATCGAGGCCAGGGTCTGGTTTTCCGGCTGGATCGTCACATGTTCCTTGGCTTCCAGTGCCTGGTGCAGGCCTTCCGAGAAACGGCGGCCCGGCATCATGCGGCCGGTGAACTCGTCGATGATGACGATTTCGTCGTTGCGGACGATATAGTCCTTGTCGCGCTGGAACAGCTTGTGGGCGCGCAGGGCATTGTTGACGTGATGGACCACGGCAACGTTCTCGATGTCGGAGAGACCTGCGCCCTGCAGATTGCCGGCGGCCTTCAAAAGGTTTTCCAGCTTTTCCGTGCTTTCTTCGGTGAAGATCGCGGTCTTCTGCTTCTCGTCGATTTCGTAGTCGACCGGCTCAAGCGGCAGAATGAATGTGTCGATGAGATTGTAGAAATCCGAGCGGTCATCGAGCGGACCGGAAATGATCAGCGGCGTGCGGGCTTCGTCGACAAGAATCGAATCCACTTCGTCGACGATCGCGTAGTTGTGACCGCGCTGCACCATCTGCGCGCGCTCATATTTCATGTTGTCGCGCAGATAGTCGAAGCCGAGTTCGTTGTTGGTGGCGTAGGTGATGTCGGCGGCGTAGGCGGTGCTGCGCTCTTCGTCATCAAGGCCATGCACGATGATGCCGTAGCTGAGCCCGAGGAAGTTGTAGAGCTGGCCCATCCACTGCGCGTCGCGGCTGGCGAGATAGTCGTTGACCGTGACGACGTGAACGCCCTTGCCTTCCAGCGCATTGAGGTAGACCGGCAGGGTCGCCACCAGCGTCTTGCCTTCACCGGTGCGCATTTCCGAGATGCCGCCGCCGTGCAGGACCATGCCGCCGATGAGCTGCACGTCGAAGGGGCGCATGCCGAGAACACGCTTGGCCGCTTCACGCACAACGGCAAAGGCCGGCACGAGCAGATCGTCAAGCTTGGTTCCGCTGGCAAGGCTTGCACGGAATTCCACCGTCTTTGCCTTCAATTCCTCGTCAGTGAGTGACGACATTTCAGCTTCGAGCGCATTGATCTGTTCAACGCGCGGCTTGAAGCCTTTGACACGGCGCTCATTGGAAGAGCCGAAAATCTTGCGGGCGAGGCCGCCGAAACTGACCATCCCTGGTCCTCTCTTGTTCGTTTCGCTAGGAAAACCTAGCTTTTAGGGTCCGAAGCCGGGCATGGAGAATGCCTGATACAATACGGACACTGAGTCAAATGTATAAGCCTATCTGTTGCCAAGCTATCTGGACGCAAAGCCGATGGACAGATAAGAGGGGGCTCGAATGATGTCAATGTTGAAGCAGCACGCAGTTGATCGCTTCGTCAAGGCAAAATTCTGCCGTAATCATAGCCCGTACCGGTCCTCCTAAGGAGAAATTGACCTATGAACCAATTGCGTAAAACCCTTTCATTCATGACTGCTGCTGTGTTTTTGACCGGTGTTTCCTCCGTGGCCATGGCCCAGGATGCCGGTAAAGCCGGTGCTGCAAAACCGGATGCCGCCAAGGCGGATGCCGTCAAGGCCGATCCGAACAAGGTGCTGGCCACGATCAATGGCGACAAGATCACCTCCAAGGACGTCGACCAGATTTCCGCCGCTCTCGATCCGCAGTTCGCCCGTCTTCCGGACGAGCAGCGTCGTTTGGCCGCTCTGGCCGCCATCATCGACATCAAGGCCCTGGCCGCCAAGGCGGAAGCCGAGAAGCTGGATGCCACGCCGGAATTCAAGGCACGCATGCAGTTCCTGAAGGATCGTGCCCTGCACAATGATTTCTTCAAGCAGCAGGTTGTCGACAAGATCACCGATGCCGATGTGCGTGCCCGCTATGACAAGGACATGGCAGCAATGCCGCCGCAGAACGAAGTTCGCGCCCGTCATATCCTGGTCAAGACCAAGGAAGAAGCTGAAGCGATCATCAAGCAACTCGACGGCGGCGCTTCCTTCGAAGACGTTGCCAAGGCAAAGTCGACCGACGGATCGGCAGCACAGGGCGGCGACCTCGGCTATTTCTCCGCCGGACAGATGGTCCCGGAATTTGAAAAGGCGGCAATGGCGCTGGATGTCGGCAAATACACCAAGGAACCGGTCCAGACACAGTTCGGCTTCCATGTCATCAAGCTGGAAGACAAGCGCGTGCAGCAGCCGCCGGCATTCGATCAGGTCAAGGATCAGGTGAAGTCGATCCTCATCCGTGAACGCTATGTCGAGCTGGTCAAGAAGGAACGCGCCGACCTGAAGATCCAGTACACCGACCCGGAAACCGAAAAGGCCATGAAGGCCGCTACGGACGCCCAGGAACAGTAATATCCTGGCCCGGGATTTCGGTCCCGGGCCTTGACCCCTTTGAAAATGCCGCCGCACTGAACCTTGTCAAACACCTTTTCGAGGTAACCGATGTCCACGTCTGTCTCTCCCCTGGCTCCCAAACATGTCCCGGCCATGCCCGAAATTCGCGGCGCCCGGATCGCAACCGCTGAAGCGGGAATCAAATATAAGGGCCGAACGGACGTTCTCCTGATCGTATTCGACAAGCCGGTGGCGGTGGCCGGTGTGTTTACCCGGTCCAAATGCCCGTCAGCGGCGGTGGATTTCTGCCGTGACAGCCTGAGCGGCGGCAAAGCCCGCGCGGTTGTCGTCAATTCCGGCAATGCCAACGCCTTCACCGGCAAGAAGGGCCGTGAGTCGACCAAGGCGACGGCGGCCGCTGCCGCCAAGGCAATCGGCTGCAAGCCCGGCGAAGTGTTTCTCGCCTCCACCGGTGTCATCGGCGAACCGCTGGATGCCGGCAAGTTCAGCCACCTGCTCGAGGATATGGCCAAGAGCGCCACGTCCGAACGCTGGCAGGACGCGGCCAGCGCCATCATGACAACCGATACATTCCCTAAAGTTGCAACCGAAACCGTCCTGCTTGGCGGTGTGCCGGTGACCATCAACGGTATCGCCAAGGGTGCGGGCATGATCGCCCCCGACA
>OKVN01000689.1_pt1 | contig 11827 bp, 15 predicted proteins | sample 1606961 | NCBI WGS metagenome assembly OKVN01 (sample SAMN03281020, study PRJEB24777) | human gut metagenome | isolation source: fecal sample PR170 from 1 month old male Malay infant, vaginal delivered... | place: Singapore | collected 2005-12-29 | reverse complement strand
ACGTTTTTTGCCAAATCGATTCCAATAGTTTTAACGTTCATGATAGCAGCGCTCCGTTCAATGAGTGACGATTTATCGTCCCACTGTGGCACAAGAGATGGGAGGCGACCATTCCATTAACAAAGCCGTATGGGGATTACACATAAAGGAAAATCATGGATACCGTAATAGCATTTTTATCTTTGGCACTCTTTATTGCTTTTATAGTGGGTTTAATCAAGCCGTCTCTGGTTCGGATGCCGAACCGTAAACGCTCCAGTGCGGTTTACCTTGGTGGCTGTCTCGCGTTGGGCGTTATTGGCTCAATTTTATGGCCGACTGAAAAGAGCCAGCCTGTTGAAAAAACTGATGCGCTGGAGGTTAAAGCGGAACCGGCTACGCCAACGTTTGAGTATGCAGATAAAACCCTCAAAGAATATCGCAACGAGCCAAAAGAAGCCCGACACGATATCGTTAAAAACTATGTTGATTTCAAAAGTGTACCGGCCAGCTCTACTGATGTTTTTTATGCTTGTATGAGTGAGTACACTTTTACTAAAGATGATGCATTAAAGCTCGGTGATGCGTTGGGGTGGTGTTTCAATGACTTCGAGAAAGAGCCGCAATCTCTAAATAATAAAATCAACCTTGACGCATTTCAGGGTAATTTTAGCGGTTGGGATGGCTCTTATCGTCCGTTAGAAAAACTAATAAAATCGAACATGAATGATGATTCATCTTACAAGCATGTTTCAACGGTCTATCATTTGGTTTTAAATAAAGACCCACATGCCATCGTAAAAACCACGTTTCGCGGTACTAATGCTTATGGTGGGGTGGTAAAACAGACCGTAGCGGCGCGTGTCGACGTGCGAACCGGTGAGATCGTTTCGATACTCGATAATTAACCAATATAGCTACAAACGCCGCCGGTGCTGAAACTTGTTTTCAGTGCCGGCGGGGTTGAACAACGAGCATGCGAGGCGTTAGTTACACTCAAACTATGGTATTGAAGTAAATTTAAAGGGGTACGTAAAATGAAAAATAAAAGACAAATTAACATTATAAAATATCTTGATATTTTCGATGTGATGAGAACCCCTGATAATGGGCGGATTAGTTTGATATATGAAAAAGCCATACATTACAACATGTATTCTGTTTACATCAAAGACCGTGATGGTGCGGATTATTTATTCGAAAGGTTTGTGGATGGTGAGGTGAAAGTTAAAAAATGGAATGCGAATGAAAATATATTCAATATTGATTCTATTCTCTTTCCAAAAGATCTTGAGTGTGATTCTTTTTCGGGTATTTATTATTATCATGCGCATGAGTTGAGATTTAATTCATTAAGTGATTTGAGCTTTTTGAAGCTGCTAAGATTTAGACGCTTCGCTAACGCAGAGAATAAAAGATTTAGCCGTGAGAAGTTTCTTTATCGTCAGCGTAAGCAAGAAATTACTGATGCAATGACTGTTTTAGCCTCCGTTGTTAGAATCTATCGAGAGCAGGAAGGCGAAGGACCATTCAGCGAAATACTAGTTATGAATGATGTTGCTGGTAGATTATGGGTCTATCACGATGATCAATCACGGATGAGAAAAGAACTCCGTCTGTGCCTTGATTCACTTGTTGAAAATGGCGATATTTCAAGGACTAAGTTGGGGTATAGGCCAACAGGAAAAGCGGTAAATACCTTGGCTAATTTTAATAAAACAGAGCAGCGATATACAGAAAACATACGCAGCCAGAGGAGTATGTTTTGGGCTACTCTATTTGCTGCAATAGGTGGTCTGGGAAGTATGTTTGCCGCGTTTATAGGGCTTATGAAATAGTATTAAAGTTTGTCTCTATCTCAGCCAAGTTAATGCATCCGTTTGATGCATCATTTTGCATGTGTGTTTACCTTTATATTTTGATACTTGCCGCCAGGACTGGCGCGGATCGGGAGGCCTGTTGCATCTGCATTAATTCCGACTCACGAAGCGGGCAGGCGAGGCGGGGAAAGCACTGCGCGCCAGCGTACTTTTGCGCATTTATTTTCGCAGCCTGAGCGCGTCGCTGTGCCGCGCAGGTTCGCGAGGGTGTCGGTGGGTGGTGCGGGGGTGTTTGAGGGCGTGGCGGGCTTCTGAGGCGGTCAGGCGTGGGGGTAAGAAAAAGCCGCCCGGAGGCGGCGGAAATCAGTCACTTTCGGTGTCGAGGGTGTAACTTTTGAACCGGATCACCTCCTGACCGGCCCAAGCGTTGACCTCGCGCATCCGGTCTTGTAGCGGGATGAGCTCGTTACGGACAAACACCTTTGCCACCTTCTCTATATCGCCAAGCGAACCGACGTTTTCCGGCTTGCCGCCCATCAGCTGGAACGGGATGCGGTGAGCGTCGAGCAGGTCGGCGGCGCTGACTTTTTTGATATTGAAGAAATCGTCTTTCGTTGCCACCTCACTGAGCGGCACAATTTTAATGCCGTCTGGTTTTCCGTGCGGTGCGTAGAAAAACAGATTTTTGAAGTTGCCGAGCCCCTTCGAACTGCGCATCGCATCGCGCAAAGCCTCAACATCGGTACCGCTTTGCGCGGCGTCCGTCACATACATGATGTAACCCGCATGCGCCCCGTTCTGGTAATACTTGCGACGGAACAGCGTCGCCGCTTCATTCAGCCAGGCGGAGTTTAGCGCGCTGAGATATTCCGGCATGCCGTACAACTCCTGGTTGATGTCTGGCTCCAGCAGGTGGAATACGGATCCCGGCGCGAACGGGTGCGGCTGGTCAAATGACGGCACCCACCAGTAGACATCATCTTCAATACCACGCCGCGTGTATTTAGCCGGTGACGCTTCCAGCTTCAGCGGGCGACCGGTGACACTCTTTCGGAGCTCTAAAAACGCGTTGCCAAACACCAGAAAATCAAGCGCGAAGCGGCTGAAGTCCTGTTGTGACAGTAGCGAGTGCGGAATAAACGTTGAGGCCAGAATGTTGCGCTTAACGTAAATCGGCGAGCTGTGATGAACGGCGGCGCGCAGGCTTTTCGCCAGCCCGTTAAAGCTGACCGGCGGTTCGAACCAGCGGCCATTATTGACGCATTCCACGTAATCCAGAATATCGCGGCGGTCGAGCACGGCGCTCGGTTCACCAAAGGTAAACGCCTCCATTTTTTGGGGCGCGCTGTCTTTCATGTTGCGCGGGCGCTTTTGTGGCTGTGGCTTGCGGCCTTTGTATTTACTCATCAGTTGAACTCCAGAATGGATGATGTTACCTGGCCGCTGCCAGCGGTAAGCGGTTCGTTTAACAGCGCGTGCATGGTCGCCCAGGCGACGTCCGCGTGACTGGCTTCCTCGGTGCGGCTGGCCTCATAGGTGGCGCTGCGCCCGCTGCTGGTCATGGTCTTACGGATTGCCATAAACGAGGTGGTGATGTCGGTGGCGCTGACGTCATATTCGAGACAGCCACGGCGGATAACGTCTTTTGCTTTCAGCACCATTGCGGTTTTCATTTCCGGCGTGTAGCGGATATCGCGGGCGGCGGGATAAAACGAGCGAACCAGCTGGAAGACGCCAATACCGAGGCCGGTCGCATCGATACCGATGTACTCGACGTTGTATTTTTCGGTGAGCTGGCGGATGGATTCGGCCTGAGTCGCGAAGTCCATGCCTTTCCACTGATGGCGCTCCAGAATGCGAAATTTGCCCCCGGCGACAACCGGCGGTGCGAGCACCACACACCCGGCGCTGTCGCCGCTGTGCGAAGGGTCGTATCCCACCCAGACCGGGCGGGAGCCGAACGGGTTGTCGGCGAACGGCGCAAAGTCTTCCCACTCTTCCAGACTGTCGACCATGCAGCGTTGCAAATCCTCGAACGGGAACACCGACGCCTTGTCGTCAACGAACTCGCACATAAACAGATTGCGGAAGTCGTCGACGCTGTTTTCGCGCTTGAGTTGCTCCAGATTGAACAGCGTACAGCCCCCGGCGAGCGCATCCTCAATGGTGACAATCTGCCGCCACTGACCGTCAGGACACGCCACGCCAGCGGCGAGCGCGTCATGACTGATATCGATGTCAACCCGCTCGCTGGCGCTGGCGCGGCCCCGGTTGAATAATTCCCCCGACCAGAACGGGTAAGCGCCGTGCGCCAGGGTGGAAGGCGTCGAAAAGTATGTGCTGCGCAGGTGGCTTTGTGAGGCCATGCCCGACGACACTTTGCGTAGTTTCTGGAAGTTGGGGATCCAGAATATCTCATCGACATACAGGTCGCCGTTGTGGCTCTGCGCGGTGTTTGAGTTGGTGCCGAGAAAAATCAGCTTTGCGCCGTTGTTGCCTATGACAATCGGGTCGCCGGTCAGGTCGACATCGACCAGGCGGGCAAACTGAATGATGTACTCGCGGAATACATACGCCTGCGTCTTACTCGCTGACAGGAAAATCTGGTTATGGCCGGTTTTCAGCGCATGCAGCAGCGCCTCGCGGGAAAAGTAGAACGTCGCCCCAATCTGGCGCGATTTCAGAATGTCGCGAATACGGTGCTCAAGCCCGGCGCGGTGCCAGCGGAGCTGATACTCGAAAGACTCTGCGAAAAAAATCTCTTCCAGTTTCTCGATAGCCTCGTCGCTGAAAAAGTTCTTTGTCGGTTTTTTTCGGTCGCCTTTGTTGCGGTTGGCCACATTGGGATTAAGGTCAACCTCGTTTCCGGTCTGGCCATAGCGATTAATGCGCGCAAAGCGCTCCATCTGTCGGGCCAGAAAATCCGCCACCTTAAAATCGTGGGGTGTCAGGTTGGGCTTTGCGTAGAGCTGAATCAGCCGGGCCTCTAAGGTGCTTTCGACCCGGTTCAGCGGTGCGGTTTCCTCCCACTGGTCGCGCTGTTTCCAGCTCTGCACCGTCGGGCGTTTGGTCTGCAACATTTCGGCAATCTGCGGCACGGAAAACCCCTGCCAGTACAGTAAAGCCGCCTGGCGTCGCGGGTCGTTTAATAAAGTGGTGTCGGTGGTGATGGTCATGGATGCCTCGCCGTGATTGATACAGGGCAAGGCTAAAGAAACGGGTGATGCGAATCGCTAAGGTGCTGTTGTGTGAGGGATAAGCCATCCGGGACAGATGGCGGGTGGGCGGCGACGTCGGGAAACTAACCCCGACCCGTTAACCCGATATCAGGACTCCTGACAATGGCAAAAAAAGTTTCAAAATGGTTTCGCATCGGCGTCGAAGGCGATACCTGTGACGGCCGCGTTATCAGCGCGACGGATATTCAGGAAATGGCAGAGACCTTTGACCCCCGCGTCTATGGTTGCCGCATTAACCTCGAACACCTGAAAGGCATCCTGCCGGATGGCCCGTTCAGCCGTTACGGCGATGTGGTTGAGCTGAAGTCTGAAAAGATTGACGATGATTCGGTACTGAAAGGCAAGCTGGCGCTGTTCGCCAAAATCACCCCGACCGATGACCTGATCGCAATGAATAAAAAATTGCAGAAGGTCTACACCTCAATGGAAATTCAGCCGAATTTCGCCAATAGCGGTAAATGCTACCTGGTCGGTCTCGCCGTGACCGATGACCCGGCCAGCCTAGGCACCGAATACCTCGAATTTTGCCGGGGTGCCAAATTTAACCCCCTCAACCGCTTCAAAGCCGAGCCGGGCAACCTGATTTCCGTCGCCACTCTCGCCGAGCTGGAGTTTGAAGACCAGGCGGAAAATGTCTTTACAGCCCTGAGCGACAAAGTGAAAGCGATCTTCAGCCGCAAACAGGCCAGCGATGACGCCCGTTTTCAGGATGTGCATGAAGCCGTGACGACCGTCAGTGAACATGTGCAGGAAAACCTCACGGCCACTGAACAGCGTCTTGCCACGCTGGAAAATGCCTTTGCGACCCTGAAAAAGGACGTCACCACGAAGGCTGACCAGACCAGCCAGGCATTCAGCCAGTTAAAAACGTCGCTGGATAACACCGAAAGCACCACGCAGCCACGCCGCAAGCTCTCCACCGGTGGCGGTGGCGATGAGCTGCTGACCGACTGCTAAACGGTCGTGATTTTATCGCCGGGCGACAGGCTTGCCCGGTCAGACAACCCGATTTAACCCAACAGGAAAGACTATGCGTCAGGAAACCCGTTTTAAATTTAATGCCTACCTGTCCCGCGTTGCCGAGCTGAACGGCATCGACCCGGACGATGTGAGTAAAAAATTCTCCGTCGAGCCGTCCGTCACGCAAACCATGATGAACACCGTGCAGATGTCCTCGGCCTTTTTGCAGAAAATTAATATCGTGCCGGTGGATGAGCTGAAGGGTGAAAAAATTGGCGTCGGCGTCAATGGCACCATCGCCAGCACCACGGACACCAACAGCGGCAAGGAGCGTAAAACCGCCGACTTTACCGCGCTGGAGTCCAAAAAATACGAGTGCGATCAGGTCAACTTTGACTTCCACTTCAAATATAAAAAGCTGGATTTGTGGGCGCGCTTCCAGGACTTCCAGCGCCGTATTCGCGATGCCATCATCCAGCGGCAGGCGCTCGATTTCATCATGGCCGGGTTCAACGGCGTTGAGCGCGCCGAAACCTCTGACCGTGCCACTCATCCGATGTTGCAGGATGTCGCCGTCGGCTGGCCGCAGAAATACCGCAATGAAGCGCCGACCCGCGTGATGAGCAAAATCGTCGACGAGGAAGGAAACGTCGTTTCCGCTGTTATCCGCGTGGGTAAAAACGGCGATTACGTTAACCTCGATGCGCTGGTCATGGATGCCACCGACAACCTGATTGACGAGATTTATCAGGAAGATTCGGAGCTCGTCGCAATTGTGGGCCGTAAGCTACTGGCCGACAAATATTTCCCGATCGTTAACAAAGACCAGCCCAACAGCGAAGCGCTCGCGGCTGACATCATCATCAGCCAGAAACGCATCGGCAACCTGCCCGCCGTCCGTGTGCCGTACTTCCCGGCGAACGCGATTATGGTGACGCGTCTCGATAACCTGTCCATCTATTTCATGGATGAAAGTCATCGCCGCTCCATTATCGAAAACCCGAAACTCGACCAGGTGGAAAACTACGAATCGATGAACATCGATTACGTGGTCGAAACCTACGCCGCCGGGTGCTTCATTGAAAATATCAAGCTGGGCGATTTCTCTGCCGCACAACCGGAGGGCTAACCGATGACGAGCCCCGCACAGCGTCACATGATGCGGGTCTCGGCCATTGAAACCGCGCAGCGGGAAAACAACCCGCTGCGGCATGCCACTGCCTACGAGCAGATGCTGGTTAAGCTGGCCGCAGACCAACGCACGTTAAAAGCCATCTTTGGTAAAGAGCTGAAAGCCGCGAAAAAGCGTGAGCTGCTGCCGTTCTATCTGCCGTGGGTCAGTGGCGTGCTGGAACAGGGCAAAGGCGCGCAGGATGACATCGTGATGACCGTCATGCTGTGGCGTCTTGATGTCGGCGATATCGGCGGCGCGATGGATATTGCCCGCTACGCGTTTAAGTACGGTCTGACCATGCCAGGCAAACACCGCCGCCCGCCGCAGTACATGTTTACCGAAGAGGTGGCGCTCGCCGCCATGCGAGCCCATGCCGCCGGTGAACCGGTCGTCATCAGCCAGCTGCTCGACACGCTGGCGCTGACCGCCTCCGCCGATATGCCGGACGAAGTGCGCGCAAAGCTGCACAAAATCACCGGACAGGTGCTGCGGGACAACAAACAGCCTGCCGACGCGCTGGCCCACCTCAAACGAGCGATGCAGCTCGATTGTCAGGCAGGCGTCAAAAAAGACATTGAGCGGCTTGAGCGAGAGCTGAAGCCGAAACCGGCAACGGTCGTTAAAGCCCCGGTAAGAGCGCCGCGCGCCGTGAAAACCACGGCACCGGCTAAACGTGGCCGACCGAAAAAGACCGCCGGTTAACAGAATGCGCCCCGCGCCAGGGCGGCACGCCGGTCGATGAGGGTGATTTACCCGACCTGAAACCGGCGTCCACCGCCCACCTATTCAGAGGTAGTCATGACGACGCTGATTATTAAAAAGAACGATGAGCCGCAGCCGGGTGGCGTGGTGGTCATCCCGCCGCCTGCCAGCGATGAGCCGGTGATAAAAAATACGTTTTTCTTTCCTGACATCGACCCGAAACGCGTGCGTGAAGGGATGCGCCTTGAGCAGACCGTCGCCCCGGCCCGGCTGCGTGAGGCCATCAAAACCGGCATCGCTGAAACAAATGCCGAGCTGTTTTTGTGGCGGGAACAGCAGATTGCCGGTGGTTTTAGCAAGCTGGCCGACGTGCCGGCTGACGATCTCGACGGCGAGAGCGTGCGCATTTTCTATTACCTGCGCGCTGTCACCTCAATGGCGACCGCCACGCTCTACGAGCGTTATCGCGGTGTGGATGCCAGCGCCAAAGGCGACAAAAAAGCCGACAGCATCGATACCACTGTCGACGAACTGTGGCGGGACATGCGCTGGGCGGTATCGCGCGTCCAGGACAAACCCCGCTGCATCGTGAGCCAAATCTGATGCAGGCCATCGCGCAACAGGGCGACACGCTCGACATGATTTGTGCCCGGTATTACGGGCGCACTGAGGGGGTATTCGAGTCGGTGCTCGCCGCAAATCCGGGGCTGGCCGAACTCGGCGCTGTGCTGCCACATGGCACGGTGGTCGAACTGCCCGACGTCCAGTCATCCCCCGTAACTGAAACTATTAATCTGTGGGAGTAAACACATGACGGAAGGTGAAAAAAGCGTCCTGTCACTCTTTGTGATCGGCGTGCTGATTGTCGTCGGGAAAGTGCTGGCCGGTGGTGAGCCCATCACCGCCCGGCTTTTTATTGGTCGCATGTTGCTGGGGGGCTTTGTCTCAATGGTGGCCGGGGTGGCACTGGTGCAGTTTCCCGACCTGCCGCCCGCCGCCGTGTGCGGATTTGGCTCCATGCTGGGTATCGCCGGTTATCAGGCGGTGGAAATTGCGATTCAGCGCAGGATTAAAAAAGGGGAAAGCGATGCCGGTCATTAAGACACACCCCAACGTCGCGGCATTCCTCGACACGCTGGCGTTTTCAGAGGGTACGGCGACGCACCCACTGACGAAAAACAACGGGTACGACGTCATCGTCACCGGCTTCGATGGCAAACCGGAGATTTTTACCGACTATCGCGATCATCCGTTTGCCGGTGGGCGCCCGGCGAAGGTCTTCAATCGTCGCGGGGAAAAATCCACGGCATCCGGGCGTTACCAGCAGCTTTACCTGTTCTGGCCGCATTACAAAAAGCAGCTCGCTTTGCCGGATTTCAGCCCGGCATCACAGGACAGACTCGCCATTCAGCTGATTCGTGAGCGCGGCGCGCTGGAAGACTTGCAGCAGGGGCGCATTGAGCGCGCCATTTCCCGTTGTCGCAACATATGGGCCTCATTGCCGGGCGCGGGGTATGGTCAGCGTGAGCACAGCCTCGACAAACTGGTCGCCGTGTGGCGCAAGGCCGGAGGGGTATCCGCATGAAAATAGTCATTATCCTGCTGGCGCTGGCCTGCGCGGGTCTGCTGTGGATGCGACACGATAACAGCAATTTGCGTGCTTCTTTTGAACGTGCGAACCGGGTCGCTAGTGAACGCAAAACGACAATCATCATGCTGAAAAATCAGCTCAACGTTGCCGCAGAGCAGTCGCAGCGCAAAGAGCTGGCGCAGGTAGCCATGAGGGACAAACTCACAGCGGCCAACCTGCTGGCTTTCAGGCGTGAACAAACTATCACGAGGTTACTCAATGAAAATGACGCGTTTCGCCGCTGGTATCGCGCTGATTTACCTGATGCTGTGCGCCGGTTGCACCAGCGCGCCGCCTGCACCAACGCTGCCGCCGGTGATTGTTTACAACGCCTGCCCGAAGGTCAGCCCCTGCCCGATGCCGGGCAGCGACCCGGTGACTAATGGCGACCTGAGTGCGGATATACGCCAGCTCGAAAACGCTCTGAAGAGCTGCGCAATCCAGGTCGATATGGTTAAACAATGTCAGGATGAAATCGATGTTAAAGCCCAACAGTCTGCGAAAAGCCTTAACTGATGCGGTGCCGGTACTGCGTACCAACCCCGATATGCTTTGTCTTCGCCTGGACGATGGCAACAATACGGCGACGCTGGCGCGTTCCTTGTCGTTTGAAAAGCGGTACACGCTTAACATCGTGGTCACGGATTTTACCGACGATATTGACCTGCTGTTTGTGCCGATTATGGCCTGGCTGCGTGTCAATCAGCCGGACATCATGACAACCGACGAGGGGAGAAAAAAAGGGTTTGCCTGGTACGCTGACATCAATAACGACAGCAGCCTCGATGTCAGCATCAGCCTGTTGCTGACCGAGCGCACCCTGGTCAAAGAGGCCGACGGCGCACTGCACGTTGAGAACATCCCGGAGCCGCCACCGCCGGAGCCGGTGACGCGCCCTGTTGAGATGTGGAGTAATGGCGAACGGGTGAGTAAATGGGATGAATGACTTCAAACCCTTTGAGGACAAACTCGCCGGATTGATAGCGGCCCTTTCTCCTGCCGGGCGGCGTCGGATGACCGTCGACATAGCGAAGAAACTGCGCCAGCGGCAACAACAGCGCATTAAATCGCAAAAAGCGCCGGACGGTTCGCCATTTGCCCCGCGTAAGCGCCCGCCCGTCAGAGCAAAGCAAGGCCGGATTAAGCGCGAGATGTTCGCGAAACTGCGTACCAACCGCTATATGAAAGCGAGCGGTGGCGATAGCGCGGCGGTGGTGGAATTTACCGGGAAAGTGCAGCGCATCGCCCGCGTGCATCAGCTCGGGCTCAAGGATAAACCATCACCAAAAAGCGCCGAAGTTGAATATCCACAACGTCAGCTTTTGGGCTTTACCGAAGACGACAGGCAACTTGTGGAAAGCGTCATTATCGACTACCTCGCCGATTAACGTTGTGCCAGCCAGGGCAAAACGCCCGCAGATTGCCGCCGGAACACCCCGGCGGCATCCTTTCTCCTATGAATACTCTCGCATCTATCCAGGAACTCGCCCGCGCGATACGCAACATGATCCGCACCGGCATCGTCGTCGAAACTGACCTCGAAGCCGGGCGCTGTCGCGTACAGACCGGCGGCATTTATACCGACTGGCTCCAGTGGCTGACGCACCGGGCCGGGCGCTCGCGCGCCTGGTGGGCTCCCTCCATTGGTGAGCAGGTGATGATTCTGGCCGTGGGCGGTGAGCTCGATACCGCCTTTGTGCTGCCGGGTATTTATTCCGACGACAACCCAGCACCGTCGGCCTCGGCGGACGCCTGGCACGTTGAGTTTCCCGACGGTGCCGTTATGAGTTATGAGCCGGAAACCGGCGCGCTGACCGTCTCCGGCATTAAAACCGCCGATGTGACCGCATCCGATTCGGTTGCCGTCAGCGTGCCGGTGGTGCTGGTAAAAGCCGAGACCCGCGTCACTCTCGATACGCCGGAGGTGGTCTGTACCAACAAGCTGACGACCGGCACGCTGGAGGTGAAGCAAGGCGGCAAGATGTCCGGTGATATCGAGCACAGCGGCGGCTCATTCTCTTCTAACGGCAAGGTGCTACACACCCATAAACACCCTGGCGACAGCGGCGGACAGACGGGGGAACCACTATGACAGCTCGTTATCTCGGCATGAATCGCACGACCGGAGAAAGCATTTCAGACGTTGACCATATCAGCCAGAGCATCGGGGATATTCTGCGCACGCCTGTCGGTTCCCGCGTCATGCGTCGTGAATACGGCTCGCTGTTGTCGCAGATGATTGACCAGCCTCAGACCCCGGCGCTTGAGCTGCAAATTATGGCGGCGTGCTACATGGCGATCCTGAAGTGGGAGCCGCGCGTCA
>OKVN01000688.1_pt1 | contig 11838 bp, 7 predicted proteins | sample 1606961 | NCBI WGS metagenome assembly OKVN01 (sample SAMN03281020, study PRJEB24777) | human gut metagenome | isolation source: fecal sample PR170 from 1 month old male Malay infant, vaginal delivered... | place: Singapore | collected 2005-12-29 | reverse complement strand
CGAGCGTGGAGGACACGATCGCGATTCTGCGTGGCCTGAAGCAGCGTTACGAGGCGCACCACAAGGTGACGATCGGCGACGACGCGCTGGTCGCCGCCGCGACGCTCTCGAACCGCTATATTTCCGGCCGTCAGCTGCCGGACAAGGCCATCGACCTGGTCGATGAGGCGGCCGCGCACCTGCGCATGGAGCTCGACTCCTCCCCGGAGGAGATCGACGAACTGCAGCGCAAGGTCACGCGCTACGAGATGGAGGAGATGCAGCTCAAGAAGGCCGAGGATCCGGCCAGCAAGGAGCGCTTGGAGAAGCTGCAGAACGAGCTCGCGAACACTCGCGAGAAGCTGAGCGGCCTCAAGGCCCGCTGGGATGCGGAGAAGGCCGGCCACAACAAGGTCGGCGACCTGCGCGCCCAGCTGGACGCCAAGCGCGTCGAGGCTGACAAGTTCACCCGTGAGGGCAACCTGGCCGAGGCGTCGAAAATCCTGTACGGCGAGATTCCGGCGATTCAGAAGCAGCTGGACGCGGCCGAGAAGGCCGATGCGGAAGACGGCGCGACGGGCGAGACCAAGCCCGAGCCGATGGTGCCCGACCATGTGGACGCCGATTCGGTGGCCGGCATCGTCTCCGAGTGGACCGGCATCCCCGTCGGTCGCCTGATGCAGGGCGAGAACGAGAAGCTGCTGAGCATGGAGGACTACCTCGGCAAGCGCGTGATCGGCCAGAAGGAAGCGATCGCGGCGGTGAGCGACGCGGTGCGTCGTTCACGCGCCGGCATCAGCGACCCGAACCGTCCGACTGGCTCGTTCCTGTTCCTCGGCCCCACCGGCGTGGGCAAGACCGAGCTCGCCAAGGCGCTCGCCGACTTCCTGTTCGACGACGAGAAGGCCATGGTCCGCATCGATATGTCGGAGTACATGGAGAAGGCGTCTGTGAGCCGTCTGATCGGCGCCGCGCCCGGCTACATCGGCTATGAGGAAGGCGGCCAGCTGACCGAGGCCGTGCGTCGTCGTCCGTACTCGGTGGTGCTGTTCGACGAAGTCGAGAAAGCTAACCCCGAAGTCTTCGACGTGCTGCTGCAGGTGCTGGACGACGGGCGTCTGACCGACGGCCAAGGCCGGACTGTGGACTTCAAGAACACGATCCTGATCATGACCTCGAACCTCGGCTCGCAGTTCCTGGTGAACCAGGACATGGACGCGGACGCCAAGAAGAAGGCCGTGATGGACGCGGTGCACATGAACTTCAAGCCGGAGTTCTTGAACCGTCTGGACGAGATCGTGATGTTCCATCCGCTGACCCGTGAGGAGCTGGGCGGCATCGTCAACATCCAGGTCGCTCAGGTGGCCTCGCGTCTGACGGATCGCCGCATCAAGCTCGACGTCACCGACGCGGCTCGCGAATGGCTCGCCAACACCGGCTATGACCCGGCGTACGGCGCTCGTCCGCTGCGCCGTCTGGTGCAGACCGAGGTCGGCGACCAGCTGGCGCGCATGCTGCTCGCCGGCAAGGTACACGACGGCGACACCGTGCTCGTCGACCAGACCGGTGGCGAGCATCTGGAACTCGGTACCATGCCCGAGGATCCGGATGCCGGTTCCGATGCCGACGTCACGGTCGAAGACGTCACCGAAGACAAGTGATGGCCGGGTGATGGCCGCATAATGACTGAGCCGCGATGAGGGGAGGCCGGGCTCAATACCCGGTTTCCCCTCAATGCGTCATAAGTGCGTCACGCTGTGCGGGTCGCGTCACGCGGCGAGCGCTCGCACAGCGTGACGGTTCGTGAGAAGCCTTATTTTTCAACGTTCTTGGAGTATGCGTCACTCTGTGCGCTCGCTCTGCGTGACGTGACCCGCACAGCGTGACGCTGCATGGTGCGTGTGTAGGCGCTGTGGTGCCCGGATTCGCGCGTAAGTCCGAACGCGCCGCGACCCCTATTCGCCGACCGCGGCGCGCTGCTCCACGAACTCGCATCCAGCTATCGCGCGGGCCATGGCGTCGCGCATGGTGGACAGGAACACGCCGTCGCGCGTGAACGCCAGCGCCTGCACCTCGATGCCGTACGGCGAAAAACCGGTGAGCTTGACGAGTGGTTCGCTGCCGGGTTGCGCGAATTCGGCGGTGGCCGTGGCCACTGCGCGCTTCACCGCCTCCGTCACGTGCGCCGGGTCGCTGCCGGCCTTCGCGGTGAACGTCATCGTCACGCATCCTTCATTGGACGGCGTGAGCTTCTCCAGCGACGCGGTGTTGAGCACGGAATTGGGTATGACCATCTCGTTGCCATTGCGCTCGCGCACCACCGTCTGCCGCCACGTGATGTCCTTGACCACGCCGGTCGCCCCCGCGACCGACACCAGATCGCCCGGCTGTATCACCTTGCCGAGCATCAGACCGAAGCCCGAGATCACGTTCGCCACGGTGTCTTTCAGACCCAGCGACACGGCGATGCCGCCGACGCCGAGCGCGGTCATCAGTGTTGTCGGGCTGATGCCGAACACCGGCTGCAGCACGATGGACGCGGCCAGTATCCACACCAGCACGCGCATGATGTTGATGAATATCGACGCGCTCGGCATGTCCGTCCGATCCAGCACCTTGCGCATCACCCGTGCCAGTCCCTTGGTGATCAACAGCGCGGCGACGATCGCCACCAGCAGGAAGATGATTTTCCCGGCGTTCGCCTCGAACCATTGCAGTATCTGATCCATGTCGCCTCCAGGGTCGCGTCCGCGTCGCGCACCCCGCGGCGGCGACTGCTCTGCAAGCCACTTTAGTGGGCGGTTTTGAAATCTCCTGGAATGTCGCCTTTGAAAATGCGGCTCCAGTAGGCCAGCATGTTCTCCTTCGACATCGACAGGTACACTCCCATGGCGAGTACGGCGACATCCTCGTTGAGCAGGTCGTCGACCGAGAGTTTCTTGCTCAGCTCCGGCCACCGCCGCAGCACCGCGAGGATACCGCCGACGGTGAAGTCGAGCATCAGGTCGGTTTTCAGATCCAGGTTGTCGGCGTCGAGCTGGAGGTCGTTGATGATCATCAGACGGCCGAAGTCCTTCAGCGACTCGATGAGCTCGGGCGAGCTATGGCTGCCGGCGAGCAGTGCCAGACGGTCGAGCCGCTGCCGCTGAACTGGGTCATTCATCACCAGGGAGCATTGGCGCCTCCATTCGATGTCGGGATTGAGGTCGGCGCGTGGCGCCTGCACGGTCGAGTGCTCCACGGCGTGCATGATCGCCGAATCGGCCAGCTCCGGCAGGCTGGCGTAATGGTAGTAGAACGAGTTGCGGTTGACATGCGCCTCGCGTACGACTTCGGTGACGGTGATCTTGCGGTATTCGTGGTCTGCGAGCAGCTCCCAGAACGCGTTTTCGAGGCGTTCGGTCGCGGAGAGTATCTCGGAATCCTTGCGTGGGCGCGGCATGATGGTTCCCTTCCTGCGTGACGTGCGGCTATCGTTTATTGGGCACTATGTCTATATGTGTGATATGGATTATTGTAGGGCGGATTGTGAGGCGGATGATCGGAAAATAGGCGAACTGTCCATTTTTCTCGGTTGGCGAAACAGAGTTCGGGCACGAGACGGCTACCGCGAGGAACGGGACCGGACCGCGGCCATGAGCAGCCCCATCGCCTCGATCAGATGACGGCGATCCGCCTCCGACAGACCCACGAACGTGTTGATCATCGTGGGAACGGCCTTCAGGCCGGCCGCCATGAGATCGGAAATGCTGTCGGCATGGCTCGACCGCAGCACGGAGAACAGGGCGTCCACCGCGCGCTCGCGGTCCTCGGTGCTCAACGATTCCAGCCAGCCGTTCAACGACCGGTTGAACAGCTGGGAACTCGGCGATACCTGCGGCAGATATTCGAAATCATTGCCCGAGACCTGCCAGGAGAACGTCAGATGCTGCATCACGCCCTTCTGGTCGGAGCGTACAACCCGCATCGGCTCGGGCGTCTCCAGAATCATGCCGACAATCGAGGAGTCCGGTACGATCTTCACGATGAGGGGCATGACGCTCCGATACGGATCGCTGCCGACGATCTGCGACGGGAACCCCGGCCCGTCCAGCGAATACACCGCCGTGACACGCCGCTGCACCGGCTCGGGCGCGTTCATCGCCGCATACACGGCCAGATTGCCGCCCTTGGAATGCCCCAGCAGCACCATCGGGCCGCGCCACAGGCGCGCCACGGCGCACACATACTCACATGCCGCATGCTGTGCGGGCACCGGGTAGCGAAACGCCATGTTGAAATCCTCTTTCCAACCCACGAGCGAGTCGTCTGTGCCGCGGAACGCCATCGCCAGCGTGCCGCCCGGCAGCAGCATGGTCACGGCGGCGAACTGCATCTGCTGTTCCTCGCTGAAATGCTCGTCGGATGCGTCCACGCGAACGCAGGCAAAGCGCGGATTGACTCCGATGGCGGCGTACAGCTCCTGCGTCAGGCGCGGGTCGGCGAGGCCGTTATGGCCGCTCTCCACATGAAAATCATCGGGGGTCAGCGCCTCCGACACCGAAGCCAGCGTTGCGTCGCCGAACTCCGGGGCGGCCAAATGGCGAATCGAGCGCACCGGATGGCGCACGTCGATGCTGCTCAGACGTCTGCGGAATGTGCCGGATCGTGCCTCGACATCGGCCAGAGTCCGCACGCATGCCGGCATGTCCTGATAGACAAGCGACGCCAGCACCAGCGCGTCGACGGCGTTGAACGGTGCGTCGACGCCGAACGGGCGGGTCTCGGAACGTGCATAATCGATGATGTTGGGCGTCGTGCGCCTCCTTTCCGCCGCGGCGGGGCTATGCTTGTCGTCCGGAGCCGCTAAGGGCCGGGCGGGTGACCGGTTACCCGTCAATATACCCGGTTCCCAACCCGCGCGAACCCAGCAACAACCGGCGACATGCCCTGTTGTGCGTGGTCGGTGGTAAAAACGAAACCAGAGTCCAACGGGGAGGTTGTGCCATGATCAACGAAACATACAAAGCCATGCTCGGCGGCAAATCGGTCATTCGAACCCTGAGTGAATACGCGACCGCAAGGGGCACCGAAATCGGATACGACAACGTGTTCGACTATTCGCTGGGCAACCCGAGCGTGCCGTGCCCGTCCAGCTTCACCAAGGCGATGATCGACATGTACGAGACCGCCGATCCGGTCGCGCTCCACGGATACAGCCCGTCGCTGGGCAACCCGGAGGCGTGCCGCACCATCGCCGAAAGCCTCAACCGGCGTTTCGGCATGGATTACACGGCCGGCCACATCTTCCCGACGACGGGTGCCGCCGGTGCGCTCGCCCACGCGCTGCGGGCCGTCACCAAGCCCGGCGACGAAGTGCTCACGTTCGCGCCATACTTCCCCGAATACCATCCGTATGTCGAAGGCGCGGGCGCGCGGCTGACCGTCGTGCCCGCCGACATCGAGAGCTTCCAGATCAACTTCGCGGCGTTCGAGGCGGTGCTGAACCCCGAGGTGGCGGTCGTGCTCATCAACACGCCGAACAATCCCTCCGGCGCGGTGTATTCGGCCGAAACGCTCGACCGGCTCGCGGGTATCCTGCGGGCGAAGCAGGCCGAATACGGTCACGACATCTTCCTGATCAGCGACGAACCCTACCGCGAGATCGTGTTCGACGGCGGCACGCAGCCGTACCCGGCCAAGTTCTACGACAACACGCTGACCTGCTACTCCTGGTCGAAGTCGCTGAGCCTGCCGGGCGAGCGCATCGGCTACGTGGCAGTCAACCCGCGGGCGACCGACGCCGAACTCATCGTGCCGATGTGCGGGCAGATCTCACGCGGCACCGGCCACAACTGCCCGAGCTCCAGCATGCAGCTCGCCGTGGCGAAGATCATCGACGAGACCAGCGACCTGAGCGTGTACGAGACGAACATGAACCTGCTGTACGATGCGCTGACCTCGATCGGCTTCGACGTGGTGCGCCCGGGTGGAACGTTCTACATCTTCCCGAAGGCGCTGGAAGCCGACGCGAACGCCTTCTGCATGAAGGCCAAGGAATACGACCTGATCCTGGTGCCGTCCGACAGCTTCGGCGTGTCCGGGTACTTCCGCATGGCCTACTGCATCGACACCGACAAGGTGAAGCGGTCGATTCCGGTGCTGGAGCGCTTCGCGCGCGAGGAATACGGATTGTAGGCGAAACCGCGCTCTCAAAACTCGCAGATACAGCAACAAAATGTCGATTCTGGGGCTGTATCTGCGAGTTTTGAGAGCGCGTTCCGTCTAAGAGCATCCAGAAAGCATCAGAAAACATTCGAAAACCGTTCCGCAAGGTTGCAGGACGGTTCAACGTCAGGCGCAGGGGCCGCTAGGAAAGCCGTCGTTCAATGGAGTCAATCCAAGGAAAGGACGACGACCATGAAACCCCATGACATGCAACCCCATGTGAGCCCCGGCGGCTCGCGGCGGCGTCGACCGCCGGTAATCGCGACGAGGCGGATGGTCGCCCTCACGGGTGGCCTGTGCGCGGGCGCCAGCGGCATGGTGCTGATTCGGCACCTCTCGGCCGGTTCCGCTGGCTCCGCCTCAACCATGCAGCCGCCGAGCGGCAACTTCGGTGGCAGCGCCAACACCATGCAATACGACTATTCCGGCAGCTACTCGGTGTCGCTCACCGTCGGCGAAGACTCCACCGCCGTCATCGACGGTACCGACATCACCGTCTCCAGCTCCGGGTCGAACGGCGTCTTCGCCACCGATTCCGGGACGGCGCTCGTCAACGACACATCGATTGAGACCATGGCCGACAATTCACGCGGGCTGGACGCGACCTACGGCGGCACGATATTGGCGAACAAGATCACCGCGGACACGCAGGGCGGCCACAGCGCCATCGTCGCCACCGATCGAGGCGGCGGATCGATCTCTCTCGCCGATGCGACGCTGAGCACCGCCGGCTCCGGCTCCCCGCTGCTGTATTCCACCGGCGACATTCAGGTGAACAACGTCTCCGGAACCTCATCCGGCAGCCAGATCGCCGGCATGGAAGGCCTCAACACGATCCTGATCAAGGATTCGACGTTGGAAAGCACGGTCACCGGCAAAACCGCATCCGACCCGATCGCCAACGGCATCATCATCTACCAGTCCACCTCGGGCGATGCGGAAGGCAGCACCGGCGAGCACGCCACGTTCCAGTCGGTCGATTCCACACTCAGCTCCGCCATCGGATCAGGGTCGATGTTCTACTTCACCAACACGACCGCCGATGTGGTGCTGCAGAACACTGAGCTTGATTTCGACACCGACGCGGCGACGCTCACGGACAACGCGGCGGCCGGCTCCGGCACGGGCACGGCGAGCGACGCCCCCATCACTGTGAATGTCGACGGCACGTCCACGTGGGTGGTGACGAAGGATACGACCATTTCCGCGCTCAACGTCGCTTCCGGCGGCGACGGCAACACCGTCACCATCGTGGCGAACGGCAAGACCGTGGTCTCCGGCAGCGGCGACGTGACCGTCACGGTGACCGGCTCGTATTCGACCTCGGTCTCGGCCGGGAGCGATACGGAGCTGTCGAGCGACACCATCGACCGCAGCGAGTTCGACAGCCGGTTCGGCACATCGACAGCGTGGACGATGGCATAACCATGGCGGCGTGCCAGACATCAACATCAGCAATCACTTCATCAGTCAGTTTTCAAAGGAGTCATCATGACCAGCAACAACAGCAACAATGTCAACAATGCGAATGGCGGCGAGAGCGGCAACGGCGCGGATGGTGCCATCGAGGGCGTCGCTATCGAGGTTGCGGCGAACTTCACCGGTTCGGAGCAGCGTCAAGCGGCTGTGAATGACGCCGCTGTGGCTAACGGTTCGGCGGGCGGCTGGGGCGTGGAGCCCGGTTCCGCGGCTGGTCGGGCCGATGGTGGCCGGGCTGCGGCAGACAACGGCGGTACAGACGAGTATGCGGGAAATCGTGCGGCTGGTCTGGGAGACGCCGAATGGGCTGCCGGGACCGGGGCTGCTGGATGCGGAACCGCCGGATACGGTTCGGCTGGGTATAGGCTCGCGGCAGCTCCGGGCAGTTCCGGCTATGCTCCGAACGGTCCGATGCCGGGGAGCTACGGCGAGGGATCGCGTGCGGCGTGGTACGCGCAGAATGCGCCGACGCAGGCAATGAATCCGCAGCCGGGGAATATGCAAGCGGTGAGTGGCCAGAACATGAACGCGCAGGACGCGAATATGCAGGGCGCGAATACACCAGATGCGAACGCGCAGGGCGGCCGGATGCCGTTGTATGCGGATTGGAACGGCCGGGGGCCGGTGCCTGGAGCAATGGGCGGTCAGGTCCCGACACCGAAAGGCTCGAAGGGCGGCGAACACGCGTTGAGCGGTAAGACGTGGACATTGCTCGCCGTGGTGTCTCTGGTCTGCGGCCTCGTGGGCGGCGTCGGTGGAGCGCTCGCGGTGAACGCGCTGACCGACGACGAAGATGGCACGGGCAGCAGCCAGCAGATGCAGATGCCCGGAGGCATGGGGCAGCCGCCCAGCGGCGGCCAATTCGGCAATGGACAGTCTCAGCAGTATGGCGGCTCAGGGAAGTCGGACAGCCAGCTCGGCAGTGGTTCCAGTGGCTCCGGCAGCAGCTCCAGCGGTTCCGGTTCCTCGTACAGCTCCGACGGCAGTGATGCGACCACAATGTAAGCCATGAGCCGCGTCCAACCGCAATCGCTGCCCCCTATCTGCCCCCTATCTGCCCCCATCATCCTCGTTAAATTACGGGTTGAAATAGCCGTTCTGGGCAATTCCCCGTGTGAAATCGCCGTTTTGAGCTCGAAAAACGGCGATTTCACACGGGGAATTGCGGATTTCGGCTATTTCAACCCGTATTTTCGCGTTCTGTTCGCCCTCCACAGCCCGTAAATGGCCCAGCCAGTCGGGCTTTACGGCTCATCCGGCCAGCGCATCGCTGACGAATCGGTCGACCGTCGACCAATGCGGCCCTTGCCTCCTCGGCTGCATCACGGCGCACGCCCTCCAGCTTGGCGCCGGGAACCTTACCGGCCCTGACCAGTTTCATCATCGAAAGCGGCGCCTGCGTGTCAAGGACAAATCGGAACATGAACGCCGACGTGGCCAGCGTCAACGCGCCTGCGGATGCCGCGGCGATGCCGGTAATTCGGCATCCGCGCCGTATCCGGCCGGCGCGTCGCGAGCGAAATGAGTCATGCCGATGCGTGAAAGCAGCCGGCGCAAACGCATCGCAGCTTCCCCTGCGGATACCCTGTGCCGACTGGATTCCAAGCCGGCTGCACGGCCCAAGCGCGGCCGGCATGCCCGGGAAGAGCGCGAAAGGCGAAAAATCCTCACGACCTCTAGCGAACCGCGCGAACGGTTGTTAGTGTTGATGCACAGACGATTTCGGTTGCCGCGGCAGGCGTGCCGAACGCCGCATATACCGCTTGGTGCGCACCAGACGTAGAGCGGCGGTCTCCAAAACCGCAGGTCGTTGGTTCGAAGCCAACCGCGTATGCCAGTCACTTGTTTTTTCGGGGGTCTGCCTCCGCCGACGCCCCGACCGGGACGCTTCGCGTTCCATCCGTCTATCGTCTCCGGGAGCCAGCCGCGCGTGCGGCCTATCATGGCGTCGGGTTCGGGGAGCTTGAGGTTGAGCAGGCCGCCGCTGGTTATGCCGAGGCGTTCGGCGACCTGCTTGACGCCGAGAGATATGCAGTCCGAGAACACGCGACACGCAGTGAATCTTAACGACCGCAGGACTAGGCAAACAACAAATGGCACTACGCAGATGCTCATACACCCACTGCCACCTGCCCGTCACCCGCGGCCAAGCATGGGACCTCGGACATAACGACCGGCGCGACGGATACAACGGACCCGAACACGCGAGCTGCAACCGCAAAGCGGGAGCGGCCAACAGCAACCGCATGCGCGAACACTGGAACAAACAAGCAGGAAACAACGTGGCGACTGCAGGCCGGGTGAGCCTACTTCTTCTTCGGCACGTAGATCACAGTGTCGATCAGTTCTCGGTAGTGCGCGACGATCTGCGCGCGGCGGGTCTTCAGGCTGGCCGTCAGCATGCCGTTGTCTTGTGTGAACTCGTCGGGCAGAATCTCGAACTTGCGGATCGACTCGGCGCGAGACACGCCCTCATTGGCCTGATTCACCGCACGCTCGACTTCGGTGTGCACGATCGGATTGCGGGCCAGCGACGCCAGGTCGGACTCCTCCTGAGCGCCCTGCGATTTCAGCCACGCGTTCGCATCGGCGAGATCCAACGTGACCAGCGCGGCCACGAACGGCTTCCGGTCGCCGATGACCAGGCACTGGTTCACAACCGGCGATGTCATCACGGCGGCCTCCAACAGGCCGGGGGAGACGTTCTTGCCGCCGGCGGTGATGATCAGATCCTTCTTGCGGCCGGTGATCGAAATGAAGCCGTCCTCGTCGATGTCGCCCAGATCGCCGGTGTGCAGCCAGCCGTCGACGATCTGCTCGGCGGTCACATCGGGATGGTTGTGGTATCCGCGGCAGACCAGATGGCCGTGTACGCACAGTTCGCCGTCGTCCGCGATACCCGCGGTGACGCCCCTCATCGGCATGCCGATCGTGCCGATCCGATTGTTCTCCGGCAGGCTCACGCACACCGGCCCGCAGGTCTCCGTCATGCCGTAGCCCTCAAGCAGCGGCATGCCGATGCCGTTGAAGAAGTGCGAAAGGTTGGCGTCCATCGGGGCGCCGCCGGTGATGGCGAAGTCGGCGTTCGGGCCGAAAATCGTGCGGATCTTCTTGTACACCACCAACTCGTAGAACCCGTGGGCGAGGCGCCCCCGCCACGGCAGTTTCTCACCGGCCTGCTCGGCCTTCGACCAATCCCGTGCCACGTCCGCCGCACGCAGGAACATCTTGCCGGCGATGCCCTTGCCGGCGCGCTGCGACGCTGCGTTATACACCTTCTCGAACACGCGAGGCACCGCCAGCAGCAGCGTCGGGCCGAACGACTCGAAATCCTTGACGATCGTCTTCATATCGGAACTCAGTCCCAACGTCAGCGTGCCGCAGAAGCTCAGCAGCTCCATGAACCGCGCGAACACGTGGCTCAGCGGCAGGAACAGCAGCAGACGGCGGTCGGGCCACGCGCAGGCGCGGGGCATGTACTGCATGGCCGACAGGCACAGGAACGCCAGATTGCGGTGCGACAGCTCCACGCCCTTGGGGGTGCCGGTGGAGCCGGACGTGTAGACGATCGTCGCGAGGTCGTCGCCGTGGGCGTCGTTCTTGCGCGCCCAGAACTCCTCGTCGCTCACTTCCTTGCCATACGCCTGCAAGGCTTCGAGCGCGCCGGCCTCGATCACGAACACCTTGCGCAGCGACTGCACCTCATCGTGGATGGATTCGATCTTGTCGCGCTGCCCGTCGTCCTCGGCGAACGCGATCGTGGCCTGCGAATCGTTGAAGATCCAGCTCACCTGAGCGTCGGAATTCGTCTCGTAGACCGGGACGGTGAGCGCCCCGACCGCCATGATGGCCATGTCGAGCGCGGTCCATTCCCAGCGCGTACGCGACACGATTGACACGGCGTCGCCCTTCTTCACACCCAAGCCGATCAGACCCTTGCCCAGGGCGATCACCAGGTCGCGGAACTGCGTCGCGGAGAACGACTTCCAGCCGCCGTCCGCCTTGTATTCGACGGTCGAGCCGTCCGGGTCGCGCTGGGCGCGGCGGTCAAGGAAATCAAACAGGTTGATATCGTCGTCGATCGGTTCCTTCAGCGGATTGGTGAACTCTTTGACCATGGTCGAGGAATTTACTGTCATACTCTCTTGAATACTCTCAGCGCGGTACAAAAAC
>OKVN01000678.1_pt1 | contig 12011 bp, 12 predicted proteins | sample 1606961 | NCBI WGS metagenome assembly OKVN01 (sample SAMN03281020, study PRJEB24777) | human gut metagenome | isolation source: fecal sample PR170 from 1 month old male Malay infant, vaginal delivered... | place: Singapore | collected 2005-12-29 | reverse complement strand
AACACGAACACCAACGCGAACGGCCACATGAACTTCCAACCACGCCAATCCGCCTTGTGTTTATTGACACGCACGGTTGCCGAATGCAGTGGCATATTGGCAACAACTTCCGTTGCTGACATCATTCCTCTCCTTCGAGGCAATACCATTTCACAGGGCAATTTACACCCCCGTAAAACAGCTCCTTCCAAATGTTTGCGTTATCATAATAACACCATATTCCAAAAGTGTCTACTTTTCGCACATTCTAGACCACATATTCACTTCATCGAACAAATTGCATGGTGACGAAAACAATACAGAAGTAAGCATGTAAAATTAAGCACAGTACGCATTTTCGTTCGGAAGGTAGATACACATGGCACGCAACTCAGTCTCGCTGCAAGACGTCGCCAGGGAAGCAGGGGTTTCACCGCAGACCGTTTCCCGAGTGGCTAATGGGAGCGATGCCGTACGCCCAGCGACGAAGCTTAAGGTCGAGGCAGCCATGGAGCATCTCGGATACAGGCCGAATTATGCGGCACGTGCTTTGAAAAGCGGACATTTCAACAATGTTGGTGTACTGCTTTCGCATATGTCGGCCTACGGGAACTCACGTATCCTCGAAGGCATCACTACAGCGGCCGCGAATAGCGGCTATTCCATCACCATTCGCCCCTTGGATAACCTGCAGGATCAGTCACTCGCCGGCGCATTGAAACTTGTGGAAGGCCTCCCCCTCGATGGTGCAATCGTGATTATGGAACGGGATTTCACCGACTTCAACCAGTTCAAGCCATCCGACAGCCTACCTGTAGTGCTTATTTGCGAGGAACCGGCAAACCACTGCCCCACCATCGATTCGGACTCGTATGGTTGCGCCACTGCAGCCGTGGACTTTTTCCTGTCGAAGGGGCATAAAACTGTGTGCCACATCGCAGGCCCCACCGTTTCACGCGCAGCACAGAGCCGCATCAGAGGGTGGCGCGACGCATTAGCGCAAGTCGGCATTCCCACACCACCCATGTATTACGGCGACTGGGAAGCAGATAGCGGCTACCAAGCCGGATTGGCCTTGGCTCACGAAAAGGATTGCACCGCAATTTTCGCAGGCAACGATCAAATGGCATACGGTGCCATGCTTGGCCTGAGGACAGCAGGAAAGCGCGTTCCCGAAGATGTCAGCATCATCGGTGTGGACGATTCACTCCGCGGCGTTGTGCCCCGTCTTGAACTGACCACCATACGGCTCAAGCTCAGAACTGTGGGAAAAGAGGCTTTTTCCATGATCGAGCAACAATGCAATGGCAAAAAAGTGCCTTCTGGAATCAAGAAACTTATCACCCCCGAATTCATCGACCGCGGATCCGTGGCGGAACTCGACTAATCGCAATATCTCGCGACTTTAATCAACGCAATCAATCAAATCAGCCAATACGAAAAGCGCCTCTCCAGCGTGGGTGAACCACGTGGGAGAGACGCCTTCTAGATTGAACGAAAAGCTGAAATCGGGTGAAATCAGGCTTCGATGCCGAGCTGCTGACGTTCCTTCTTGGAATACATGAACGCCGGAAGCTGACGGCCCTGCTTGAGCCAAGCATGATATTCGGCGGTTGCCGCAAACTCCACGTCGGAAGCGGAATTCAGACAGGTCTCCACGGAATCCTGGATGACGCCGATGATGAAGCCAACGCCCACCACCTGCATGGCGATGTCATTGCTGATGCCGAACAGCGAGCAGGCCATTGGAATAAGCAGCAGCGAGCCACCGGCCACACCGGAAGCGCCGCATGCGCCGAGCGCCGACACCACAGACAGCAGAATGGCGGCCGGCAACGAAATCTGAATGCCCATCGTATTGGCGGCGGCCATGGCCATGATGGTGATGGTGATGGCGGCACCGTTCATGTTGATGGTTGCGCCCAACGGAATGGACACGGAATACATGTCTTTATCAAGACCAAGCTTCTCGCACAGCTGCATGTTGACCGGAATGTTCGCAGCAGAAGAACGCGTGAAGAATGCGGTCAGGCCGGATTCCTTGAAGCAGCGGTACACCAGCGGATACGGGTTGCGATGCAGGTACAGGAAAATGACCAGCGGGCCGAACACGAGCACCATCAGCAGCATGGTACCGACGAGCAGGAGCAGGAGGCTACCGTACTCGGTGAAGGCCGCCAAGCCGTTTTCGGAAACGCTGGTGAACACCAAGCCCATAATGCCGAACGGGGCGAGATTGATGACCCAACGAATCACCTGAGACACACCATCGGCCACATTGGCAAGGAACGCCTTGGAGCTTTCATTGGCAATACCCTTCATGGCAAGACCGAACAGGCAAGCCCACATCAGAATGCAGATGTAGTTGCCGTCGATCATGGCCTGAATCGGATTGGCCACGATATTGGTCAACAACGTCTGCACAACCTCGCTCAAGCCCTGCGGCACCACATCGGCGTCAGCGGCATCGCCCAACGATATGGTCTGCGGGAACATGCGAGACGTCAGCACCGCCACGACGGCGGACAGGAACGTGGTGAACAGATACAGGAAAAGCACCGTGCCGAAACGGCCGTCAAGCTTGGAATTGCCTTGAGCCAAAGCGCTTGCCACCAGCACAAACACCAGAATCGGAGCGACGGCCTTCAATGCGCTTACGAACAGGGTGCCGAATTCGCCGATCCACGTCATATGCGGAACAACCAATGCCAGTGCGGTACCCGCGATAAGACCGACGATAATGCGGATAATCAGTGATACGCCGTTATATTTGTCGGCAACGCCACGAAGCGCTTTTGAAATATGGTTCATATTCTCTCTCGTTCTTTCCAGCCGGCTTGCCTTTGCCAGCCAGCACAACAAGAGCACATCCTAATCACGCTCGATAACACGAAATGTAAAGTGTCCAATTATAGGGACGCGCAACTTCAACACGCCATAGCGAAGCGAGCAAATATGAGTACAGCGATGGACAGTTTTTATATATCTTGATTCAGTGAGCAATACCTGCTGATCAGACCGTTAATCAGCCAAGCGGCACTTTCGAAACGAATGTACGAGGCTCTCCCGTCACCGGATCGTCGAAACGTAACTCACGAGCCACTAATTCCAACGGCTGCGAGAAATCATCGTAAGAACGCTGCACAATATTCGGGTAGAAATCATCGCCCAAAATCGGCAATCCCAACGAATTCATATGCACACGCAACTGGTGCGTTTTGCCGGTTTTCGGGTGCAGCACGTAATTCACATATGCTTTGCCGTCGAGGCAACGTACCGTACTTCCCCGCTCAATCAACGTTTGCGCATTGATGGTTTCCGGAATTTCGTACGCCTGAAGTCGCCCGCGATCCTTGCAAATATGCGATGCTCGGATTGCCGGAAAGGGTTGATGCCTGTCGATTCTTACGATTGTTCCATATTGCGGATGCTGTTCGGGGGCAAGCGGCGCCAAACATTCATAGGTTTTGATGGTTTTGCGATTCTGGAACAGCATTTGGTAAGCGCCGCGCAATTCCGGTTTGCGCACAAATACGATGATGCCTGCGGTAAGTCGGTCCAAACGGTGCGCGGGAACAATATCAGGTTCGCCATACTGTTCCCGAAGTCGAATCAACGCGGTTTCGCGATACCACATGCCGCGCGGTGTGGTGGCGAGAAAATGCGGTTTGTCAACCACGATAATCGCATCGTTCTCGTAAAGAACCTCACATTCGAACGGAAAATAAGGTTCTTCAAGAACGTAACGATGCCTCTTCTGCTGACGCTGTTGACGCATCGTATGAACGATTACTCCACGGTGACGGACTTGGCGAGATTACGAGGCTTGTCAACGTCGTAATTCTTCAGCTTGGCCATGTCCATGGCGAATAGCTGCAGCGGCACCACGTCCACCAACGGGCTCATCAGCGTCGGGCAGGCCGGACGCCAGAACACCACGTCCGCATAGCGTTCAACATCGGGGTCATTCTCTTCGGCCACGGCGATAATGTACGCGCCACGGGCCTTGACCTCTTCGATACCGGAAATAACCTTGGCGTGCAGCACATTGCGGCCACGCGCCGGCGGCACGATGAACACTACCGGTTCGCCTTCGTCCACCAATGCGATCGGACCGTGCTTGAGCTCGCCGGCCGCAAAACCTTCGGTGAAGGTGTAGGCGATTTCCTTCAATTTCAACGCGCCTTCCATCGCGACCGGGTAGCCGACATGACGACCCAGGAACAGGAAGGACTTCGCATCGACCATCTGCGCGGCAGCATCATGCACGGTCTTGGTCTGCGTATCAAGAACCCACTGGATCTTGCGAGGCATGTCTTTGAGGGAATCCAACGCCTGCGCGATCTCGTCGCGGAACATCGCGCCCTTGACCTGCGCCAAATACAAGCCAAGCACGTAGGCGGCAGTAATCTGCGCCACGAACGCCTTGGTGGAGGCGACCGCCACTTCCGGACCAGCGTGCGTGTACAGCACCGCGTCGGATTCACGCGGAATGGACGCGCCCTGCGTGTTGCAGATGGCCAGCACCTTCGAACCCTGCTCACGCGCGTGACGCAATGCCATCAGCGTGTCCATGGTTTCACCGGACTGCGAAATGGCCACCACCAACGTGCGCGGGGTGAGAATCGGATCACGATAACGGAATTCGTGGGCAAGCTCCACTTCCACCGGAATACGCACCCAATGCTCGATGGCGTATTTGGCCACCATGCCCGCGTAGGCGGCGGTACCGCAGGCGATGACGATAATCTTGTCGATCGCCTTGAAATCATGCTCGTCGATGCGAACCTCGTCAAGATTGAGATTGCCGTCCTTGCCAAGACGTCCCAACAGCGTGCGCTGCACCGCCGCCGGCCCTTCGTGGATCTCCTTGTCCATGAAGGAGTCCCAACCGCCCTTTTCGGCCGCGGAAGCATCCCAATCCACGGTATAGGTCTTCGGATCGGCCACGATGTTGCCCATGAAATCAGACACCACAACCTTATCGGCGGACACCATCACGGCCTGATCCTGGTCGATTTCCATGGCACGCTTCGTGTAGGCGACGAACGCGGCCACATCGGAACCGAGAAAATTCTCACCTTCGCCAAGACCAACCACCAGCGGCGAATCATGGCGAGCACCGACCACGATACCCGGCTGACGGCAGTCGGTGGCGAGAATCGTGAACGCGCCTTCCAGCATGCGCGCCAAGCGCCGCACGGCCTTGAACAGATCAGGCTTGCCGGTTTCCTCAACGATTTTCTCGCTGATTTTGCCTAGCAGTTTCGCCGCGACCTCCGTATCGGTTTCCGATGAGAAACGGTAACCTTCCGTCTGCAGATCAAGACGCAGCTGAGAGGCGTTTTCGATGATGCCATTATGAATGATGGCGACCTTGCCGTCACGCGAAGTATGCGGATGCGCGTTGATGTCATTCGGCACGCCGTTGGTGGCCCAACGGGTGTGGCCGATGCCCACGGTGGCCATCGGCATTGGATTGCGTTCCACGTCTTCGATTAGATTGGCGAGACGCCCCGCCTTCTTACGCACTTCCACATGATCCATGCCGGGCGCGGTCAGCGCCACACCGGCCGAATCATATCCGCGGTATTCCAAACGCTGGAGGCCTTGGAGGCACACTTCCAACGGCTTGCCGCACGCGGTTTCCACATTTCCTGCATATCCTACGATTCCACACATAACACCTCAGCTTATCGGGTAATGGTGTCATTTTCGAAACGAAACCGTCTCATCGCGCTGAACCTTTGATATATGAACACAAAAATCCCCATGCTGACAGTTTTCAACATGGGGATTTTCTCAGCCATTCCCTTGATCGCAATCCTTACGACGAAGAGGTGTCTGATTCTTACGATTATGCTTGCGGCGATTTACAGCACGTGCTGCAGGAAGTCCTTGAATCGTGGTTCCTGCGGATTGTCGATGATTTCAGGACCGCCCTGTTCCACAACAACACCGCCGTCCATGAATACGATCTGATCGGCGACTTCGCGCGCGAAGCCTATTTCGTGGGTGACAACCACCATGGTCATGCCTTCTTTCGCCAAAGACAGCATGACGTTCAGCACTTCGCCCACCAATTCCGGATCGAGTGCGGAAGTCGGCTCGTCGAACAGCATGATTTCCGGCTTCATGGCAAGCGCACGGGCGATGGCCACGCGCTGCTGCTGGCCACCGGAAAGCTGTGCCGGATAGTGATCGAGGCGATCGCCCATGCCCACGCGATTCAGCTCTTCGATGGCAAGCTTGCGGGCTTCCTTTTTATCCATGTGCTTGACGTGGACTGGCGCTTCCATCACATTTTCGAGCGCCGTCATGTGCGGGAACAGGTTGAACCTCTGGAATACCATGCCCAGTTTGGAACGCTGCTCGGCCACTTCCTTGTCGTTCAGGGTCTGCAGCACCTGCTTGCCGTCCTTGTCGACGTACTTGTAGCCGATCATTTCGCCGTCGACGTCGATTTCGCCGCCGGTCAGCGTTTCCAACTGGTTGATCAAACGCAGGAACGTGGATTTTCCGGAACCGGAAGGTCCCAGAATCACCGTCACCGAGCCGGGCATAACCGTCATATCGACGCCCTTGAGCACGTGCAGGCTACCGAAAGCCTTATGCACCTGCGTGGCCTTCACTGCGGGAACAACACCGTTGGTGGTTGGTTCAGTCATTGCTCACTCCCCTCACGCGGTCATGCCCGCGAACGTTGCCTCGTTCTGCTTGGCGATATCGTCTTTCGGTTCGCCTTCGGTTTTGCCCGGCAGCGGCGGCTGCTTGCCGCGCGCGCCGGCCGGTCGCGCATCGAAGCCCTTGCCGAAATGCTTCTCCAGGCGAGACTGCAGCACCATCAGAATGGAGGTGATCACCAAATACCAGATGCAGGCCACGATCAGCAGCGGAATCGGCTTGTACAGTCGGGTTGCGATTGCGGTGGTGGCGAACTGCAGTTCCAGCGTGAACGGCACGGCGTTGACCAGCGAAGTGGTCTTCAACATGCCGACGAACTCGGTGCCGGTCGGCGGAATGATGATGCGCACGGGCCGCGGGAGCACCACACCCCGCACGATCATGGAACGCTTCATGCCCAGTGCCTTGGCCGCTTCGGTCTGGCCCGGATCGACGGCTTCAAGACCCGCACGCACGATTTCAGCCAGATATGCCGCTTCGTTCAATGCGAGACCCAGCCATGCCGCGTTAAACGCGGTAATGACGGACTGCGAGTCAATGCTCCAGAATTCAATGGAAGTGAACGGAATGCCCACGCCGATGCGAGGCACCAACACGGCGAACAGACCCCAGAACACCAGCTGCGTATACACAGGGGTGCCACGGAAGAACCAAATGTAGAACCAGCTCACGCCACGCAGCACCGGATTGATGGACTTGCGCATTACGGCCAGAATCACTGCCAGAATAATGGCGATGCCCATGGAGATGACCGTCAGCAGCAGCGTGTATTTGATGCCTTCGAGCACATTCTCGTTGAACAGGTACTTCCAGACCACATTCCATTCGAAACGCGGATTGGTAATCAGGCCCTGCAGCAGCATGGCGGCGAGCAGAGCGACGATGACCGCCGCCACAATCGGGCCCGTACGCTTAACCGGCAGCGCCTTGATGCGATTCGGAATATCGAGGCCGTCGCCGTCGATCTGTTTCTTCGCCATGATGCTTCAGTTCCTCCGTTGTTGATGTAAATAGTGGGGATGAGATCAGTCGAGATCGGTCGGGTTGATCTCAGCCTTGTCGAGAGCGCCGGATTCCACACCCCAATGCTTGAGGATCTTCATATACGTGCCATCGTCCATCAGCTTCTGTACGGCCTTCTGCACGGCTTCAGCAAGCTGGGTGTTGCCCTTCTTGACAGCGATGCCCTGCTTGGCCACACCTTCGACGTCACCCAAAGCTTCAAGCTGTCCGTCGGTCTGGGAGATGGCATAGCCGGCGACCGGCGAATCGGCATAGAACGCATCGGCCTTACCCGTAGCCACTGCGGTGGCCGCTTCGGCCTGACGCTTGTACGACATCACTTCGGCCTTGTTATCGGCCTCGCATCCTTTGGCGATGGTGTTGGCTTCCTCTTCCTGCACGGTGCCGGTCTGCACCGCGATCTTCGCGCCACACATGTCGGAAGTGTCGAGCTTCTTCGGATTTCCCTTCTTCACGGCCCACGTGGAACCTGCACGGTAGTAGCTCACAAAATCCACGGACTGCATACGCTCTTCGGTGATGGTCATGGCGGTGATGCCCAGATCATACTTGGAGCCAATGGAAGGAATGATGGTGTCGAACATGGAAGACACGATGTTTGGCTTCAAACCAAGCGTCTTGGCGATGGCCTTGGTCATGTCGATATCATAGCCGACCGGAGTCTTGCCGTCTTCGGCATAGAATTCAGCCGGAGCGTACGAAAGCTCCATACCGGCGGAAAGCTCGCCTTCCTTCACCAAATCGCCGGACGAAACCAGCTTGGCCAGCTCGTCATCTTTTTTAATGGTGCTGACATCGTAACCGGTGGTAGCGTTCGACGAATCAGACGAATCGCCGGAATTGGACGCCTCGGAGGTGCCGCAAGCGGCAGTGGAAAACAACATCGCCGCACTCAGCGCAAGCGCCACAACGGACTTGATCTTCAAAGACATGGTATGCATATCCTTCTTCTTATCCCTTCATTGCCATACCGAAAATCTCAACGCCATTCGGTTGCAGAGAACCTCAGTATCTCAAATAGGCACGATAAGAGCGCAATGCTACATGTACGTTACATTGCGCAAACCTTACGTATCAGCCAAGAATCGCGCAATGCAGCTCCGTCGAATCACGGAAGATCCATATACGAAAACGGAAGACACGCGGATTTGACCCGCATGCCTTCCGTCATATCGGCCTCACAGTATCGCCGTGTGCGATGCCTGCCTTACGTTTGATCGTTCAGCCGAGGTCAGTCGGATTGATTTCGGCTTTGTCGATCGCTCCGTTCTCCACGCCCCAATGCTTGAGGATCTTCATATACGTGCCATCATCCATGAGCTTCTGCAGTGCAGCCTGCACCGCCTTCGCGATATCGACATCGAAGCCGACCGGGGTCTTGCCATCCTCCGCAAGGAATTCGGCGGGAGCGTACGACGTGTCCATGCCGACGGTGAGCTTGCCGTCCTTGGTGACTGATTCCGGCAGCATCGCGGCTATATCGTCATCCTTCGTCACGCCGGAAACGTCATAACCGGTGGTGTTCGACGACGACTCAGAATCACTGGAAGCCGCGGAATCGGACTTTTCCGATGTGCCGCACGCACCCAACGAAACGATCATGGCGGCGCTTAGTGCAAAAACAGCGAGTTTCCTCAGATTATTGAAAGCCATCGCGGATCCTCTCTTCATTCCCAACCGTATGAATACGGCCGAACCGAAGTCCTGCAGGCACCATAGAAAACGATTGCTACGGCCACGTTAATAGTACGCAAACTCTATTCGATATGCCGTTTTTCCTTACGAAAAAGCGGGTTTTGCCATATCACAATATGATCAAAACCCGCTTTGTTCCCAGCACGTCGCCAGTCATGCGATCATTGAACCGTCTGATCCGTGGACGGTTCAATCATGGAATTATTCGGCGCCCGGCGTATTGATTTCCGACGTTTCGATGGCACCGTCCTCGACACCCCAATACTTAAGGATCTTCAGATACGTACCGTCGTCGATGAGCTTCTGCACGGCCTTCTGTACGGCCTCATCCATCTGGCTGTCGCCTTTTTTGATGACGATGCCTTCCGGAGCGACGCCTTCGACCTTGCCCAGCATTTCCAGCTGTCCATCGGTTTGCGCGATGGCATAGCCCGCAACCGGCGAATCGGCATAGAACACGTCGGCCTTGCCGGTGACAACGTTCGTGGTCACATCGGTCTGCAGCTTGCTGGAGATCACTTCAAGCTTATCCTTGCCGTCGGCCTCGCATTGCTTGGCTATCTTGTTCGCTTCGGTCTCCTGCATGGTGGCGGTCTGCACGGCCACCTTCTTGCCGCACAGATCGGACGTGTCGATCTTGTTCGGATTGCCCTTCTTCACGGCCCATGCCGATCCGGCATCAAAATGGCTTACGAAATCAACCGCTTCCAAACGTTCCTTGGTCACGGTGAACGACGAAATGCCGATATCGTACTTGGATCCGACCGATGGAATGATCGAATCGAAATTCGCGGTTTCCGGATCCGCTTCAAGGCCGAACACCTGCGCCAAAGCCTTGGCGATATCGACATCGAAGCCGACCGGGGTCTTGCCGTCCTCCGCAAGGAATTCGGCGGGAGCGTACGACGTGTCCATGCCGATGGTGAGCTTGCCGTCCTTCGTCACTTAATCGGGCAACAGTTTGGCGATGTCATCGTCTTTCTGCACCGACGAAACGTCATAACCCGTCAGTTCGCTCGCTTTCGAACCGCTATCGGACGAAGCCGCATCGTCACTTCCATCACTGGTGCCGCATGCCGCTCCAGCAAACAGCATCGCAACGCTCAGCGCACACGCGGCAACCGTCTTCAGACTTTTCTTCGCTTCCATATCCTTCTCCTATGTCTCGCTCGGTCTATTCGACCGAATCTGAACCATACACTAGAGAGGGCAAGCTACAAAAAGATTACGGCCACCGCTGTATATCAGTATGTGAAACCGGAAATTTTCCGGTTACCACTTATCGCACCTGCTTGTTGGCATATCGCATGGCACGCAAGGCCTCACGCTTGTCTTGCTCCTCGCGCAATGCCTGACGCTTGTCGAATTCCTTCTTGCCTCGTGCCAATGCGATTTCCGCCTTGACTCGACCGTCTTTGAAATACAGGCTCAGCGGAATGATGGTGAAACCCTTGGCTTGGCTTTGACGAGCCAGCTTGTCGATCTGCGCCGCGTGAAGCAACAGCTTACGCTTGCGCTTAGGGGCATGATTGTTCCACGTTCCGTTGAGATATTCGGGAATATTGGCTCCCTCAAGCCACATTTCACCGCGACGGTCGATGGTAATGAACGATTCGGCCAGCGATGCGCGGCCTTCTCGAAGCGACTTCACCTCAGTGCCGGTCAACACCAGACCGGCTTCATACTTGTCTTCAATGGCATAGTCGTGGCGTGCCTTCTTGTTTTGCGCAATCGGCTTCACGCCTTGCTCCTTGGCCATGTCGGACCTCCTTTCCGGTTCTTCAAAGAAGTGTTCTGCAACGCAACAATCGACAATATCACGGGAGCGCGCCGCCCAACGATTCAGGCGGCGCGCTCCCGCGACACAACGCTCAAGGAAAGCTCAAACGCTCCTTGATGAATCAGTGCACATACCAGAACTGGGACGCGTTGTACAGTGTGCGGTACGACACCACATATGGGCCACCAGCCGCGTTCATTTCGGAAATGGTGATGGTGTTGCCATTCACCGCTTCCACCACACCCACATGACCGTAGAAGCCATCGGCACCAGCCTGACCGGGCAGGAAGGAGATTGCCGCACCGACCTGCGGGTTATGATCCACGCGAAGACCATACGACGGTGCGGTAGCGTACCACTGGCCACCGTTACCCAAGTACGAGGGGGTTCCGATACCCATCTGTCTACGACATTCGTACGCCCACCACGTGCACTGGCCGGCCACGTAGCCATTGCCGTAATCGCCATTGGAGGTTCCCTGACCGGAATTGTTATTGGTACTCGGCGCGGGAGTAGGAGTAGGAGTAGGCGTGGGCGTGGGAGCAGGCGTCACATTGTTGCCGCCACTATTGGTATTGTTGTTGCCTGGCCGGGTCTGCCCTTGATTGCCACCATTGTTTTGATTAGCTGCTGCGGCCTGCTCGGCTGCATACTGGCGGTTTGAAATAACGGACTTCGGATGCGACCAAACCCTTTGCTCCGCCCGTTTTGCCACCCCGGCCATCCGCCTCGGCTGTTTGCCCTCCCATTTCGCGCGTCGGTCGTTGCCCTCCTCGCCCCACCCCTGTCGCAGACCAGGCCGGGCCGTCTTTGTCCGCCGCGGCCCCCGCAGTCAGCGGGCCCTTTTGCC
>OKVN01000676.1_pt1 | contig 12042 bp, 9 predicted proteins | sample 1606961 | NCBI WGS metagenome assembly OKVN01 (sample SAMN03281020, study PRJEB24777) | human gut metagenome | isolation source: fecal sample PR170 from 1 month old male Malay infant, vaginal delivered... | place: Singapore | collected 2005-12-29 | reverse complement strand
TTATTGTAGGTGGGCCAGTTGGTGATTTTGAACTTTTGCTTTGCCACGGAACGGTCTGCGTTGTCGGGAAGATACGTGATCTGATCCTTCAACTCAGCAAAAGTTCGATTTATTCAACAAAGCCCCACTGAGGACAAAGAAAATATCAACCCCAATCCAACCCCACGTAAACAATCTTGTAATAAAAGATACTTGCAATACCTCCATGTGATAGAGAACGACAAGCATTGCCGCGACGCCACGTAGGACATTCAGGCTGATTAATTTATCTTTCATGAACCCTCAAGACTCAAAATGTTTTATTTTTAACGAAATCATTTATAACAAGCATAAGTTCGCATAAAATTATTTATTATCATAAAAAACAACAGCCTTACGGCTGTTGTCATTTTTATTTTTTATTTATTATTTCATGCATGGGTTTTCTTGAGAGATATCGCTTCAACTTCTTTTGGATGTTAATAGGTATGAATTTCACCAATCTAGCAAGTAATTTTATCCTCATGGACATCCATAATAATAATAATATCCGTTCTTTTATACTTGCCGTTTTTTCCGTATTCTTGTGCAATATTGAGTGATTAATTAAAATCTCCGACAACTGGAGAGCATTATCTCTCTTATCATATTCCATAATATTTTTATTACTCAGCAAAGACAAATACATTTCTGAATAATAGTTTTCAGATACCTCATGAGCTACATGCTTGAAAACATTGCTCACTTTGCAGTCATAAAAGTCAGGCTGTTGCAGCATAAACTCCTCAAACATTGATACTAACTGCTCGACAGAACTATCCCAATCAATAACTTTAGCTAAGTGATTAGCTGTAACCCGCTCGGTGAATGCTCCAATATTAGGAACAATGACTGGATAACCATTTTGAATCGCCAAACTAAGAGTATAACTATATGTTTCAGGCCACAGAGCCGGATACCAAACCACATCAGGCGAGATGTTATTTACCAACTCGATTGCATGTTCTTCATTATAAGGGCCGTGTATAATAACTGAACTATCAAGTTGACGATAAGCATACCCCAAGAGGTAAAATTCAATATTTTTTTTGCGGAGAGCTTTAGCAACTTTTTCTAGATTATCAGCGCCTTTCTCCTTGCTTAACGCACCAATAACAAGGACTTTAAGCTTGTCACTTTGGTTGCATTTTTTTATATTATTAATTTTATTCTTAGCATAAAGCTCATGATCTAGATGGTAAGCGACACGCGACCTTTTTTTGAGCTGTGGCATAAATTGAATAAAACGACTATAACAGTCGATTGATGGAAAAATTACTTCATCAGCTTTATTGAGCCATTCTTGATAACTATTAGATTGTAATAAAAATGATTTTTGTTTATTATTATAATTTTCTACAACTACATTATCACCAATGAACAAGCCATTCTCATCAGTTAATGTTGGGTTAGATGATAATAAGAAATAATCATGAATCGTAATCGCATATTTGACTTGTAATTTATTCGGAAGTTTTAAAATTCTTTCATTGAATCCCAAAGTATGGTGAAAATGTACAAGACTTATGCCAACTCGTTTCAAGAAATCCAGTAGCTTTTGATAATCTTCAACTCCAAAGGAGAATTCATATTTGTTACTATGAGAAGATAAATCGATCCTAATATTGACATCACCATCTGTTGCACCTGGTGTTAAGAGAAGGAAATGCACATTACCTTTGTAAAATTTTGCCATTTCGGCAATATGTTTTTTAACACCGCCACCAAGTTTGTGTGAAACTAATAAAATCGTTGGCAATTGACTTTTGGTAAGCAATGACAAATATGTTTGTATTCTAGAGTAATGCGCAGGATCTTGTTCTATAAAACGCATTACGTCATGAGTATACTGTGGATGCAGCTCATTTAATAACTCCATAGCGCGTTCCTTACGTGGGTTCTGCTCATCGGCAAAACTCACGCCACCTTTATGATACACAAAGGTGTCTAAGGCATGAACATTTTTCCATCCTTTCTTAATCGCACGTTGGCACCAGTCGTTTTCCTCACCATAGCCACGCCCAAAGGTTTCTACATCGAGTAAACCTACATCCTCAATTGCCTCACGCTTCAAATACATACAAAAACCGACACCCGTAGGTACTTCCACATAATTTGCTTTGGAGGAACTATTTGCAACGCTAGAAAATGTTTTATCGATGAGATCTACGGACATTCCTGCAAAGAGCACATTGTCTTCACAGAAATTAGGGAAACTACAAATAGTTGCATTATTTGAGTAAGGCGTTACTGTAGCTATTTTGTCATTTGAATGAGCAATTTTCCGCAATCGCTCTACCCAATCATTTACAACTTCCACATCGCTGTTTAGAAAAATGACATCAGTATCATTATGATAAGTCATCCCTCGATTAGTCGTACCTGTGAAACCTAAATTACTTTCATTTTCTAACAGAATGAAACCATAATTTTTGGCAGTTATTCTTAAGTACTCAGTCAACTCTGGCTCAGGACTGCAGTCGTTAATTAAAATAACATTGACGAGATCTTTATCGATACTGCTATGAACAGTTTCAATTGCCGCGACCGTCTCATCCATTCCTCTGTAAATAGGAATGACTATATCGATTTTTCTCATTTTAAGATATTCCTAGCTTTTTTTGTTACTTTAATAACGGCTCTTGCCAAGATAGATTTTCTTATTTCTAAAAGCTCATTTTTGAAATAATCCCTCTCTTCAGCAAGTTTTTCCAAGAGGTCATGATGTTCATTAATTACAGCTGCATCTAATGCTATCTTATTACGTAACTCATTAATTATCTGAAGATGCTTAGGATGCAGCTCCATCACCCGTTCAGGTATTTTACATATTAATGACGAAAATTGAACATCTGAGCCATTAATTTTATTTAAAAAACCTCTTTCTTTTTTCTGAACATTAGAAAGAAGATTGGCATCAAAATCAATATTGATACTTTTCAAAAGTGCACTTGCTATTTCAGCAGGAGATATCTCTAAAGGATGAATTGTTTTGAGATTAACAAGACTCCAATAGACACCTCGGTAAGCCATCCAGGCGAGGGATACACGTTCATTAATACACCACTCTTGATCAAATATGAAAACACTGTCGCTCAAAAATTTCACATTAAATGGAGTGAGATCGATTAAATTGCCTGGTATTGTATTATTTTCATCCGCTTTTGTGAGTAGAAGATTGAACCAGTGTTTGTAATAAATCATGAAGGAATCTAAATTTTTATATATATTCCATTCTTGCTCTAATTCATTCTGTAGACTTTTACCTGAAACATACTCTTGTTCAAGATCAAGAAGTACAATGTCATTCTGTGGTTTACATTTATTTATCTTACTTTTAGATACAGTAATACTTTGACCGTCATGATTAAATCTTGTCTCTGTAACAAATGCGCTATTGCGATGGCAATTATAATACGATGCAATGATATTCTTCTGAAATATAGTATCATTACTTTTTCCACCGCTGATATCACTATATTCGGCAACTATTAAAAATGAGTTAGACAAATCTTGTGCGATATCATTTTTGCATAGCTCAGGCCATACTAATGATTCTTCAAAAACACGCCCAGTTCTGCCAGAATAATCCCTTGATTGTATAGAACTCAGCAGTTCTTGAGAGATATTTGCTTCATTAAAGCTTTCGTCATCAAGTATAAGTACTGGTAATTTATAATCAGGAAATGGATAAAAGAACTTTGTGCTCAAAAAACCATTAGCATTAAGTAATTGTTTAATTTCTTTTTTGCCAAATGTAATAGGTGAAACTTTTTTATACCTATTTTCAATACTAAGATTTATTTCATCAAGATGGTCTTCTGCACATCCATTGAAATATTTCAGCCCCAATTTGTTCTCTATCGCAACAACAAGTTTTCCAGATGGCTTAAGGTATTTTTTAGCTATTTCGAGGTAACTCTGAATAGGATCACTGGCAGATGAAAATAAAGGTGCATATTCTAGAACTCCAATGAATAAAACCCAGTCATATTTTTTCTCACTTTCATATTCAAGAAAATTATCTACATGGATTTTTACGTTTTCTAATTCGCGACAACGCTCTCCAGCAATTCTAGCGCGAGAGGAAGTCCCCTCAATAGAATCAACTATCGCGCCAATCTCGCCTAAATATCTGGTCATGGCCCCGCATCCACAACCTAATTCCAGGACATCTTCTCCAGCCTGAATATTCAAGGGGCGAAGCAAACAATGACGCTGCCTTGAGAAATGATATTCAGTTGGCCAATCAGTGATTTTTTGCGCAAGCTCATTTGACCAAACACTCTTATCATTGAGATTAAGAACTATTTCATAAAGTCTATTTTCAGTATCCGAGCCATCAGAGTAATTGATAGATGACGAGTCATTTTTCTCATAGAAATTATATTTTTTGTTTTTTTTATACATTGAGCTCACTCGCTTCAACTCCTCTCAGTAAATCTACAACACCATAAGATTTAGTTTTCGATTCGACTCTAATATTTATTGCATCATAGCGACGTTCTATTGGAACAATTTCATCGTTTATCTCAGTAACAACACCAAGAGAAATCACATAGTCACCAGTACAGAGTTCTGGTTTCAATCTAAATGCACATTGGATAATTTGCCCTGCACTCACACTCTTAAGAGATGCATCATCAACCGATGCACGGGTGTTGGTACCAAAAATAGTAATTCCATCTACGGATTTAAGTGTAAAGCCTATAATTACGTTTAAGAAGCTTTCAAAAAATTCGACTTCAAAACAAAATACCAGATCAGCATGATTATCGAATATAATAGGGTTTCTTTTTTCGCCCTGCTGTATATCAAAGTTAATTATCTGTGCTTGCCTATTACCCCATCGATGCTCATGATTATTATAATAAATAGCATCTGATAACTCTCGTCTTTCAAAACTAGTGCCTAATGCTTTAAGCTTTGTCGGTTCTTCGTTTTTCCCAAAAAGGAGTTCCAAATATTTGTTTGCAATAATACTTGACTCCCCTATTGCCAGCATCTCACCCTGCTCAATCAACACAGCGCGGTCGCAGTGCCTCGTAACCTGTTCCGTCGAATGTGTTACAAGGAGAACAGTTGTTCCTTTAGATTTAAGTTCATTGATTCGCCTAAAACATTTTGACTGGAACCGAACATCGCCAACAGCAAGGGCCTCATCAATAATTAAAATGTCCGGATCAACAGAAGAAGCAATTGCAAAAGCCAGGCGCATAAACATTCCGCTTGAGTAGTTTTTAACTGGCTGCTCAATAAAGTCGCCAATGTCCGCAAAATCGAGAATGCTATCGAACCTTTCTTCTAGTTCTTTTTTAGTTAAACCTAAAATGGCGGCGTTAATATAAACATTTTCCCTGCCGGTGAATTCAGGATTAAAGCCAGCCCCTAGCTCCAACAATGCAGATAGTCGTCCATGAACTTCTATTTTTCCGGATGTGGGAGTAAGTGTTCCACAGATAATTTGCAACAATGTAGACTTACCTGCGCCATTACGGCCAAGAATGCCAATTGATTCCCCTCGTTGTGCCTCAAAAGAAATACCTTTAAGAGCATGAAATTTTTTGACAGTAGAGGAATCTTTGAGCCCAAATACATCGCGAGAAAATTTCGCAAGTTTTTGGAACTGATTTTTGTAAATATTATACGATTTGCAAACATTATCAATTTTTAAAGTTGTTCTATATAACATCAGCAAACCCTTTTTTTGTTCTATCAAAAATAATTAGCCCCAGAGCAGCAATTGCAAATGTACTAACTAATGATATTATATAATGAAGATAATTGGGATGGTTGCCATAAATTAGGACATTTCGAAATTCTTCGATGAAGTATGTCAGCGGATTTAAATATATGATTGTCTGAAGTCTTTCAGGTAGCATTGAAACTGGATACAAAATTGGTGAAGCAAACATTAGCATTGCTGTCAATATACCCGTAAGGTGAATAACATCCTTAAAATAGACACCAATAGCTGAAATAATCCAACTGATACCCGCGAGTAAAAAAATAAATGGTATAATCAGAGGGAACAAATACAATATATTAAGTGATATACTGTGAGTTATAATTACTTTCGCTATTACAAGCAAAACAAATCCAATACCAGCCTGAAACGTCGCACTTCCTACAATTACCCAAATTAATGACTCAAGAGGAAACACGACCTTTTTAACATAATTTGAATTATTTTGCATGAGTCCCGGCGTTCGATTCAAACATTCAGCTAATTGCGCATGAAGTATCATGCCAGTGTATAAAATTAACGCATACATGTCTCGTGGTAATTCTTCACCTTTTCCCCAGCGAGCCTGAAATACATATGAAAACACAAATGTATAAAGAGCAAGCATTATCAATGGAGTAATAACAGACCATGCGAGTCCAACTGTTGACCCCCTGTATCGCTGTAAAATATCACGTTTTGTTAGCTGATAGATTAAATTATAATTAGCAAATAAGCTTTTATATAACTTATTGAAAATCGACATTAATTTTTCTCTTTGCTTAAAGATTTATCCCACAAGCACAACATCAAAAATCAGAATTGCTCATAAAACACTATATTTTTTTTAATAACAGCGCCACATAAAAAGCAATACTTTCTAAAACACTTTGTCTGTATAAGCCAACACTGTGAGCATTTACCATTCTGCTAATAAAAGATGCCGTTCTTATATAATTAAATTTATCAATTAATATTTTGCTTTCTTCTGTAAGATGCCCATTTAATGCCTTCAAAAGTAAAATGTTTTTATCTATGCTTGGCCGCAAACTACCAGAGAAAAGTAATTTAAACCTTAATATTCTTGCTGACAGTAACCTGTTAGCACCAACTATATTTCCAGAATGTTGTCGATATTTTACTGTCGAAGTTGAATCATAGTAGACGTAACCACCACATGCACAGACACATTGATATATCCACCAATCATGTGATGGAACTAGTATACTTTCAGGAACCTTAGTTATAATTTTTCTTGCCGCGTGATTTATCAGCATGGTATTACCGCCAGCAATGCTTTGGATTAGCGCATTTTTAAGTGTGGCAGCTTTACTGAAATTGTATGAATAACCAATTGTAATATCTTGTTCATCGATTAACTCAGTTCTCGAGCAGTATAATGCAGGAGTCTGTGACTTGCTACTGAGGGCCGATAGACTTCTTTCTAATTTATCCGAATTCCAAATGTCATCCTGATCGCAAAAAGCATAGTAATCAGAAAAAATACAGTGGTTGTATATTAAGGAAAGAAAGTTTCTTGCAAAACCCTGGCCGGGTCCATCTAGTATGACCAAACGGTTTTTTCCTAATTTTTTCTGGTAATGCCTCAGAATTTCTATTGTTCTGTCGCTGGAACCATCGTCAGAAACGTAAATATCCCAGTGTGTATAAGTCTGGTTTATTATTGAATCTAACTGTTTTTTTAAAAATTCTTGTCCATTATACGTGCAAAGTAAAATGGTAACTTTCGGCTGATGTGTCATTATCAACAATAAATATCTGCTTTTTTTAACGTTACGGCACAAGCATCTTTTTGAGAAAGCTGAATATTATCTACTAATGGCCATTTAATACCAATATCAGAATCATTCCAGATGATGCTTCTTTCAGAGGTTGGACAATAATAATTGGTGGTTTTATAAACAAACTGTGCTTTTTCACTTAATGTTAAGAATCCATGAGCAAAACCTTCAGGGATCCACAATTGCTTTTTGTTATCTTCACTCAAGATAATTCCGACCCACTTTCCAAATGTTGGAGAGTCCTTGCGTATATCGACTGCAACATCAAAAACTTCACCTTCAATGCAACGCACCAGTTTACCTTGTGCATTCGGTTCAAGTTGATAGTGTAAGCCTCGCAAGACGCCGCGCTGTGACTGGGAATGGTTGTCCTGAACAAAATCAATATTGGAACCAACAGCTTCATCAAAAATTTTCTTATTGAAGCTTTCAAAAAAGTAACCTCGAGCATCACCAAATACTTTAGGTTCGATAATCAATACATCGGGAATTTCTGTTTTAATAATATTCATATATGCACTCGAATTATTTACCAAGAGTTTCTTTTACTACACGCACAACGCCTGTCTTCCAGTCCGGTAATGATACATTAAATACCTGCTCAAACTTACGGTTGCAAAGACGTGAGTTTAATGGCCTTTTCGCAGGAGTAACATATGAAGATGTTGATACACCGTTAACCTTTTTAACATTCAAACTTTCGCCATTATATTCAGCTGTTTCAAAAATAAGATTGGCAAAATGGTACCATGTGGTTTCACCGCTTGCGACTAAATGATAAATTCCATAATTGGCATTTTCTGACATAACTTTGTGGATAGCTAATGACGTACAATCCGCAATGAGTTCAGCTCCTGTAGGAGCCCCAAACTGATCGTTGATTATTGAAAGTTCTTCTTTTTCACCAGCTAGACGCAGCATTGTTTTTATAAAATTTGCACCACGTGTTGCGTAAACCCAACTTGTTCGAAAAATCAGATGCCTAGGATTATTATTAATAATGGCCAGTTCACCTGATAATTTCGTTTCTCCATAAACATTTAGTGGTCCAGTTTTTTCATCCTCACGTCGAAAATGCGAACCACTTCCATCAAAAACATAATCTGTGGAGTAATGAACTAATAGTGCATTAATATTTGCCGTTTCTTTAGCAATTATATCAACAGCATCGGCGTTCAAAGACTGGGCTAATCCAACGTCGCTCTCTGCTTTATCTACTGCAGTATGAGCTGCAGCATTGACGACAACATCCGGTTGAACTCGGCGAATCGTTTCTGCTATTCCTGAAAGGTTTGTCAGATCTCCACAAAGCTCATTATCAAAATAATCAATTGCTATCAGCTCACCCAGAAAACATAGCGAACGTTGAAGTTCCCAACCAACCTGCCCATTCTTCCCAATCAATAAAATTTTCATTTTCTGTTCCATAAACGCCCGATCAAAGTTCTTCATTAATGAGCATTCTTAAATATCGTCCATATTCATTTTTAGCCATTTTATTTGCCTGTTCCTGAAGCTGTTCACGTGAAAGCCAACCTTTACGGAATGCAATTTCCTCTAGACAAGCCACTTTCATTCCCTGACGTTTTTCTATTGTATGAATAAATTGGGAAGCTTCCACTAGACTGTCATGTGTACCAGTATCAAGCCAGGCAAACCCTCTCCCTAACAACTCTACTTGCAGGTTACCTTGTTCAAGATACATCTGATTGAGTGTTGTGATCTCGAGCTCCCCTCTTTCAGAGGGTTTAACCTGCTTGGCCATTTCCACAACATGATTATCGTAAAAATAAAGTCCTGTCACGGCCCAATTTGATTTTGGTTTTACTGGTTTCTCTTCAATTGAAAGTGCTTTGTAGTTTTCATCAAACTCTACAACACCGAAACGTTCTGGATCTTGTACCTGGTACCCAAATACCATGGCACCGCCTAAGAGCTGTGCGGCAGTTTCCAGTTTTTTACCAAAGCTTTGACCGAAGTAAATATTATCACCAAGTACAAGGGCACATGGTTCATTATTAATAAACTGCTCACCAATAATGAATGCCTGCGCCAGGCCATCCGGAGAAGGTTGAACGGCGTAAGACAAGCTGATGCCAAATTGCGACCCGTCGCCCAGTAGACGTTTGAATGAAGGCATATCTTCCGGAGTAGTGATTACCAAAATCTCACGGATACCTGCCAACATCAGGACAGAAATAGGATAGAAAATCATTGGTTTATCATAAACAGGAAGCAACTGTTTAGATACACCTTGCGTAATAGGATAAAGACGCGTTCCGGAACCACCCGCGAGCACAATACCTTTCATCATATTTATCCTTTATTATTCCGCCAGTCCAAGACGTTCGCCCGCATAGGAGCCATCCATAACGCGCTTCCACCAGCTTTCGTTATTTAAATACCACTCGACCGTTTTACGGATACCGGACTCAAATGTCTCCTGAGGTACCCATCCCAGATCGTTTTTAATTTTGCTGGCATCGATGGCATATCGCAGGTCGTGTCCAGGGCGGTCGGTTACATAGGTAATCAGATCGGCGAAGTGAGTAATGCCTGTAGGCTTAGCGGCTATAATTTCATCCAGAATGGTGCAGATTGTCTTAACGACCTCAATGTTTTTACGCTCGTTGTGTCCACCGATATTGTAAGTTTCCCCCACAGCACCTTCAGTCACTACTTTGTATAACGCACGCGCATGATCTTCAACAAACAGCCAGTCGCGAATCTGCTCGCCGTTACCGTACACCGGAAGCGGTTTGCCTGCCAGTGCGTTGAGGATGATGAGTGGGATCAGTTTTTCCGGGAAATGGTAAGGACCGTAGTTATTTGAGCAGTTAGTTACCAGAGTAGGTAACCCATAGGTTCGACTCCATGCGCGGACTAAATGGTCACTGGATGCTTTCGAAGAGGAATAAGGACTGCTGGGGGAATAAGGTGTTGTCTCAGTAAACAGTGGTAGAGAGCTTCCGGCTGGTACCTCATCAGGATGCGGCAAATCACCATACACTTCGTCGGTTGAGATATGGTGGAAACGGAACGCATCTTTGCGGACATCATCCAGCTGTGACCAGTACTTTCGTGCCGCTTCAAGCAGAACATAGGTACCAATAATATTGGTTTCGATAAATGCCGCTGGACCAGTGATTGAACGGTCAACATGACTTTCTGCCGCAAGATGCATGATAGCATCAGGTTGGTGCTCAGCAAAAATACGCGCCATGGCATTTCCATCACAGATGTCTGCTCGTTCGAATGCATAACGCGGATCATTTGCAATGTCTACTAGCGATTCGAGGTTACCAGCGTAGGTCAACTTGTCTACGTTAACCACAGAATCTTCAGTATTATTAATGATATAACGAACTACTGCAGATCCAATAAAACCTGCACCACCAGTGACAAGTATTTTCACAAGACTATTCCGTATTGCGTTGTAATGTTTAGATTTAAACTTAAATCATAGAGCCGAACTGGCGTACGCAGAAAATAAAACACGCTACCGCCCCTGGCTCTACAGCTACCAGTATACTGAAAACAATGACAGTGTTTTTTAGCCCTCCAGCCACAGCTGGCGAGCTATTTTAAGGGGGTTGGCACAAAATGCTAATCGACTATTCTCCCCTTTAACGGCGCTGAAAACAAGGAAAAATCTCAGCGTAAAATAGGGAGTCAAAACCGCTCGCCGCTTTTTTATTGCTTGATTTTAATACAAAAAAAAAGGTAGTGAAGATAATTTATTAAGCTGTAAACAGCTCGGAATTATCCTCGGCTACCTGTGTATTGTTACGACCGAAACGACCGGTTCGTCGGCTTACTGACTAAGAAGTTGCTCGATTTTCTTACGGAACTTCGCCCCTTCCTTCAGGTTGCGCAGCCCATAGTTCACGAACGCCTGCATATAGCCCATTTTCTTACCGCAGTCATAGCTCTCACCGGTCATCAGCATCGCATCGACAGACTGCTTCTTCGCCAGCTCGGCAATCGCATCGGTGAGCTGGATACGATCCCAGGCGCCTGGCTCGGTTTTTTCCAGTTCCGCCCAGATATCGGCATTCAGAACATAACGCCCCACTGCCATCAGGTCAGAATCCAGCGTCTGCGGCTGATCCGGTTTTTCGATGAACTCAACGATGCGGCTAACCTGCCCTTCCGTCTCCAGCGCTTCTTTCGTCTGAATTACGGAGTACTCGGAGAGGTCGCCTTTCATGCGCTTCGCCAGCACCTGGCTACGGCCCGTTTCGTTGAAACGTGCCACCATTGCCGCCAGGTTGTATCGCAGCGGATCGGCAGACGCGTTATCAATAATGATATCCGGCAGCACAACGATGAACGGGTTATCACCCACCACCGGACGGGCACAAAGGATCGAGTGTCCCAGACCCAGCGGCTGCGCCTGACGCACGTTCATGATGGTCACGCCCGGCGGACAAATAGACTGCACTTCCGCCAGCAGCTGACGCTTAACGCGCTGCTCAAGCAACGCTTCGAGTTCGT